>Ga0209192_10002595_pt1 | contig 12795 bp, 9 predicted proteins | sample ArcticOcean_MG_C_11_FD_187433 | JGI IMG/M metagenome (GOLD analysis project Ga0209192, IMG submission 187433) | Marine microbial communities from western Arctic Ocean - ArcticOcean_MG_CB2_154 (SPAdes) (version 2) | ecosystem: Environmental > Aquatic > Marine > Oceanic | place: Arctic Ocean... | reverse complement strand
CTTTTTCTAAATTTTCTCTAGCATTATCTATACTTACATATGATACCCCAACTCTTACAACAACTTGAGTAGGTTTTTTAAAATCATAACTCATATAAGCTCCGATACTATCACCAATAATTTCCTTGTTATAGCCTTTGTACAATCTTTTTTTGCCATTATAGGGCATCCACTGCCCTTCCATACCTTTATGCTTTATGGTATTTTTCCAAATCCCGTATTCATTTGATGGTTTGCTAAACTTTGCTACAAAATAGACTGGGTAAGATTCGTTGGGCTTAAAATAACAAAATGAACCAACATTTCGCATCCCTTCAATTTCTGAAGGAGAAACAATTTTAATAGAGGCACCTTGCTCGTTGGTTAGGCCTAAGCCTAAATTCAAGAGAATATTTGATTTTCCTTCTGGAAAAGAGTATCTACTAACACCAGCTCTTGAAGTAGCAGTAGTTTCTATTTTAACCTTGTACTTTTTTAACGTTGTACTGTAAAACCCTGCCTTTGCAACTTCGTTGTCATAAGTGCTGCCATATTTTAAATGATCTGTTTCTAAATTCCCTGTAGTGGGCATGGTTAAAATAACCCCTAAATCAGGACATCCAACTCCGCTTAGGTTTACGTGTGAAAAACCTGTTAGAAAATTATTTTCATGTACATAAGGATTAGACAACCATCTACTGTCTTTTTCTAAAGTATTTTGAGTGCCTGCAACATTAAAAGGCGAAACACTTACCATTCCTCTAGGAGCAATAGCTCCTGGGTTTGTTGCCCCAAAATTTGAAGTCCCTATAAACGGATTTACATACTCTATAGCAGCTTGTCCTAATAATAAAAATGAGTTCAAAATTAATATAACAAATAAAGAAAATTTCTTCATAAACATCTTAATTATTTTACTTCATTTATATTTTCAAAAAGCGTATTCAATAATTTTTGATCTTTGTCTAAACTATACTCCCAAAACATAGCACCTCCCAAGTTATTTTCCTTGATATATTTTGTTTTAAATTTAATTTCTTTTGGTGTTTCCCAAGAAATAAAAATACTATCAGTAACACTCCACAAATAGGAAGCTTTTGCAGAATTGTCATATCCTTTTTTGTAGTTTCCAGATTTAATTTTTTCTACAATTTCCCAAAAAGGCACAATAACTCCTGTAGTCATGGCAGTTTGATATAATCCTTCATTTTCTAAAATCACTTTTTCCCATTTTCTTCCGTAAAAAGGAATACCCATAATCAATTTATTAGGGGGAACACCTTCTTTTAAATGTCTATCTATTGCTTTTTGCCCACTATTCCCATTGAATTTTTCTTTTTCTGAAGGATACAGATTTGCATGATGACCCGTTTGATAATACCACCCATGATAAAAATCATAACACATAACATTTATAAAATCTAAATATTTGTGTGCCTTTCCTAAATTGGTATTGTCAATATAAGCTTGGTCCGCACCAGTTGCGATCGTAAGCAGATAATGAGTATTATCTTTCTTACCTTCTTTTTCTAATTGTTTTCTTACTTCTGCTAAAAGCAAGGTGAAATTCTCTTTATCAGAAGGTCTAAAATCATTATCTTCTCCTCGTTGACCTGGGAATTCCCAATCTAAATCTACACCATCAAATCCGTGCTTTTTCATAAGTTCAACAGCGCTAATTGCAAATTGCTTTCTTGACTCTGGATATGCAGCAGTATGTGAAAATTCATTGGACCAAACCCATCCACCAACTGAGTACAAAACTTTTAAATTAGGATTTACTTTTTTTAGAGCAATTAATTTTGAAATTTTAAGGGAATCTGTATCTAACTCAAACTTAGGTTTTCCTTCAACAATATTTGCAAAAGCATAATTAATGTGAGTCAATTTTTCTGCAGCAATAAGTGAAGGGTCATAATCCTCATAACCAGCAACATATCCGATTATTTTTAAATCTTTAATACTGTTATTATTAGTTTTAACTTCTTTTGAACAATTGAAAAAAAGCATCATAAAACAGATATATGCAACTGAGCTTATTAAAATATTAGAATTTCTAATGATCATAATTTTTTTAATATTTATAGGCTATTATCCTTAGTAAACTGAATAACTTCGCTCAGCTTTCCAAAAGCCAAAGCTACAACTGTATCTGCCGCACCATAATAAATTGCTAATTTATCTTCTTCAACATCATGCAAAGCAGCACATGGGAAAACCACATTTGGTACATCACCAACCATTTCATATTGTTCAGCAGGTCCTAACAAATAAGGTTGTGTTCTATATTTTACTTTATCAGGTTCCTTTTCGTCTAAAAGTGCAGTTCCCATTGCATATCTAAAACCATTACAGGTATTAATTACCCCATGATAAATCATTAACCAACCTTCGTCTGTTAAAATAGGAATTGGCCCTGCACCAATTTTTGTACACTGCCAAGCACTATCTTCAAAAGCAGTTGCTTTCATTACACAGCGATGTTCTCCCCAATATTTCATGTCTGGACTATAACTAATATAAATATCTCCAAATGGTGTATGGCCATTATCACTAGGTCTGCTCAACATGGCATATTTACCATTAATTTTCTGCGGAAATAACACACCGTTTCTATTAAAAGGCAAAAAGGCATTTTCGCATTGAAAAAATTCTTTAAAATCGAAGGTATACCCAATACCAATTGTTGGACCATGATAGCCATTACACCAAGTAATCCAATAACGGTCTTCAATAAACACTACTCGTGGATCGTATTTATAATCAGAAGCTATCATTTCAGTGTTACCTGCTTTCATTTTTATAGGCTCATGATTAATAACCCAATCGATACCATTCTTGCTAAAACCTGCAAAAATATTCATTTGCACTGCTTTGTTATCACATCTAAAAACGCCTGCATAACCATCGTTAAACTGCACAACAGCACTATTAAAAATACTATTAGAACTTGGTATGGCATACCTATCTACTATAGGATTTGCATTATAACGCCAAATTACATCTTTAGAATACTTTGGTTTTTCTTGCCAAGGAATAGTTGCCTTTTCTATTGTCAATTTAATCATTTTTTTTGTTAATCATTTATTTCTCTCACTCTATCTAACCAAGTGTACTTCAAAATAACGGAGGTTATTAAGAAAACAACCAAGGATATTATTGCTTTTGGGTAATCTCTTATCACAAAATAAATTGGCAGTATAATCATACTAGATTGCCAAACAATTCCAATAGCACAATTTAACATATCTTTCCAGAAATCAGTATTCTTTTTAATACTAAAATCTTCTTTTAATAATTCTTTATATACAGGACTCCACCATCCCCAAGGTCTCACCGTTTTATAAAATGACTTTAAGGTATTCATAGGAGTAGGTTTTGTTAGGTAAGTACCTAAAAAAGAACCTAATAATGATATTATAAAAATGATTGGAAACAAATAAATAGCATGCTGGTGAGATAAATCATAAAGCAGTGTATCCTCACTAAAATTTCCTTTATTTTGGTCTAACATAAATTGAAGAGATGCTATGACTAAACCTGAGAACATTCCCCAAAAATATCCCCAGCCATTAAAACGCCACCAAATCCATTTTAAAAAATTAGCAGCAACATATCCTCCAAAAAGAGCAGAGGTAATCCATAAGGTGAGAGAATTAATGGAATCTGCAAAAAACCCCATAAATACCCCTAAAGCAACCAATAATAAGGAAGCTATATGACTTGCTTTTATATAATGATTATCACTAGCATCTGGTTTGAAATATTTTTTATAAATATCATTTACAATATATGCAGGACCTGCATTCACAAATGCTGAAAAAGTGGACATAAAAGCGGCTAATAAACCAGCTAATAATAAACCTTTAATACCAACAGGTATATGAAAATTAATAACTTTTGGCAACAACACTTCTAAATCTCCACCATTTAGAGAAGGATTCGTGATCATTTCTGGACTTAAAGTAACCAAGGCAATAACCACTACTCCTCCTATTAATAAATATCTTGGAATAAATAAAATCAAATTCGTAAAGCCACTCATGTATGCAGCTTCTTTTACAGTTTTTGTAGATAATATTCGTTGCATATCAAAACTAGGGGTAGGGCCCGCAATACTTGCAAAAAAACCTTTAAATAATGTCATTCCTATAAAAGCTCCAAACATTTTAAATCCCTCGGAATCAATTAAATCATTAAAGGCTTGCAATTTTCCACTCCAATGCGTTTCTAATTCCCAATCAAAAAACACGTTTCGCCATTCTGCTGTAATCACATTGTTTATTTCGGTATCACTTATTGAATAAAAAGCATACCCTGCAACTAATACCCCTGCAATAACCATGATTCCGTATTGCAGGACTTCCGTTGCTACAACTGAAAACATACCGCCTTTAATGGTGTAAATTGTTGTTAAGAATATGATGATTAATGCGTAGGATTGTTCAGAATTTAATAGCACTGATTCACCCATTTGCCATGCAAGATCCCATGGCAATATGATGGTCATAAACTTTCCAACACCTTCAAAAAAGTATGCGATAAATCCAATGGCTGCAATAATAGCAAAAACAGCAACAATCATGTGCGAAGCTCTGCCTGCTTTTTTGTCCCCAAACCGTGTTAAAATCCATTCCGATCCTGTCATTATATTTGACCTTCGAATCCAAACGGCTAAAAACATCATTACGAATATCTGATTCCAAATAGGCCAAAGCCACATAAACATAAAACTTTTTACGCCATACAAAAATAGAATTCCAACCATCCAAGCTGTTCCAGAAACATCGAACATTCCAGATCCATTGCTTAAACCCAAATAATACCATTTAATAGATTTTCCTCCTAAAAAATAGGAATCTAATCCCTTTGAAGCTTTTTTAGAAACCCAAATACCTACTGTAATGGTGAGAATGATATACAGCGCTATTATTGATATATCTATATTGTTCATATGATTAAAATCTTATTGGATACCCCAACTTTTATTTGGGTTTTCTCCCATGACAGAAATACCGTTATCAGGACTAACTTGAAGCATTCCAAAAGGAACTGTTGCACCAGGGTATGTATTTCCATAGCCTGATGTTTCAATAAAACGATCTACATATTTTACGTAGAACTTTTCATCTTTATGAACTTGCTTATTACAAGTATATAGCGGCAAGAAAAATAATATAGCTATATTAGTATTTTTAATAAGGATCATTTATTATTGCTTTAATTATGGTAAATATTGAAAAAAACAACTGTTTGACGAATAAAATTAGACGGACAACAAAGGATTTCCGTTGAACGTTATAAAACATAAATATGCAAACCAACAAATTATTTATTGTTACTCGAGGGCATCATGTTCTTTTTTGGTCAGTTTACTTTTTATTTAACGTACTTCGCTGGGGTAATTATTTTGATGATTATTTATATTCATTAAAAACAAATATCATTGGATTTCCTGTTCATATCATTTTGGCTTATTTAAATATCTTTTTTTTAATGCCAAAATTCGTTTATAAACGAAAATATTTTTCTTATATAATTTTTCTCTTTGGCTCTCTATTATTTATGGTTTTTGTGAAATTTAATCTTACTTTTTATCTAGTAAGTGAAAATATTTGGCCAGAAGGACCTGAAGTTATTCATGATTTTAATTTTACTTATGCTATTGATATGATGATTGGAGAATTGTATGTAATGACTTTTGTGACAGCTATTAAAATCACTATGAATTTGCTTGAAGAACAGGAAAGAATTTCTACTTTAAAGAATTTGCAATCTGACACTGAACTTTTATTTTTAAGATCACAAATTTCACCTCATTTCTTTTTTAATACCTTAAATAATATTTATTCACTAGCTTTAGAAAAGTCAGAAAAAACGGCTAAAGTAATATTAAAACTTTCTGAATTAATGCGTTATCTTCTTTATGAAACAAAAACAAAGAGACAAAGTTTGGAAAAAGAGCTTATTTGCATTCAAAATTATTTAGATTTAGAGAAAATAAGATATGGTGATTTATTAAAAGTAGACACACAAATAAGTGGCGATATTTTTGATAAGAAAATTGCACCCATATTATTACTTTCATTCATTGAGAACGCATTTAAACATGGGGCAAATAAAAATATTGGTAATGTAAAAATTAATATCGATTTTAAAGTCGTGGAAAATTTTCTTTATTTTACTATTTCAAATCCAATACCCAAAATAGTAAAACATAAACAAAATATTACTCAATCCGGTGGTATTGGTCTAAATAATGTTAAAAAAAGGCTTGCTTTAGGATATGATTCTGATGAATATGATTTGCATATTGATAATAATAAAAAGCTATTTACTGTAAACCTTAAAATAAAAGTATAATGATAATTAATTGTATAATTATTGATGATGAGCCCTTAGCTATCAATGTAATAAAAAATCATTTGTTGGAAATTAAAAAAGTTAACATTATTAATTCGTTTAATAGCGCCATTGAAGCTTTAAATTTCTTGAAAGAAAATACCGTAGACTTAATTTTTTTAGATATTAATATGCCATTATTAGATGGTATAAATTTTATAAAAAGTTTAGAAAGAAAGCCATTAATTATTATTACAAGTGCTTATGATGAATATGCTGTAAAAACATACGAATTAGAGGTACTAGATTACTTGGTAAAACCAATATCTTTTCCTAGATTTTTAAAGGCAATTAATAGAGCTAGAAAAGAGACTGAGTCTAATAGCTCAAATAACAATTTAAAAATTACTAAAAGAGAACATCTTTTTATTAAAGTAGATAAAAAGAAAATGCAAAAAATCTATTTAGATGAAATTTTAGTTATTGAATCTTTAAGAGATTATTTAAAAATAAGTACGCTTACAAACAGGTATATTATACACAGTACTTTAACTAGTTTTTCAGATAAATTACCTTCAAATAATTTTATTCGAATACACAGATCCTTTACCATAGCAATAGATAAAATTGAAGTAGTTCAAGGAAATAGTATAGAAATTGACGGGATTAAGTATGTTATTGGGAGGTCATATATTGAACATGTAAAAAAACAAATTCTAGGTTAATATATTAGAACTTAAATTTTTTTTTGAAAAAAGTATTTATTTTATACTCTAAAGTCTTTTGAATATTTATCTTCGGAGATATATTCATAATTTTTTCAAAAACGATTTGTTTTTTTTCATTTACTTACTTAGGTTATTATCAGCAATAATGTTCGTATTTTCTTTACTCTCTAAGCTTATGAAATTTTCCTTCAGAAAATACACATAGAATTTATTTAGAAGTTATAAATCGAATTCTTCGCCTATTTAATTTATAAATCTATGATATTCATTCTTGGAATAAAAACAAATTCGCTTATTTAATGTGTAATAAGGAGCAGTAAAAGCTATTTTTATATTTATTATTTGTGGCTCAACTTAAAGTAATTAGTTTAATAGGAAACAATTACATTATTTTAAAAATGATAACGTTTAAAGGCCTCTATTGCGGCATAATCTGCTAATCCATAATCGTTATACTTTTTAGCTGTCAATCGATTTCTGTCCTCAACTCTTACCCAAAACTCTCTAGAGTCGTCTCCTTTAAACATAACTCCATCTTTTTGAGATTGATGATAAAAAATTGCGTGTCTTTTTTTAAGTACTTGGTCTGGGCTCATGGGCACTGCCATTTCTATTTCGTAGGATTCCCACTCGTGCCAAGCTCCACGATATAACCAAACCCAACAATCTTTCATGTATTTTTTAAATTTTATTTCTTTTAACGCAATAAACAAAACGTCTAGACATACTTTATGAGTTCCATGGGGATCTGCTAAATCCCCGGCAGCATAAACCTGATGAGGTTTTATTTTATCAATTAAATGGATCATTATATTGATGTCATCTTGAGATAAATTACCTTTTTTAATAGTACCTGTTTCGTAAAAAGGTAGATTTAAAAAGTGTACATTTTTATCGGGTACGCCTAAATATCTTGTAGCTGCGAGCGATTCATTTTTTCTAATTATACCTTTTAATTGTCTTACCTCTTTAGAATCTGTAGTGCTGTTTCCTTTTCTATTTTTTATAAAGTCAATAATTTTGTTAATTTTTTTAGATTCAACATTTATTTCATGAGAAACTTCTGCAAATTTTAAAGCTTCTTCATCAGAAACCGCAATATTTCCGGAGGTCTGATAGGCTATATGAACTTCATGACCTTGCTCTATCAATCTATCCAAAGTTCCACCCATAGAAATTACATCGTCATCTGGATGAGGGCTAAAAATAAGAACTCTTTTTTTTACAGATTCTGATCTTTCTGGTCTGTTAGAATCATCCGAAAAGGGTTTACCCCCTGGCCAACCTGTAATTGTGTGCTGGAGTTTATTAAACATTTTAATATTTAAGTTGTACGCTGTTCCTTCTTGTGTTAAAAGACCTGACATTCCATTATCATTGTAATCTTTATCTGTCAATTTTAAAATAGACTTCTTTAAAAGATCACTTAGCCAAACAACTGCCTTTAGTTTTAAATTACTTTCCCAAACACAAGATTTTACTAACCAAGGTGTTTTTATGCGGGTTAATTCAGTGGAAGCTTCTTCATCCATAATACATGTTGTATTTTGGTGCTGTTGTAGATATGATGCAGGTACATTAGAAGTAATTTCACCTTCTATTGTTTGTTTTATAATTTCACTTTTATTTGCTCCCCAGGCTAATAAAATAATTCTTTTAGCATTTTTTACAGTACCAATGCCCATGGTAATTGCTTTTCTAGGAACATTTTCTATTCCTAAAAAAGAGGGTGCAGCATCAACTCTTGTAATATGATCGAGAGTAATTACTCTAGTTCCAGAGTTTGAATGAGAACCTGGTTCATTAAAACCAATATGACCAGTTCTTCCAATTCCTAATAATTGAAAGTCTAAGCCACCAAATTTTTTAATTTTCATTTCATAGTCTACACAATATTGCCGTAAACCTTCTAATGATATTTTCCCGTCTGGAATATTAATATTTTGTGGTGGAATATTTATATGATTGAAAAGATGTTCATGCATGAAATAAAAATAACTTTGAATATTATTTTTATCCATTGGATAGTATTCGTCTAAATTAAAAGTTACAACATTTTCGAAACTTAATCCATCTTCTTTATGCATTCTTACGAGTTCCTCATATACTTTTATTGGAGAAGAACCTGTTGCCAATCCTAAAATACAATTTGCCTTTTCTTTTTGTTTTTCTTTAATTAGTTGAGCTATTTCTTGAGCAACTAAAACGGAAGCTTTTATAGAAGATTTAAAGGTTATGTTGTGGATTTTCTCAAATCTGGTATCTTCAAATTGACCAACCGGTTGATGCTTAGTTTGTATTTGATGAAGCATGATATTTTATTTTAAAATTAAATCTATAACTATATTACATGTTTGTTTTATTTTTTCGACCAAAAACAAAAAACTAAGGACTAAAAACAAAATAAATTTGTAATAGCTTCAAGCGTATAAAAAGTTTTTGTTTGTTGCAGCAAATATTTATAATTTATAGATATAAATATTGGATGCTTCTTCTAAATTTAGAAGTCCCATAAATAATGATTCAATTAAGAGATGAAAAAGAGCAATCTGAAGAATAATTGGCAAAACGGTAAAATTATGTCAGGACTTCTTAGAAAAACTGATGTAACAAATAGCACAATGTTTAATTCGTTGTTTCATACTTTACTAAAGTAACCAGTAATCTAACTTCTAATAAACAATATAATCAGTTTCCGTTTATCTTTTTATACCTTTCGAGAAACCTCTCGAGCAACCGGTATTCTCGCTATTGGAAACCCATTAAACAGGTTGACTATTACTGGTGAGGATACCTAATATTTAACCCGTAGAGAGGTTTCGTGTAACTGAGAAAATAATTTTTTTCCAAAATGGTGGTCTGACCCGTTATTTTATCGGAGTTAATTTTTTTCTTAAGAAATATGATAGCGTACTCAATTGTGTACAATTAATACATAAAATGTTTTTTTGATTTATCTCTCCACCCTGATTGGTTTTTATACTTCACAAAGAATATCTTCAAATCACTTTGGTTAGGATAATCAACAAAGTATATCTTCTTATCAGATTGGTTTTGATAATCAACGAAATACCACAACCCTTTGTTATCATCAACTTGGTTTGAATAATCTACTTTAAACACCTTTAAATCACATTGATTTTCATATTCAACTACATACACCTTTACATCAGATTGATTTGAATACTTAACAGAAAACACCTTTTGAGAATATGATGAAAGTGGGATTAGGAATATAATAATTAAGATACACTTCATGTATTTTTTATTTCAAATTATAGTGTAAAATAGTCTATAAATAGGTATGGAAGTGATATACTCTTTCTTAGGTGGGGAAGTAATTTTATGGTCATACTTCACATATTAAATACTAAATATACAAAAAAAGAACCAGATAACTTTACACAGAACTTTACACAAGTAAGGTGTATAAAATAAAAAACCCTATAAACATTGCGTTTACAGGGTTTTTAAGTGGTACCTCCAGGAAGTTTTAGGTTTTACTTCATTTTATTCGTTTTTCTATAAGTCAATGAAAATCAACAGTATAATGACTAAATCATGATAAAATAGTAAAGAGAAATCAAACCAAATAACAAGGATTTAAACCTGCGGAGCAACCTTTGGAGCAACTGGTATTCTCGCTATATCTTAGCTTTAATTATTAAAATTTAAGAAATATGTATAAGGTTCTAAAATTCTCAAAGGCAGCAATTCGATTCAGTTTAAAATATTCAAAAAAGTATTTATCAGAAAATAAATATCAAGAAATTCTGCTTGTATTATAGTTCTCATTTGGAGGAGCAGATAAAAGGGTTAGTTATTCTAAAGGGTATTCTGTTTCTTATTCAGATTATTACAAACAAAGAGTTAAAATTAATAAATCAATGGTGGTCAATTCTCATACTGTTAATAATTATCTGATAATTAATGAAAGAATTGATAGATGCAACAGAACCTCAAAAACATAACAATTATATTTTGCCATTAATATCAAATTGAGATACAAAATTCCAAATAATAAAGTTTGAGTTAATATCCATATTCCCAAGCACTCCTGGCCAACCGTGACCTCCGTTTATAACTTTATAATGTTCGATTTCAACATTATTATCTCCATTGAAATATTGAAATAAATTTACGGAACTTCCGTCTGTAGCGCTGCTATTTGGCAAATTGGTTATAACCGCTGAGGTGTCCGTATTATTGAAGTCTATCCAATAATTTATCGTTTCGCTGTGCGATATTGTCCCTTCTGGTTCAGATCCATCGTATTGAACCACAGTGTCGTTGGTGCCACTAATTGTAATAATTGGGGTAGGGTGAGTTGGGTTACATGTATTCTTTGTTCTTTCGCTCATATTTGCAGCAACGGCTCCAATAGCGGCTATTTTATCACTAAATTGACAGGCTAATTCTTGACTAAAAAACCCTCCATTTGAATAACCACATGCATAAATTCGATTTTCATCAATATTATAATTATTAGTGATTTCAATTATTAAATCGCCAATAAACCCTATATCATTAGAGCTACTTCCCGTTGTCCACGAACCAACATTCCAATGAGTTGAACCATAGAATAAAGACCCTTGCGGATAAACAAGTATGAATTGTTCAGATTCTGATAAAGCACGCATATCACTCACATTCATTTGATCATTAGCGGACATATTCCAACCATGAAAGTTTAACATAATAGGTACTGATTGAGTTCCATCGTATGCATTTGGTATATGAATCAAATATTCACGAACTTTACCATTAACAGCAATACTCTTGGTGTAAGTGCCGTTTACAGGGTTATTGTTTTCTGCTGGATCGTTTTTATGACATCCAGTCATTAGTATAACTAATAATAGGATTCTTAAATTCATCATGGCCTTAATAGATATATTATCAAAAGTAATAATAATTACTGGAACTGCTTGAGATTATTAAGGAAGGTGTCAAATTGGAACTGAACCGTCAACGATCTATTGGAAACCCTGGTCTTAATGCGGTGTATTTATCGTGCTCTATTAAAACGTAACTTTAGTCATTAATAACTTAACTTTTAGAACACAATATAACCCCTTTCCAGATCTCTTTTTATACCTCCCGAGCAACCTTTGGAGCAACTCTAAAAACCAAAAAACCCGTAAATCATTGTTTATAAATGAGTTACGGGATAATTTTGTGGTACCTCCAGGAATCGAACCAGGGACACAAGGATTTTCAGTCCTTTGCTCTACCAACTGAGCTAAGGTACCATTGCCTTAGCGGATGCAAATATAAAATGTTTTTTTACATCTGCTAAAGAAAACTTCAAAAATTGTGCTATTTTTTATTTTTTAGCTAAATTTGCCCGATGAATCTAGCAATTGATATTGGCAATTCTCGCGTTAAAGCTGCTGTTTTTGAAGTAGATAAATGCATCTCTTTGGCTGTTTTTGACAAAGGAGAAATTATTTCAGAAATAAGGAAAATTACAAATGAAAACAATATTTTAACTGGAATTGTATCAAATGTTGCAGCCCTCTCAGACATACAATGGGTACAATTGAATGAAATCCTAGATTTTCAGGTGGTTTCTTCGGCATCAAAAGTACCCTTTAAAAATACATACAAAACTCCAAAGACACTTGGGGTGGATAGAATTGCGCTGGTGGCGGCCGCTGTAGTAAAGTTTCCAAAGAAGCATGTTTTAGTGATTGATGCAGGAACTTGCATTACCTATGATTTTGTAACCAAGGAGGCAGCATAT
>Ga0209192_10002594_pt1 | contig 12804 bp, 16 predicted proteins | sample ArcticOcean_MG_C_11_FD_187433 | JGI IMG/M metagenome (GOLD analysis project Ga0209192, IMG submission 187433) | Marine microbial communities from western Arctic Ocean - ArcticOcean_MG_CB2_154 (SPAdes) (version 2) | ecosystem: Environmental > Aquatic > Marine > Oceanic | place: Arctic Ocean... | reverse complement strand
CACCGATGCCAGCTCCTGAGACCGAAGATATTTTACTTGAAACTTTTGGCAAGATTTTACTTCCTGCATAAGCGCCAACTGCCGTAGCCGCCGCTCGTTTGATTCCTTGTGCCTTTGGTACAGGTTTAAGTTCCTTCCTAGAGCTCATTGAACTTACTTGAGTGAATAGTTCACTGCCTCTGCCCTTGAGTCGCATCAACTGTATTATTTTACTTACAACTAGTTGGCGTTGTGAGAACTTTAAACTGGGCCAAGATATGATTAATCTTCTTATCTGTTTAAGTATAGGATTTTTAATCTGTAATTGTGATTCGAATCTAAAAAGGGTTGTGGTGATATCGCTTTTGCTAATACCTTGTCGTGCTATACGTTGCATAAAGGCATAATGTTTTCTATTCTGAAATTGTAACGAATTTAAAAAACTTTCGTCCTTGCTTTTAAATTTTAAACTTGTATATCCAGCATTGTTAATAGCAAACCCTAGCATGTACAAGTCAGTTGCCGCAGTTCTAAATACTGCATACGGACCGTATTGTGCTGTTTTCTTTGAGTACACTAATGCATAGTCTTGTTGCTTGTTATCTTGATACATCATCACAAGGCTTAGTGTTTGCAAATAAAATAAATCTGCAATATCTCTGCCTGTAAGACTTTTGAATCCGTTAGTGCTTCTGTATAGTTTACTTTCGGATAACTCTCTATTTACTAGTTGCAAGTCCAATTTATTTTCCACTGGGTTTCCCTGATCCAAAGTTAAGTCTACTAAACTCTAATCTATCTACTAGTTTAAGTGCATTACCCATTCTATCAACTGCAACAAATCCTTCTTCGCCTGTTACTTCATACCCATCTTCTGTTGGTACAAATGTATTCATTACACGGATTTGTTCTAGCTTCTTAACTATTTTAATTTTTGCTTCGATGAGTTTTAAATATAAGTCATACACTGATACAATACTCTGTAAATGTTCTCTAATAAATTTAACGCCTGCTACCATTTTTTCTGTTTTAGCATCGATACTTTTTTGTGTTTTAACTTTGGCTATTTCTTTTGTCATGTAGTCTATATACTTTTGCACAAATCCTTGTGCAAATTTAGTAGGCTCATCAAAATGTCCTTGTCTAACTTGGTTGTTTGCATGTGCTTTTAATTGCTGTAGAAACTCTTTACCTACTAAGTCTGTGCCTTGTCCTAACCAAGCAAATGTGTCTTGGTCTACTGTTTTTAAGTATTGGTCTGCTGTGGCAATAGCCGACATAATGTCTGCACTTTCAGAAGCAGTAAATGTAACTGTGCCGCTAAGGTCTTTAATAATTGCATCTCTGTGCCAAACACCCGGAGCCTGTCCTAATACACTGCTATCAAACCCAAACTTTGCTTGAGTGTCTGCTAGTGTTGGGCCGCCTACATATTCTGTGTGCCAAACAATGCCTATATCACTTTTTACTATCTGACTAGACAGTTCGCTTTGAGACGGTACAGCGTATACTAATGTGTTAGGTTTAAAAATTAAATAACTTTCGCCGTCAATTTCTTTTTCACTTAGAGTGTCTTTTGCAAAAAGAAAATCTCCTTGTGCTACTGTATTCCAAGTTAATTTACTTAATTTAGTTAATGCTAATGCTAATTTATTCTGCAAGTCGTCTTGACCAGGATGGTTTAGTTTGATGTCGTTAGTGGTGAAATTCATTTTAGGAATTTTTGCAAATACACCTTTAGTACCTACAAAAAACTTACCGGTTGCTGGATCTTTACCAGCAATAATGGCTGGAGCACCGTCCCACTTAGTTGTCATACTTACCGCTTGTTGTGAATTGCCATCAAGCATGCCATGTAAACTATACAAATAATCTACTGCTTCTTTGGCTCCAGGATAACCCTTATTAAAAATATTATCCTCTAAATGCTCTAAGTGAGTATTCTTTCCTTCCTTGCCTTCTAATAACATGCTTTCGGCAATTATTTGTGTAACAAGAGGCTTAGATATCTCGTTAAATTTCATTTTAAATTCCTGACAATCGTTTAAGTGTATGCATTTCTATGTGTTTGGTCTCTATTAGCATTACATGTGATGTAACTGATTCTGATAATAACACTTCATATCCCAAGTCAGCCCAACTAATTCCAGCATGTTCTAGTATTCTATTAATGTGCTTATATGCTTCTGCTCTCATACTTCTAGCAAGTTTTGTAAAGTTTGCGTATGCTTGTGGATCTGTTTTTGCTAGGCCACCTCGTTTCATTGCTGGAGCGGCTGATTGGATAAAGTTGTCTGCATCATATCCGCCAGTTTTTAAATCACTTAGTTTTTGCACTAATGCTTTCGCGGCGTTTAAATCGCCAGCTAATGTTTGAGTTTGTAAACTTTTTAATTCTGATGTTGTTGGTCCAGGTACTGGCTTTAATGCCGCTGGCGCCGCCACTGGTGCTTGACCAGGCGTTCCGGCTTGTTGTTTGTTTGCTAATTTACCTAATGCTCTTGCTCCGCCAGCCATTGCTCGGCCAAGTCCTGCGCCAACTGTTGCGCCAATTTTTCCGCCTCGAGTTGCATTTGGATCTTGTCTTGTTTTAGTTGCTAATGGGCCGCCTGTTACTGTAGCAATTTTGTCGCCTACTGCTTGAGCTCCACGTTTTACTTTATCCCAGACACCTTCTGGTTCTGGTGCGGCAACTACTCCTGTTTTAGGATCAATTGTTGCCTGTGGTGCTCCACTTCTGCTCATACCTGCTGTTGATGGTGCCACTGGTGCAACTCCGCCGACTGGTTTTACTGCCGTTGGTCCTGCTTGTTGTTGAACTGCCGTTGGTGCCGCTGTTTGCGTTGGTGCCGCTGTTTGCGTTGGCTGTACTGGAGCCGCCTGAGGTGCTGTAGTTTGCACTACAGGGTTAGCAGGATCTTGTTTTATTGATGGACTAACTAAAGGTTTCTTTGTTTTCGGATCAAGTAATTTTGCTTTACTAACATTAAATGTTTTGTTCTTTTCATCTTTAACACTAACTCTGTCTGGACTACCGTCTTGTGATTTGCCTACAACAGTAACATCTTTCCTCATCTTAGGATCGTTAATGTACTTGTCTTGTTTAACAAAAAGTGCTTTAGTCCCTTTAGGGATATCTGGAGCCGCTACTGGAGCCGCTGTATCCGTTGGTGCCGCTGTTTGCGTTGGTGCCGCTGTTTGCGTTGGTGCCGGTTGAGGTGCTGTAACACCTGCCTGAGACGCATTCTTTTCTAATTCTAATGCCATCGAACTTTCTGGGTGTTCTGCAGGTCTTCCAGTTAAATTTCCTTTTTCGTCTGATGTTGCCCATGTGCCTTCTGCAGACTTAGTAAAAAATTCTCCGTTTGGTTGGGAAACAACTGTTCCGGCAGGAGCGCCGGTAGGGGCCGGTGGGGCTGTTGGTTCTGCCACTGGTGCAGTTGCAGGTGTTCCAGTTTGTGCTTTCTTCTGGGCTAAACGTTGCTTTACGTCAGTGTTCACCATTTGATCATTAGTCAGTTCGTCTAATTTCATTTTATTCTCTTATTTAGGTTCTTTTACGGCTTTTGAGATGCCTCTAGAGAATTTTTTAGGATCGCCACTCTTAATACTATTAATAAGTCTACGTTCTAAATCTAACGCAACATCTTCTTCGTATAAAGAATAAAGAATTTCTTTAATGTTAGATACACTAGAAACTAGGTGCTCCACTCTGTTTTCCAGAACATGGTGCTTGTTTCTATCTACACTTATAGAGTTCAATTCTTCTAATATGCTTCTTGACTTTTTCATAAAATTTTTCTCGTTGTAGTCATATTTATCATTTAGACATCATTTTTCTTCATGAACTCTCTAATGTTTAGTGCCGCATTAACTGTGCTAGATGCTTCTGGCGCCTCTGTCTTAATTGTGTTGGTTCTTTTTAGTTGATCTACTAGTGAATTTGTTGTTACTGTTAGTGCATCATCGTCATCTTCATCCAAATCAGTTACTCGTAATGTGTCTGGACAAAACTTCAAGTCTACTTTACTGCCAACGCCGCTACTTGAACGTGTTTTCATAAACTGTATTTGATATCTACCACGTTCTCTCATAGCATTACTAGTAAAGATGCCTACAACATTATCTGCTGTTTGGATTTTACTAATACCGCCAGCAATGTGACTGTGGTCAAATTCAATTTCTTCTACTGCGCCTCTGTTTAACTGTGATGCTGTTGCAAATAGTATGTTTCTTTCCATCGCAATGTTACGCAATTCTTCGGATACATACTTGTCTTTAATAAACTGGTCATTAGCACTAATTTTTGTACTAATAGGACTCATTAAGTCTAAATAATCTACAAGTAAACAGTCTACTTTAACATCATGATTAATTTCATACTCTCTAACGTATGCTCTAATATCGTTTGCATTAATACCACTCGACATTTGCTTAATACGGAACTTGCCTGCACTCTTGCCTTTCATTCTCACTTTCAAATCAACATCATCTATATTACGCATAATGTCTTTAGTACTATGACCACTAACCATTGCATCTAAACGCATACTGATAAGTTGTTCACTAAGCTCTAAACTAATGTATACAACATTCAACCCTGCTTCTGCCCAATTAACACCCAAGTTCTGTAAGAACAAACTTTTGCCTGCTCCAGATCCACCAGCAAAGATTGTTATCTCTCCTCTGTTCAATCCGCCATATAACTTATGGTCGAACATTTTCCAACCTGTACTTGTTGCGCCACTCTGTGCTTTAATCCATTCTAATCTTTCTTTAGGATTTTCAAAATATTCAAGCCCTAAGTCTTTTACAAGACTAACCTGTGTCGCTTCCTTAATTTTATTCTCTACTGCACCATAATCACCCGTCTCTAATAAGTCTGTACTATCCAAGATTGCTTTTTCTAGTGCTTTGTGTCTACAAAATCTTTCCAGACTATCAAGAAACCAATCTGTATGGTTATCGCTGATACCTTCAACACGTTCTAATAATAAACCAGTTGTTGCTTCTATTTGGTCAATTGTAGGAATTGCGTTATATTCAGTTGTATGTTCCTGAAGGAATGTTATTGCTTTTTGAAACTTCTTATCAAACATATAAGGACGTACAATAGTGTTTACCCTTACAAATAATTCGGGGTCACTAACAATAAACCTTAAAAATAGTTCTTGTATTTCGGGTGTGTAGTTATTATCTTCCATATTTTTCCATGAGCTCCTTATATAAAGCCTGTGCTATTAATTTATTACCTTTTAGGTTTGGATGCTGATCTTCTTGGCTAATAGGGTTGTTGTCGGCATATGTCGTTAACGATAATTGTGACCATTTACGTTTATCCATCAACTTGTTTAAATTTATTTCTGTTGTTGTAGGTATTGTTGCCATGTAATGCTTCAGAGTATCAGGTGTTGTAGGAATTATGTTATATATATTTTTTTCCATAAACGGATGATCTGGAGAAGTCATACAAGTAAACATGTACGATATGTTGTTATTTTCAAAGTAATTTTGTAATACTACTACATTATTATAATATGCTATATTGTAATCGCTAAGTGAATTCAGCCATTTCATTTCGTTCTGGTATGAAAGTGTTTGTAATTTTTTTCTTGCTGTGTTTGGATCACTTGGGACATCTATTGACCAGTCTCCTTCCATGCCGTTGCGTACAACTACATTTATCCACTCATTATCTTCAGGGTTCCAGTATTCTGTTCTAAACGGTGACGACCATTGGATTATTACAACATAGTCCGACATATCCGTACCTTCACAAAAATCTATTGTAGTTCGTAATATCCTGTCATTACCTGTGCCGCCTTTTGCAAGGTTATAAACATTTTCAAATTTGTCTTCTAAATGCCTAGGCCAAACTATCGAAGATATGTGGTTTTCAGGACTGGGAAGAGTGGAAGGATGCGAACCTGCTGTAAAACTACAGCCATTTACAAGTAAGTTTTTCATACAAAATTCCTCAGTTGCAGTTCTTTATAAATTTCATTGCCAATAAGTTTATGCCCGTTTTCATCGGGGTGCTTGTCTTGAGCACTAATAAAATTACCTGCTTGGTAACTGGTGAGAGGGCGATCCGTCCACTTAGTAGTATCTACATTATTTTTTAAATGAATTTCATACTGTGTAGGAGTATTTTCCATTTGATCTACACTCATATATGGCTGTGTAGGATTTAAATGGTTATAAAACGACATAGATGTAAACATGTATGGTATATTTTTACTATCCAAGTATTGTTGCATTAAGATAACTTTCTTATAAAAGTTTATTTGGCAGTCGTTGACACTCTTGCCATATAACAACAATTGTGAAGCCGCATCAGTTAGTCTGTCATACATACCATTGTTATCTAATTGCTCTAAGTGCTTGGCATTATCCATATTAAAACTAAAACGTGTATCATTATTAGTTGCTTGTTTTAATGTCGTACTTGAGGTATTACAAAATCCAGCAAATGCTTTACATGAAGGTATATAGCGTTCAAAACGCAAAGGACTGGTCCATTGTATAACTGCGACATAGCCAGTACAACTCACTAAAGAATTAAAGTATTCCATTGTGGTTCGTAATATTCTGTCGTTACTCCCGCCCCTAACTGCTAAATTAGTAACAGACTCGACTGCAGGTATTTGATTTGCCCAAACATAGTCTAGCGGTGGTGCCGGTTGACCATTAGCAGTATGTACTTCGCCATTGCCTGCTGTAAAACTACAGCCATTCACAAATAATTTTGTCATAGCATTTTTGCCTGTACTTGTATTTTAAGTTCATTGCTGGTTGCATTATCTGTGATACTTTTCATTGTTAATAATCTGCCGTATTTGTTAACTGCATCAGCAACATCTTTACATTCTGCCGACCATTTAGGAAAACTTACTTCCCATCCTAGTTCTACTGCTGTTGCTATTAAGTCTTTGCCTGCACTATCTCTATCAGGACATAGTATAACACGTTTATTAAGTTTAGAAATTAAATGTGCTTGTTCAGGCGTCACACTATTACCCAAAACACTTATACCATCTATAAGTATTGCATCAAATACGCCTTCTACTACTATAACAAAGTCTCTATCACTGTCTACATACCTGTCTACGTTAAACACATAGCCTGGTTGTACATTTAATAGATATTTTGCAGTTTCTTTGTTAGGTGGACTAATGTGCCTGCCTGTCCATCCTACTAATTCGTTGTTATACATAAACGGAACAACTAAACGTTTTTTGTATAGACTAGTGTTAATGTGCATCAAAGGGAAATTGCCTAACAATCCTCGTTGTCGTGCATATTCTTTAATTGGGTGACCGTCTTCCATGTGTTCTACTAGTGTAGTTTCTTCTGGTAACTGGTGTGTTACAAAACTAGCCGCTGTATAAACATACTCGGTACTATCTTCTATCTCCAATTCCTCAGAATGCTTCATTAAGTCTAAAACAACTTTGTGTATGTCCTTGTTCGACACACCTAATATCTCACATAGTTGCCTGTACTTATGACCTAACTTTGGACTAGGTGCCCAGCCAGTTGTAAAACTACAGTTAAAACAGTGATAACTTATTTTAGCATTACTTTGAATCACTCCTGCACGTTTTCGCTTGTCACTACACAACGGACAATCAAACGTTATCCAACCACTAGGAGTTTTGCCGGAGTTTAAGGGCAAATTGTCCATAAGTAATCGATGTACTTGGTCTACTAGTTCATGATGATGCATATTCAGTTATTATAACAGCTTAATGCAAAGAAGTCAATTAATTTCTTAGTTGAAATTTGTCTATTGTGCCTGCTGTTGGGTGATATTTAACTCTAATCCAATTAGTGTTAATTTTGAAGTTGTAAGGATCTACTCCTGTGTATGCTGTTGGGTATGGCATTGTTGGAGAACCTATATCTCCCTGTACATTTACATCATACCAATCTGATTCACTTGGTACCGTTGCTAATGCACTGGCTTGTAGTGAGACAGTACCTGTAAATCCAGTCATATAAAATGCACAGGTATGGCTTCCGTTTTGATCGTTGTCCATATTTCCGTACATTGCACTAGTAACAAACGTATTGGCGGCATCGCCTAAATCAGTATTTGCAGTTTGTGTAAATGTAGTAGTTTCTTGTGTGGGAATTGGTTCGTACTCCAAGGAGCTCTTTACTTCCAAGTCAGTTACAATACGATCATTCTGGTTTGCATACAAAGGAAACTCTGATGCGCCATCGTCAGCTGATTCTGTAATAGCAATGGTGTAAAGTCCTGCGCCAATATTTTTTAAATCTGATGGGACCAAATCAAGTGTTGCTTCACCCGTTGTACCGCTATTTACCAAAGTAAGTTGCTTGAGCATTATTCTACGTTTGGTGTTTGGGTTCATTATAGTCGCATATAAAGCCTTAGTGCTAATATTTTGCAAAGCTCTATCTCTGTTTCTTACAAAGAAACTTAACTTGTTATTAAACCCTTTGTGGACTGTTAATTTGTTTTGATTCATAGGTCTATTATCCGTTTTTATGCCTTCTGTCGTAAGAACTAGATCTAACGACTGGTTTCCTAAATTATATACTGTATGACTACCGTTAAAGGACATTATTTAATTCCATGTTTGTAATGTATTTATCTACTTTAGCTATAAATACTTTTGATGACTAATGAGACTAACCTACAAGAGAAATTTCCCTTTTTAACTGGAATGGCGTATAACGGTAAAGACTATGTCGGCATTGTGCAAAACAAAGACAATCAGATTATAAGTTTTTACGATATCGATAAATGTCGTAACAGTGAAGAGAAACGAATAATGATGGATTGTGGCGACTTATGGTGGTGGGAATCTAACAGAATGTTGCCAATTGATGTATTTTTATTTCATGAGATGCAAGAATTTAAACACTGTGTTAGTACGTTTATTTTAAAAGAGACTGAAGTACTATTTGGACCTATTACAAGTATGCAAAACATACTTAAAAAGCGGATCAAACGTAGAAGTATCCAGTTAGTTAGGAAAGTAGACCCGTCCGATTAAGAGTTACTTGCCTAGTTGCTCTATAATTAAATTTAACTGCACTATAATAGCTGTAGCATAACCAATTGCATGGCTTCTTTTAAAGAAGTATCCGTCCGTCTGTTCCCAAACTTCTTGTGATATCACTTCCCAACTATTTCCAACTAAGTATCGTTTGCCAGGTCTTATAAGTGCAAGTATTATTGCTAAGTCTTCTACACTATTAGGTAAGTGTTGTTTAACAATCTCGTAATGTTTATTGATATGAAACAGTTGGTCAACGATTTCTTTATGCTCAAACAACTCCCACATAGGTTCTGTTGCTAAAAGTTTATCTAAATGTTCTTCATTTTTAACATCATTGTATATGTGATTGTTCAACACATCTAATTTAAAGTAACCAACGTCTTCTGCTTCTTTGTGGTCTATTGTGCTAAAGCCTTTTAACGGAAACATAGGAATAGGTTGCACATACACGCCAGTGTTATGCTTTTCAAATTCTATTCCACGTTTGATACTCGCTGGCGTATGTTCAATAAGTTCTAGTAACTTATCTCTATCAGCCATATCAATGTCTACGTCAAAATCTATTTTCATAATCCAATCAAACCCCAACCATGGTTGGCTATTGCATTTAGTATTATACTAACACATGTTACCATGTGAGTCAACCACCAAACAGTTCTAATACTCGCAACTGTGTTTGCTTGGGTGTCTGTTTCGCCTACTTTCTCACCTAGACTTTTAGCCCAGATTCTCCACCACTTTCTCATATCTCTTTTCCAGAAAATTCTTCTGCCATCGGAAATACTTTTGCAATAACTTCAGCAACTGCATGAGCTAATTCCATATGCTCTAATTGTGTTCCGTTAGAACCACGTAATTCAATATAATGTATCCAACTACGCAATGTACCATTAACATACAGTCTGCTTAGTGTGTTTCCTTCCGGTAGTACTGCTCTTGCCTGCTCTTTAGCAATGCCTTTGCTTACAGCCCAGTTGTATGCGTCTAGTGAAGCATCTATGACACGTTGTTGCTTGTTTTTCCATTCGCCTTGAAGTACAGCATGTCCATCCATCTCAGGATCAAGTTCAATACTGTTTTGCCTGTTAACAGGATCTTGCAATCGTGCTTGTCTAATTTCAAAAGCTAAACTCTGTGTCGGGTCTGCATAACGTTGACTGAACTCTTGGAAACTAAAACTTCTGTGTCTCAACAATTGTCTAGCAATGTCTCTGGTTGTTTCTACTTCCATACAAACACTTACCATTTCAAGTGGCGACCAATGTTTGTGCTTCATCAAGTACTTCACAAGTTTTTCGTTTGTTTTGGTATTGTTCTGATTCTCTGGATTGCTTACTCTTGCACAATAGGCTACTAATCCTAAAAGGCTTGTGTCTTTAGCAAGTTCGAGTGTTGGTGCTTGACTGTAACTAATTATATTCGCTTTCATTATTTTAAAAATTCCTTATTGTTATCATTGTTTAAAACTATATGTGATACTGGTACTGGTACTGTTACTGTTACGCCACAATGTGTACAGTTCATTGTATCTAAATCTCTAGTTGGAGTAAGTTCGTTATTGCATTTTGGACAGTTCATACTCACAGATTTGCCCTCTCACATGTTTCTTTAATCTCTGCTACTTCATCCTTGTTCTTTTTAAACAGTTTCATCCAAAATGGAGGATCTATGTTATCTTGTATCATTTTTACTTGTTCATCATTGAAACGTTCTAGTAATGTGCCGCCTGTATCACTTAGATACAATACCCAAGGACTTACTTTACCCGAACGTATATCGTATACTGCTCTACTGGGAGACACATTTACAAAATATGATTGCCAATCTTTATTGTTTTCTTCTCCCCATTTAGCCATATAAATTACAGTTCTCTCTAATGCTTTTAAACCAGGTTCTTTTTTAACATACTCTTTTAAAAACTTATCATATTGTGCATCAGATATCCATAACTTTAATTTTACACCTGTCTTAATTAACCATTCTGTAAATTGCTCTGGTTGTAACCATTCGTTAACTTGACATGCTCGGCCGAACTTAACAAATGATTCGTAGTAAGGACTAAGAATAAAATCTTCCATTGTTTTAGGGTGTTTAGCACTGGTGTTTAAATCATAAAACATTTGAAATGCTCTATGGCTTAATCGTATATGGGTCATTTCCTTGTCTGCAAATCTTCGTTTCTTTACACACATATGAACTGCCAGAGTAGTCTCTGACTTAAACGACTTTTTACACCATCTACATTCCATTATTTAAATATCTCTTTAATCTCTTTATCAGGCACGCCGGCATCTTTAACATACTGCTTCAACTCGTCTTTAGAGTTTATACTTAACAGTAGTTCTAACTCGTCATGCTTTAAATGTGGTAACAAATCTGAAATTGCTGTGAACACTTTGTTTTTCTTTTTTCTAGTGTTCGGCGGTTTAATGTATTCATGATTTTGTGTTTTGCCGCAACCAGCTACAGTAAATAACAGCCATTGCAATTCTGGATGTTTGCTAACATCACTAAATCTATTATTAACACACTCATTGACCATGTACAAGTAGTCAGCTGACATGTTGCCCCTAACACAACTAGCATAACGCATCATCATCCAGGCACTAAATGCCTTTTTCTTTTCTGCATCAAGTCTAGTATACCAGCCGCGATCTTTTACATCTATGGCTCGCATAACTTCTTGTAAAGGTATTGCTGGGGCCTTCTTCTTAGCCGCCATGATAGTCCTCATATGTTTTAATGAAGTGCTGTTCGCCATTTGCTACATTGTCTACCCACGTGGATCCAGCTTCTTCGTCAGCAGTATCGCTTATATATTTATAGCAGTGAAATTCCACTTCTTCATTTTTACAAACTTTTGCAATTGCAAAGGCTTCCATTTCAACTACGTCTGTAGGTATATCCATATTAGGATCTGTAACAAAATCATCTCCCGAGCTACAAATAATACCTTCGCCAATAACTATTGTTTTGCTGTTTGGTTCAAAAGGTGTTTCGCCTAATGCAATTCCCATTTGGCTACACTTCATATCACGTTGCACAATCGAGCCTACTCTATGTAAACCGCTATGCAATGTAATTCCTCCTGCTGTGCCGAAGTTCCAAACACGTTCTGGGGTATATCGCTCTACTAGTTTTGCCGCAGTAATACCTGCATTAACTTTACCTACTCCTGTAAAGAATACGTTATCCCACTTAGCCATTGCAGGAGCTTCTTGCTCCAATGCTATCAAAATTATATCTTTAATTCTATTCACCTTCAAATTCAATTAATGTATTTACACTATAACCGTGTTTCTCTATTATAGCACTTCCTTCTAAGCTGGGCAAGTTTATTACAGCTAATATTAAGATATTTTCTTTGGGCACATCAAAACATTCATGTACCAAGTCTGCACAGGCTATTGCTGTACCACCTGTTGCAATTAAATCATCTACAATAACAACTTTGTCATGCTCGTTTATGTCAGTAACTTTTTGTATCTCTAAACTTGTACTACCATACTCTAAATCAAAATCACGTTTGTGGGTTGGATTAGGTAACTTGCCAGGCTTACGAGCCATTATAAAAGGCAAGTCTAAATCTCTGGCAATTGGTGCTCCAAATACAAACCCTCTACTTTCGATGCCAACTACTTTAGTTGCACTAAAGTTCATTGTTAACGATGTTAAGTCTAGTAGAGATTTGTTAAATGCCGATGGATTTTCTATGAGGCTAGTTATGTCTCTAAACTGTATTCCAGGTATCGGGAAGTTTGGTACAGTTCTAATACAATCTTTTAAATCG
>Ga0209192_10002590_pt1 | contig 12820 bp, 21 predicted proteins | sample ArcticOcean_MG_C_11_FD_187433 | JGI IMG/M metagenome (GOLD analysis project Ga0209192, IMG submission 187433) | Marine microbial communities from western Arctic Ocean - ArcticOcean_MG_CB2_154 (SPAdes) (version 2) | ecosystem: Environmental > Aquatic > Marine > Oceanic | place: Arctic Ocean... | reverse complement strand
TCTGCTAGCACCGTCCGGATCAGGCATGGACTTGGATGGCCACATAAAGCTACATTCAATCCAATGGGCAGTTTTAATAGGACCCTCTATAAGTTCGCCACGTTTCCAGTTCTTAAAAGCATATAAATCAACTTCATCAAGAACTCTTTCAAAATCCATAAGAGTTTCCATGCTACTATCGCTCATGTAAATCCTTTTAGTATTGTCAACGATATCTTTGACGTCCATAGCAGTGCCCTTTAACTTATTTAATGTATTTATGCACCAATTCACTCTGTAGCAAGATCTGGTCCAACCAAATCTCGTGTGCAGATTCATGTGGGTGTGTTGTATAAAACTGTTGTTTGGTACGTTTTGCCCAGTTAAACATGCCTTCATTGTCTACAAACTTTTTCATGTCTATATCAGATCTTAATGTAGTAAGCGTTCCATCCATCTCGATTACTCTAAATAGACTGTTATCAACATAGGTAAATATGTAATTAATGCCGTGCTTAATAAGGTAGTTTTGCAACATTACTATTTCGCACCAACTAGTATATGTTTCCCAATACTCAGTTTGTGCTACGTTCTTTACATAACTTTTAGCAAAGTCAGACATGCCTAGTGCTTCTGCATTAGCTCTGTTTGCTTGCTGATCTGCTAGTCTATCATCATCTTTATTAAAGAAATGCTCTTCAAAGGTTTCGTCGTTATAGGTCCATGGATTAATACTATACCAAGGACTATCTATGTGTCCTGTCTCATATGCAAACCTAAACTCATAACGATTAGGAAAACTCCACATAACTGCAACAAACAAGTCTAATTCTCGATACTTGTGTATTGCGTTCATTACATTACGACGGATAGCACTATTACTAGCCGCAGGACGGGCTGTATTACATATATTCATATCAAGTTTGTTGGCAAGTAAGTTAGCCCAAGCATGTTCTTCACTGGGTAACTCACTGCCGTATGTAAAACTGTCGCCGCCTGCTACTAATACTGTCATAAGTTATAATTGCATCCTTAGAATTTTTATACGCTAATAATATTATTGTATTTGCTGAATAAGTTAATCGTATCTTGTGAACCAACGCCTGTAAAAAATATATATTCTGGAAGCATATAATTATTTACCCCTGTCAATGTAGCTATACTATAATATACACTGTTAACAATGAAAAAGCAACTTTAAATATCTAGTGAAAGGGGGGCACATGCTCCAATTTGCACATCTGGCTATTTGGCGCTCTAAAAGCCCTCCTCAATACCCCGGAGGGAATTAAATGAGCCAACAACGTAGATTTAATAAAAAACAAAAAAACCAAACCAATCACAACACAAATGTTATCGATATGGAGCATTATGTCACACGCAAAAAACAAGTTGTGTTAATTCCACGAAATCTTAATCAAGAAACATATATTGAGAAATTATTAAATCCAAGTAACGTTATTGTATTCGGTGTCGGCCCAGCCGGTACCGGTAAAACCATGCTCGCAGTTTTAGCGGCAATTAAAGAATATAAAGATGGTACTGTTGACCGTATCATTGTAACACGCCCAGCAGTAGGAGTTGACGATGAGAAACATGGCTTCCTGCCAGGCGATTTAAATAGCAAAATGGAACCTTGGACAAGGCCTATTTTTGATGTTATTCATGAATACTATTCACCAAAAGAAGTTAAGAAGATGTTAGAAGAAGGAGTTATTGAAATTAGCCCGCTTGCATTTATGCGTGGCAGAACTTTTAAGAAGGCATTTATTATTGCAGACGAAATGCAAAATGCAACTCCAAATCAAATGAAAATGTTACTAACACGCATCGGAGATGAAAGTCGTATGGTCGTAACGGGCGATATTCAACAAACAGATAGACGTGAGTCACAGAACGGACTCATTGACTTTGGTAGGTTATTTGAACAGTTTAAAGCTAGTGAATTTATCAGAATGGTACAATTTAATCATGGAGATATCGAACGACACCCAGCTGTGAGTGAAGTGTTATCGATATACGGTGATAAATAACACTATAACATGTTTAATAATTAAAGGAGACTCTTTCTCATGGCAGATTATAAATTTGCTTTAAAGTTACATCAAGATAAAGCTGGTAGCGAAAACGCTAAAGCTAAAATTTCCATTGGTGGTACTGTAGTAGTTGAAGAACTAGAAATATCCGCTACCGATGCAACATTGTACACTTACGATGTAACTGGATTAGCTGATACTGTTAATATAGACAATTCAGTAACTACTCTAGTTAAAGTTGAACTGCTAAATGATCTATATGTAGACTCAGACAATGATAGAAATATTATTTGGTCTGGATGTGGTTATGTACAGAAAAATGATGACGGTAATTACTATAGCCAAACAGTTACAACAGATGACGACTGGGATACATCTACATCAGCAGATACTGTAGCTATTTCAGATTTCACCGCAGATGCTTCGTTTAACTGGGCACAAGCTGGACCTCATACTGGTGATCCAACAGGTCCTGATGGAGACTACAGCGGAGGATGGATTCCACTAACAGTAAATAATGATTATGTTCAAGCAACAATTCCTCTTACCAATGCCAGGGCTAAGACATGGGTAGTGGAATAATACCTAATTTAGGATAAAGATTGGATAAGTTTTCTATTACATTTTGGATTATAGTAATAATGTTATTGAGTGCATGTACGATTAACTTTTACACAAAATTTTTATTTTAATACTAAAACAAAGAGGGTGTACCATAACTGATACACCCTCTTTCTCGTCTTATCAGGAACAACTTGGCTTCAATGCCGTTGCTTATCAATGACTCCACCCTAGGTCGTTTTCCGTTCTTCCCTTCGCAAGGCATTACGCCAAGAACTACGTGCAGGTTCACATAGGAGCCTGAGCTCCTCGCCTACTTGGCATCGTGTCTTAGTTTTACGGGAACTACACCGCTTCATCGTGGGGGCAACAACTCCCCACTAGCCCAGGTAAATAGGCATGTACTGTTAAACTACCTTTACGTAGTTGAATACTGTTTCCTTACCGCCATGATAATTACTAACTTGCTGACGTTTAACACGAGCACGTATCTTAACTTGCTCTTTATCCATGAACTCCCTGTCCTTGGAAGTAAAGAATACAACTAGGTTACCTTTCCCGTCATTACCATTGACTACATGACAATCTAACTTTTGTATATAGTTCATGCGCATGATATTTAGATCTACCTCCACAGTGTCGCCTATAGCACCAATGTGCTGGCTATCTACACTAAGAGATCGTTGCTTAATCTCTACTTCTTCACGAGCCACACTTCTTGTATAGCTCTTGATAAGACTAGCAAGGATACCAAAATCTTTTAAGCTGACTATATTTTCTTGTACAATGTGTAAGACTTTCTCTTCAAAAGTGTTAACCTGGCTGCTTAATGCTTTTAGCATCAATCCCTGGTAATAAGAGATAATCTCTTGAGCTTGCTCTAGATCTTCCTCATCAGCAACATTTTGAGTACCATACGTAGCGTTTCCATTAGCGTCTTGGAGTTTGTTAGGGAGACCAATGTCCATTCCAAAACGCATAAGGTTCTTATTACTATAACGTTTTACAAAAGGGTGAGCAGTCATTGACGTCGGAGACATGCTAGTTTCTACTTCGTCATGTGTTAGATAATCATTGTTGATGCGTTGGGCCATTACAGCCAGTGCCATAACATCTTCCAGAGGGTATGTAGCATTGAAATCTGTGCGTGTCATGTCGTTGGTCCTTTATGAGTTTAAATTAAGCAGCTAACTTGGTTAACATAGTAGCTGGAACACGCCACTTCTCTCCACCTAATGCTGCTTCTACTACAACATTTTTACGGCTAACTTTTATAACAGTGCCAGTAATCATTCCGCCTGTGCGGCCTTTAAACTCTACCAAGTCACCTGTTATTAGTGAACGAAGAGTTTGCTTACCTAAGAAAGTTTTTTGATCAGTAACAACTTCGGAGATCATTGCTATTTCAGCAACGTCCATGTTGCGGATTAGGGCAATTGCTTCTTTTAATTCTGGGCTCATGTATTTGGTCCTTTGTTTGTGTTTTCTAACTATAACTATATTAACACGGATTAGTGTTTAGTCAACCGTTTTCTGCAAAATATCTTAACTTTCCTGAACACTAAGCACACCTGGATTAATCCATTCTGCATACAAGCCTTGCTTGTCCAATATGTCATTAATCTTATTGTTAACTCCAAACAGGAAGTTCTCAGAAGAACTAGTAAATTCCTCATAATAATCTGCCCATATCTCATCCACGTTGTCTTCACCGGAGATACGGAACGTATCTTCACCGTTATCGCCACCTTCAATAACAGGGGCACCAATTTTTTTAAGGGCTGTGAATGCTTTACGGTAGTTGTTTTTCATTATGCTTGCTCGCTCCGTGTTGTTTAACTATACATATAATAACACGTACTGGCATATAGTCAACCATTTTTACAAAGATAAGTACTATTATGGAGAGTTTTTACCCATGAAGTGGCAAGAATACCGCAATTTTACCATAAATCAAATAAGGAACGCCCAGGTATGCTGGGAACCGTATTGGCATGCAATATTAAAGGACACATATCATCCTGAATTGTTGCAATTATGTTATGATAACTGGCCTAAGATGTCTGTTGAGACTATGAGGAAAAATCCAGCAAACTTTAATCAAAATCGTCTTATGTACATACCCGAGCAGGGAGATAGGGTGTTTTGGAATGAGTTTTTTGAAAACATACTAGCACATACTGATATACAGCAAACTATATACACTCTTGAAGGGTTGGAGTACAATCAAGACCGTGGTGTTACCAGTAGTCTGTGGGAAGATTATGCAGGATACGGAGTTAGCAATCATGTAGACGGATATACTATGAATATGGCTTGGCATGTCTACATGCATTGTGATGGCGGTGAAAAGTGGGGAACCAGTTTAAATGATAAACATGGAAATGAGATAAAACGATTTCCATTTATACCTAACTCAAGCTGGCTTATGCGCAACGATGATAGCAGTTGGCATAGTTGCGATATTATAGACTGTAACCTAAGACAGAGTGTTATGGCTAGATATATGTCTTAAGGTCATTATATACTGTAGTAAGAGCTGTCTTAGCCTGCAAATTAGACTTCACACAGTTGTATTGCCATAAGGATTCATTCCATGCAATGCTTCCGTGATAATGTTTGTATTGATATTGTTGTGGTTCTGTTAAAATAGTGGTATGCCATACTGTGATATTTTGGCTATCAATCCATTTTGCTAGTTCGGGTATGTTATCAATGTTGTCTTTTTGCAATACAGTATTAACCATAAAGTTAGGATTTAGTTCCTGTCTCAATGTTTGAATATTTTCCTGTATTTTTTCCCAGTTACACCCAATCCGTATCTTTTCAATAACATCGCCAGTGCCGTCAATACTAAGGGTAAAACATACGTTGGTAAATGGACGCAGGGCTTCTAGCATATGATCTGTGATAATAGTAGCATTAGTATTAATAACAATTTCACAGTCTTTGTTAACAACCTGGTGCAAGACTTTACTAAAACTCTTGATCATAAACGGTTCACCACCAGCAAAATAAATTCGTTTAGCGTTGGGATTTATGTCAACTTCCCCGGGTTCCCATGACTTAAACTTGTTATCAACCTTTAAAAATTCAGCCCAGGTACTACTTGCATAAGGACCACATGTTTGACATCGTAGGTTACATAAGTTACTGTATCGTAGGTCATAACTATACACCTCAGGACTAATTATAACCTTATCTACAATATCTGGTTCTCGTTTAAACCATTGTGATGTGATATGTTGACGTTCACTAGAAGTGTTGTCTTGTTCAGGTTTAACGCATGTTCTACATTCAGGAACAGGCTGGTTGTTTAACATTAACTGTTGTATCTCAGTTAATCTAACTTGATTTATTTCGTCAGAGCTTAAACAACATACTCGATGTGTGTTATTTAGATCTATAAATTGATGTAAAAATGGAAGAACGCAAAAACTATTACCAAATTTTAATGCGTTTGATTTGTTCATACCTGACTTAATTCTACCAATGTCGCCGCTAAGTTGATCTCTTGATCTGCAACCATGGGAATGTTACGTAATCCTTTAGCAATAATTAGCACTGCTGAATCATGTTGCTCCTGTGTAGTACCCCATAGTTCTAGGTTATCATACATCCAACGGAATAGTTCGTCCATCTCTTCTGGGCGTACTTGAGTGCATAATAGCTTACGTGCTTCCAGTATCTTGCCCTGCTTAAACAAGTCAACAACCGCTAGCCTGTAGTCTGCTGTAGAGTTATCGCTCTCTTGTGGCTTAACAAGTTTACCATCAACAGTGTTCATCTGCACCAAGTTAATGCACTTGCGCAAATCTGGATACGTAGCCTTTACATAACTGTCTAGTGTGTCAAGATCAACCTCAACACCTTCAGTAACCAATACTGTAGCAATACGTGCAGTAAACTCTGTTGTATCAATCTTGTCAATGTGGAAGCCCTGGCACCTGCTATGTAATGCTGGGATAACCTTGTTAGGATAATTACAAGTTAAAATAAATCTTGCTGAACTAGCATACGTTTCCATTACGCCACGCAATGCAGCCTGTCCATTTGGACTAATGTAATCAGCCTCATCTAGTAGTACAATCTTAAACTCACCAAACGGCATAGTTGCCACAAAGTTAGTGATCTTTTCCCTAACTGCATCAACACTATTCTCACGACTAGCATTAATCTCAAGTACATCATACTCATTGAGTTCAAGTTGATTAATTAGTATCTTGGCCAGTGTAGTCTTGCCTACCCCTGGCGATCCACTAAACAGCAAGTGCGGAATCATACCACTGGCAACCCAGCCTGCTACTTGATTTTTCTGTGCCTCATCACGGAATACATAACCGTCTAATGTATCTGGCCTATACTTCTCAGTCCAAAGTTCTTTCATGTATTGTCTCTCTCTGCGCTGTTTTCGTTAAGCAAATTAGATATAAACAAATCCGACGCATTATTTAAATGCTTTAACTCTATATGGTCACCAGGGTGTCTAATGCCATATTTGTGCATCTGATCTAGTGCCCATGCAGTAGCATCTTCTTTAGTCATACTATTCATTGTTGTAACGTTCCCTAAGTTTCTAATAATACATGATAACGTAACTGTACCGTACAGTCAACTTCTTCTTGTGTGCTCTGCTCGTTCTATTGTGTCAAATTCGTCTACAACAGGCATTAACTCTTGTGTTACAGTATGGGGGTGTTGGCTAGCAAACCAATTAATTACGCCGTGTTGTTTGCCAAATACATTATTTTGATTGTTTTTATAATTGCCAGCATTAAATGTTGCTACTGGATACCACCATATTTTGTATTCTAGATCATTAAGGAAATTAAATACACTTGGATTCATAAACGAATCCTGCATCTCAATTAACATGTTGGGTTTAAGTTGTGTAATAAGATCCCTGCCGCCTTCTAGAACATCTAACTCCATGCCTTCAACGTCAATCTTAATAAAATCTACTTTAGGAAACTTCAGTGCGTCCAGTGTAGTCATGTCTACATCTGACTTACCTGCATCTAGTTCTGTCTTACCAAAGTTAAACTTAGTGCTTGTTCTGCCTATCCGATCACTTAATGCTAGATGTTTAATAGTTACATCGCTTCTCAGAGAACAGTTCATTCTTAACAATTCTACATTTTCTTTGTCTGCTTCGAAAGCTACGACATTCTTAACATGGGGTGCTAGAGCAAGACAATGGCTTCCAATATTTGCTCCAACGTCTAGTACTATACTATCTGAATTAACCATGTTTAATATTAGTTCTATCTCTGAATAACAATACTCGCCATATAGGTCTAAACTTTTACCTATAGATGGATCATCTGCAAATATAAACATATCACCAAGACGAGTTGCAACCTGCTTATGGTTTCTCATTATGTAACTCCAAAGTGTTTGTAGGTTTTCTGAACACACTGTGCTTGGAAGTAAGCATCTGCTAATGCGTTGTGTAGTTCTTGTTGTATGTCTTTTCTAGGATCTTTAGGCATTAAAGCAAACAATGTTCTTGAATCTCTAATCTGCCAATAGTGCCAGGGACATGGTTGTTCCATATCTCGGTAGAAGTGTTCAAGGATAGCATAGTCAAACAACGGGCCTTGGCACCACAAGATGTCAACACCAACGCACCAACGATTAATTTGTTTAATAAAATCTGAACAACTAATCCTATCATCTTCTGATAGTGCTTCGTCTCTAATGCTTTCTGGTTGACTGTTCCACCACCTAAGTGTGTCGTCATCAACTGTTCTGTTGAGTGTAGCAGTTTGCTCATCTACATCAGGTTTAATATAAAGCGCATGAGTTGGATCCAGATTATTAAAAGGATCAAACTTAACTGCACCAAGACTAAGCACCACAGTATCCTGTGCAGTGCCTAGGGTTTCTAAGTCTATCATACCATGTATTGTCATTGTACAATAATACTACAGAATGTTTTTGTTGTCAACCAACTCCAGGAGTTCTTTTATACGAATCTGTGCAGAATTTAGTTGCCTCTGCAAATCCTTGACGTTCTCTCTAAGAAGTTGCTTCTCTTCATTTGCAGTTATCTCAAGAGTATCCACTGTGATCTTCTGTTTTTCCATGTGTTTGGTGTCCCATTGTTGGCTTGTAAATCTCTTCGTGTGGTGATGTATCGCTAATACCAAGGATGTCGTTAGGATCTACTGTACGAGACTCTACGTCATTGAGAGTAAATCCCCGACTCCATCTTCCGTGTGCTACAAGAACCCATTGTCCAACTTGGATGTCTTCTTGTTCGTTGCCGACTGCAATAACTTCTGCCCAGCGGGGATGGATACCGCCAGTAGTGCCATCATCGCTTAGGATAATAATTCCACTTTTGGTTACTACTTCATCAAATTTCATACTACGTACCAAAACTCCGTCACGTAGTGGTTTAAATGTTCCTGATATATTTGTATATGATATAGGCATTTTAAAGTTTATACTCCAGTATCTTTAGTTGGGTTAGGGTCTATATCGTCTTCAACGATAGCTTGCTCAGCACTTTCAGGAATCGATCCATCCTGTGGAATCATGGTATTCATAGCATGATATTCACGCATAACTTCCTCGCGAGTTTTTACAATGTCTCCGCTTGGTGCAATTTCGTCGCCCCGTGCGTTAACATTCATGTTACCCAATGCAGGTACGTTTTCGTTTTGGCTCAACAATGCTCCAAAATCTACCATCCTGCCATTGGCGGTTCTATACGTTTTTTTAGCCATTTAAGTCTCCTAATATATGCGTATATTATATTTATCTTAAAAAATCTTCAATGTCTAGGTCAAAAAACAGTGAATCAATCTTGTGTACTCCAATTAAGTATAACACATAACTTGCTACACTGCTACCACGGCCTACACCCCAAACTATGTCTTTTTCTCTCATTACTGCAATAAAATATCTAAGAAAGTTTAGCAAAGGTAGCATGTTTCTCTCTTGATACATTATTAACTCTTTGCCTACACGCTGTAGTTGATCCTGGTTATTATTACATTGCATAAGACACCATTCTGATATATCAAAATCAGCATACTCTTTGGGCATGTGCCAACTATTTTGATTTTGCTTATGGTAATCTTCCACACTGCAATCTAGTTCAACTGTTTTCTTAAGAGTAATTCCAGAAAACAATAGTTTGCTTGCTTGATTAAATTCATCAACTTCTGCAATATCTAACTTAGAAACATCTAACCCAGGGTTAAAATATAGTGCTCTTACTGCATCAGATTCTGAGTAAATTTGTCTAGAGTATCGGTCTAAATTAAGCACTGTCATCCTTGTCACCTGGAATAATTCTTGGTTTAAACTTCTTTAATGGTACAACATTTTCCCCTACATTACGAGTTTCTCCGCCGTTGTCTTCATCAAATCCAAGTTCTAATTCTTTCCATGTTTGCTCAATTAGTTTTACGCCTTTATCATCTATCCTAAAAAACACTGGATCCTTACGATACCAGTACTCGGCGTATTCTTCCTGTCCTAGACGAGCAATATCTCTAAGTATGTCAACATCGCCTTCTTCAGCATTGTGGGTATGACTAATGTTTCCGCCTTGGTAACTTTCTAAAGTAAGACTGTCAACAAATAACTTCTTATCTAGAATAGAAGATATCTTTGTATAGATGCAAACAGCTAAAATATGATCATAAGGTTCATCAATTAACGGATGAACACCAGCTGAGAATGGCATTGATTCGAAGTCTTTAATTAGCTCCATGTCGTCAGGGCTAACTAACATAGAGTTATCTAAAATTGCTTCAATCCATACACTTAATCTTTCTGTTGCAACTGCAATGTCGTGATTAGTTTCTGAAACATTTGCAGATAAATGAACAGTTAGATCCCAACTGTTTGGTATTAGGCTCCCATTTATAATCACGCTGGCTAAAAATTTATGTTTAATTGTAATCATTTATGTTATCCAATATCAATAATATCATCCCATCCGTCCTGTTTGTCTGATGAGCTATCCATTAGTTTATCTAAAGACTTTTTGTCTCTACGTTGTTGTTCTTCTGTAAAGTCTTCCATTACCATACGTATCTGATTAACAACTCCTGGGGATGCTCGATATGCTTGGACTAGCCGAGTGTTTAGTTCTTTCATTTTTTCTTGTAACTCAGTGTCACTCATTTCTTGCAAATTAGGAGTTAATGGGTGCATTATACATCACCATCTTGTCTGTTTTCGCTGTAATGTGCATCAAAGTCTCCGCCTGGGTAACGTGCTTTAAGTTTATCAATGTTCATTTGAATTACTTCATTTGGGTCAATATTTAAAGCCATACACCCCTGCATCCAGTACCACATAATATCTCCAAGCTCACGTTGCATGTGGAAAATATTATCTGCATCCATTGGCTTTCCCTGGAATAAAATCTTCTTAACAACCTCAGTAAATTCGCCGCTCTCAGCACCTAATCCCATAGAGGCAGTAAGTAGCCGAGGCATGTCAACATCACGTTGATTAACTAAAGTTGTCCATCGATATGTAAATGAACTGTTATCCTTGCTTTCTTTACTGGTTACAGCATCTACAAATTCTTTATATTTGTTGAGGTCAATTTGTGTCATTCTCCAAATACCCTAAACTGTTGTGAATTTTCGTTTGTATACTTAGTATACATATGCACGTAGTAACCATGCAATGTGTTTCGTTCAATATATTCTTCAAGATAATCTTTGGTCGAGTGCGATGGATTATCAAAAATATATTGATATACTGGCTCTAACGCTTCGGTTACTTTTTTAAGAGCATCCATAATAATAAATCCACCATATCTAGCATCAAATCCATCAAGCCAATTTGATGCATAGTGCTCAAACATTTTATTGTGGTTTACTTGTGTTCCAATTTTTGGTTCAAAGAATAGTCTCATTTCTGTTAACGGCTTAGTCATAAAAAACTCCTGTTAGTATGTATATATTATACTAACAAGAGCCTTATAAATCAATATGTTTTTATTAAATTCTAATAGTTACTCTGCTGAAAAACATTGGAGTTATCGTCATCTGGATCAATATCAGAGCCCATGTCATTCATACGACGGTAATCGTCTGCAAATGACATAAGTTCGTCATCACTGTGATCACGCATCATTTGATCAAATAAGTCTTCTTTGCTAACGCCCATATCTAATAGATCATTTATTGCATCTACTCCAGGACCTTTTACTGCTTCAGCAACTTCAGTTTCTTCTTCAACTGTGCTTTCCATTTCACTTAGGAAGCCTTGCATTTCAGATGTAGTAACATTCTTTAATAATTCATCTATTGCAGTATAGTCATTGTCTACTGCGTCTTGTGCAATCTGAGCTGATACTTGTTTAAGTAACCCTAAGTCATGAGCAACTTTAGTTTCTTCGGCTTCTTCAACAGGAGCGTCATTAATAATAAGACTGTCTTCGTTCCAAATGCTCTCTAGTTTTGCTTGTAACTGTTTAAATTGTGCTGTGTCCATGTGTTTTTCCTAGATATTCTAATACTTTAATCCGCCTTTAGTTGGCACTTACATATTACCCGCCATTGCCGCCATAATCCCAAGATCCTCGTCATCATCATTTGATCCGCTGTTGGGAGGAACTACGCCAGCAGCTCTATCTAAAACTGCGTACATGTTTGCAACTAGTTTATCCATTGTAACAAGTTGATCCTGCAGATCTGCTAGTCCAGATGAGCCTTTCATCTTGTCCAGTGTTCCAAGTTTAAAGATAGATTGATCAAAAGATCCTAGTGCTTTTCGCATATCACCAATAACTTTAAGTTTTTCACCGTCAATTTCGTCTTCTGCTATTACGTCTTCACTAACTTCAGAATAAGGATTAGAAGATATTCCTTCTAGTGTTTCACTTAGTATTTTAAATTGATCTTTATTCACAGTCTAATCCTTACGATATAGTAGCCAATGCTACTTTTTTCCATATAACAGTTGATCCATCAAAAGAGCCAGTGCATACATAAATGTTTGTGCTATCAACTACCAACATACCTGCAACATCGCCAGCCTGACCATGATCAGTAGCTGTTGATACACTGCGGATATCTTGTTTTGTACGAGTACGGGATAAGTCGTTAACTGCGACAGTAGTACCAGCATCGTCTGTACTAAATTCTAAAATATAAGTACCAGTTGCGTCAAAAGTAATAACTTTGGTAGCGTTTACCATACCTTGTAGCGTATTAGCACCAAGTGTAACACTGCTTGGAAGTGTAACAGTGTGAGTTACAGTTGCA
>Ga0209192_10002586_pt1 | contig 12841 bp, 10 predicted proteins | sample ArcticOcean_MG_C_11_FD_187433 | JGI IMG/M metagenome (GOLD analysis project Ga0209192, IMG submission 187433) | Marine microbial communities from western Arctic Ocean - ArcticOcean_MG_CB2_154 (SPAdes) (version 2) | ecosystem: Environmental > Aquatic > Marine > Oceanic | place: Arctic Ocean... | reverse complement strand
CTTTATGTCGGTAGGAGAGCCGTATCTTTCTGACACGCTGCTTGCCTATGGACTAATCTAAAAAAGATGGAGGAACCTCAAAAGACCGTAGCACCATTCCTTCAATGTCCTCAAGCGTACGTTTCAGTGATCCAATCGTACCCTGCACATAACCCGCGGTTACACCTGATTTTGCGTGATTAAGTACTGCTGATATTTTTGCTAAATCATAACCAAGTTCAGATGCAATGGTCGCGACGGTTCTCCTTAGATCATGTGGCGTAAACGCTACTCCTGATTCGTCAACAACACGCTGAACTGTCCTGCTCATAGAAGCATGTTTACTGCTATCTTGAGGCGATGGAAACACCCATTCTGAAGACTCCCCGACCAACGTTGAACGAGTCTTAAACAGAGTCTCTGTCGATATGGTCATAGGAAGAGTATGGTCAGTGTGATTCTTTGTATTCTCAGCCTTGAACCACCCTTCTTTAAAGTTGATGTTAGACCACCTTAAAGTCTTCGCCTCATCGACTCGTAGTCCTGTCAAAAGCAGAAGCATCACAAAGTCAGCATCAGAGCGCGTGATCGGCCCTGAATATTGAGGGTGGACTGTTTTTGTGAGGCATTCTAGGAGTTCAGCCCTAGGAGATTCGTCTAAAAAGCTATCTCGAGGCTTGAGCACGGAACGTACTTTTTTATCTTTCAGAACATTGCAAGGATTAGCCCTAAGAATCGGCTCGCCGCCAACTTCGTCGTTCATAAAGCTATTAATTACAGTCTGAAGGTAACGAAATGCTTTTTGTGCTTCACCCTGCCCATCAGCGCTTTTATACCGCCTAGTGGGCAGACCAAGATCAGCTCTTTTCGTTTGTGTGTTGTTGCGCCTATTTGCCACGCGAGTTTTTATCTCAGCGAAGCGTCCAAGAACATCACCTCGTGTTATGAGTCGAATAGGTCTATCTAACCAATCACTAAAATTGCGTTGAAACATGCTGATCATGTCGTGTCGAGACTTAGGCTTGTAATCTTTTAATGCGAGGCATTCGTCGAGGGCTTGCCGAAGAGTGATGCTTCGCGCCATCTCAAGCTGCGTTACTTTGCGCTCTTCGATGATTCGTTGTTGACGCTGAGCATTAGGGTTTATACCGGCAGCCAAATCTGCAAGTACCTTCCGAGCTAAACTACGGGCTTGAGACACGCCTATAACGTCACATCTCCCTAGCTTTATGCTCCTTGGGTTACCTCCTTTCTGCCGCGCTTTTACATACCAATCGTCTGTAAGCGCGCGCCTCCGCCGATACAAACCACTTAGTATTGTGTCCTTAACCCATTCATTATTCATTCTAGACTACACCTAGACTACACATTTACTGCTAGGCTATAGTATTTACTCATTTAAATACAATGATATGTGCCAAATTTACAGGCCTTCTATTATTGATAAAAGGACTCATAATCCGTTTGTCCCAGGTTCGAGTCCTGGTGGGCCCACCATTATTTCCCTTCTATTAGATCGCCCTTTTTCACACTCCCGATAAAACGATTCACACAGCGCAAAGCTTGGCGCGATAAATTCGATCTCGCGCTGAGACATCTTACCCGCGCCATTAAACATAGTTACTCATTAACCCAGGCTACTCAACGATCCGCGGATCAAAGGCGAAAGGGAGAATGGGACCAATCTTAAGGGTCGTCATGTCCGGATGGGTCGGGTTCAGTAAATAATTGAACTCACCATAGATGGTGGCGCTCGGCACTTTTAGGATTAATGATTCAGAACCCGCGGCCCACGCGTCGCCTAGAATCTGAGTTACAGGATCGATGGCGGGCGCTTCCCACCCATTAGGCAATGATTTTAGGTCTACTTCGACAATGCAGCGGTCGTCAAAACTGACTTTTAGCTGCCGGAATGCCGATAGGACGTGTGATTTTTCTAGGTGCACCACAAGCTCGAAGCCGGCTTGCGCAAGACTTGAACCCAAATAGACCATCGGTGTCCCTGGTGAATTCCAGCGGCCTCCGAATAGCTTTGCACCCTCCCCGCTTAGCATTTCTTGAGTGGAGCTCGCATGATCTCGCTTAGCTAACCTCCACCCGTGCACGATCAACTAAACACCCCTTGCTCTAGCCGCCCAATGAGATTCTCGACATCCCGAGCACCGGTTTCGGTTTCTGCCCAGTCTAGGGGTGACTCTCCGTTTAGCAGCGCTTTAGGCTCCACCATCCATCGGCTAGCGGCTTTCCTATCCCCTTCCATGAGCCTCACTGCTGACGCCAGTAGACGTGCGTAGCGCAGCGCGCTGTCTGACTCACTGGGACGAAGCTTGTCGCCCGTCTTCTTGCGGCGCGTAAGCGTCGATGTCGGTATTCTTAACACTCTGCTCATCGTCTTTTGCTCAAGACCGTAGGCGGCCGTGAGAGCTGTTAGCACGTCTATACTGAATCCCTGCCGCAGCTGCTTCTGCAAGTGTTCTTTTCGGCGAAGATCTACCCCGATTATCTCGGCGACAAAAGCGTCTCGAGGCGACTCGCCGCGCGTTTGTTGTTCTCCACTACGCGGCACGCGTCGTGTCGCTGGGGCTTTGTTACTCTCACGCTTTTTGATGCTCATGTTGTTTATTCCAAATGACTACATGAGCATTCTACGCCTTTACCCCGCTTGGGCAAGGATAAAAAGAGCGTTTGCTGGTCTCGGAGATAAGCCGATGCCCTCGCGCTGACTCAGCAATGCTGTGAATCCAGCCTCAGTGTTACGTGCCAGTGACAGGAAGGCTAACTGCCATCGGATAGCGATTGAGCTGTAGGCGATATACGATGACAGATAACAGCGCTGAGTGCGCGATGTGCACCGAGGGAGGGGTTGGGCTGTATATTATCTTTTAAGGGGCTTCACGAAGAGATGAGACAAATGAGCGAGCACTGCCGGAGAGACCAAAAGATCAAACCCCTCCGGCACCTCTGCCACTGCTACCCCATCTGCACTCGAGCAATCCACTGGTCAACCATTGTCTCAAGCACGCTGAGTGGCACCGCACCGCCCCCCAGCACGGCATCATGGAAGCCGCGGATGTCGAACTTATCGCCCAGAGCCTGCTCAGCTTTTTCGCGCAGCTCCAAAATTTTCAGCATGCCGATTTTGTAGCTGGTTGCCTGCCCGGGCAGCACCATATATCGCTGCACTTCCGAACGCGCCTGCGCTTCGGTGATGGCGGAATTGTCGAGGAAATATTGAACTGCCTGCGCCTCGGTCCAACCCTTAGCGTGCAAGCCGGTATCAAGCACCAAACGGATCGCGCGCCAAATCTCCGAGCCGAGTCGACCGAAGTCTGAGTAGGGATCGGTGTAAGTGCCTTCCATTTCCTTCGCTAACAACTCGGAGTAAAGCCCCCAGCCCTCTGAGTAGGCGGTAAAGCCTGCCTGTGTGCGGAAGGTTGGCACGCTCTCTAGCTCTTGCTGGATTGCGATCTGCATGTGATGGCCTGGCAGGCCTTCGTGGTAGGCGATCACTTCCAGCTCGCCTTTGGGCATCGCCGTCATGTCAGACAAATGTGCGTAGTAGATGCCGGGGCGACTGCCATCTGGCGTACCGGGGAAATAATGCTGAGCTGCGCCGGGCTGCTCACGAAATGGCTCGACGCGTCTCACCTCCAGATCGGCCTTGGGCAATATGCCAAAATAGGTCGCTAATTTGGCTTTGATATTTTCGATCGCAGAAGTGGCATCATCGATATAAGTCTGACGACCCTCGTCAGTGTCAGGATAGTAGTGACGTTGGTCGTCTTTGCTGTCGCGCAGCATGGCAAAGAACGCCTTCAGGTCACCTTCGAAACCGACGCTGTTCTTGATGACGTCCATCTCGGTTTTCAATCGAGCGACTTCATCAAGGCCAATCTGGTGAATCTCATCCGCGGTCAGATCTGTGGTGGTCTGGTTGGCAAGCCGCTCATTGTAATAAGCCGCACCGTCGGGCAGCGTACCTACCCCTTGGGAGATTTCACTGGTATTGACCATGTCTTCTTGCTGCCAGGCGATCAGTCGCTCGTAGGCAGGTTGCCAATGATCGACCAACGCCGCACGGGCAACAGTTGCCAGCGCATCCGCCTGCGCTTGGTTGATGGTTTCGGCTTCCCGAAGGGCTGCGATTTTTTGCTGAGCATCCGCCCAAATCGCGCTGTCCTCACCCTCGGTGAAAGGTGCACCGGTGATAATCTGACCCGCGCTGTCGATCACACTGTCGAACGCAAAGCGTGGTGGCCGCACGCCCGCAGCAGCAGCCTCCTGCGACAGCGTAATCAGTTGATCAAGCGCCACCTCGGTCGCTTCAATACGCGAGACATAGGCTTGCATATCGTCGGCGTCTTCCACCGTATGAAAGGCAATTAACAGCTGTGGGAAAAACGAGTGGATGGCGTTCATCTGGTCAAAAACGTAGCCGTTAATGCGGAACCGATTCGCAGCTTCGGTAGCGGCCAGCTGATATTCCCAGAGGTCGTAGGAGATTTTTGCGTCCGCGTTAAGCTGCTCGTAGTCGAAACTGGCCCTCATCTCAGCAACGGTATCGCGCTTCCAGTTCAGCTGCTCTCTCTGCGCCTCCAGTGAAAAGTCGTCAATCTGGTCGTTATTTTCGGTAACACCTAGGAAGGTTTGCTGGATAGGGCTGAACGCCAACTCTTCCTCATATTGCTCTTCGAACCACGCGTTGAGACGAGCGCTCTCGTCCTCGACATCACCCGTTGATTCAGATGACGCTATTACGACAGGAGAAGAGGCAGCAGCGTCTTCCGATGCCGAGGTTTGCGCGGCGTTGTCCGCTGGCTCACAGGCGATAAGAATTGCAGATGCCGCTAAGGACAACAACAGGCGAGATGTAAGGAGCCGTTTCATAGGATTCACTCGGGGTAGTAGAGGGTTAGCAAAAGACTGTAGCACTTTAAGTACTCAAGGTACTGTTGTTCAACAGTGAGTACAGCGGCCTATAATTTTTAAAATAAGTTGCCTGAAGATTTTAAATAGATGTTGAGTATATTGACAAGTTAATCACTCAACTCGGCGAAGTTGTGCCTCTGAACAGTGTTAGCGACAAAACGGATACTCTTTGCGCAACCTACTTGACCGAGTGACAAACCGGGAACGTTTATGGACAACCTGCCAGTCTAGAGATACCTTTGATCTACTTACTTCAGAGGCGTCCACCCAATGCGATTACGTCAAATCATCGAGTCCCTTAGCAGGCTGATAATCCTTTTCAGCTTAGCCGGCCCAGCCTATGCCTCATCGCTAGCGAATCAGGTTGTTATTCACCGTGATCAATGGGGTGTGCCGCATATCCGCGGAGAATCAGATGCTGCCGTTATGTTCGGCTCCGCCTGGGCTCAGAGTGAAGACCACTTTTGGCAGCTTGAAGACACCTACATAAAGGCCCTTGGACGCTACGCCGAAGTAATGGGTGAGTCTGGAGTTGAAAGTGATCTCGACGTCGCGCTTTTTGAGATCGTCGAAAGTTCGCAGCGAGATTTCACCTCGCTCCCGTTAGAAATTCAAACCCTTGCCCGCGCGTTTGCCGAGGGTTATAACTTTTTCCTCGAGCGCAATCCTGATGTCACGCCGCGTCTCATTACTCGAATGGAGCCGTGGCACGTATTAGCTTTTGAGCGCTTTATGATATTGCCGCGCTTGTTGGGTGCGGCACACGCGCCGTCCCGCGAGGTGGCGCTATTAGAGGCCGAGGAACTCGCTTCCCTCGGTTCGAATCAATGGGCCATTGGGCCCGACCGCACGCGCAACGGCACCGCAATGCTGTTCATCAACCCGCATCAACCTTGGTATGGCTCAGGCATGTTCACCGAAATGCACGTGAAGAGCGATTCTGGTTGGGATTTTTCTGGCGCAATGTATCCCGGTGCGCCCTTCCCAACTGCCGGCTTTAACAACCATCTTGGCTGGGCCTATACTGTCAACGAAGCGGATATCTCAGACGTGTATCGACTGACCTTCGATCACCCAAGCGATTCTGACCTGTATCGTTATGACGGCGATTGGCGGCGCGCTGAGACTTGGGAGATTGAGCTTGCTGTGAAGGGTGAAGCCCAGCCACGGCGCTATGAGCTGCGCAAGAGCCATCATGGCCCGATAACTAGGCAAGAAGACGAAACGCATTTTCTTGCCATAAAAGTACCGCGACTTTACGACGGATCCCGTATGGTGCAGTCCCTTGCCCAATCGCGCGCGTCGAATTTTAACGAGTGGTACGCCGCTGCATCCAGCCTTCAGCTGCAGACGTTCAACACAATGTATGCCGATGCCGACGGGAATATCTTCTATCTCTACAATGGCACGGTCGCCAAGCGTAAGACCGGTGTTGATTGGACAAAACCCGTAGACGGTTCCGATCCTGAACTTGAGTGGGGCGATTTCCATCCTATTGAGGAGCTGCCGCAGGTCTTTAACCCAGCGTCGGGCTTCATGCAAAACACCAATTCAACCCCCTTCACCACAACCGACGATGGCAATCCTTCGATGTTAGATTTCCCAGCTTACATGGTGGAAGATGCCACGGACGACAAACGCCGCGCGCAAATGTCTCGTTGGCTGCTGCGTCAGGCCAAGGATATGACGTTCGAAAAGTTTCAAGAGCTGGCCTATGACACCACGCTTTACTGGCCGATGACGGAACTACCCCGCTATCAACGCCGCTTCGAATCGTTGGAACAGACTCACCCCACGCTCGCCAGCGAAGTAAGACCCTTTCTCGACCACCTCCTCGATTGGGATTACCGCAGCGCACTTAAATCGACGCAAACAACACTCGCCGTGGCGTGGTATGAGGCGCTTTATGGCAGGGGCTATCCGGTTGAAACCTTGAAAGAGGAATTCGTGGCAGACATCCCTGCGCGATTCCGTGCGCTTGCTCGCGCAGCGCAGACGCTTGAAGATCGTTACGGCACTTGGCAGGTCGCCTACGGCGACGTTCATCGGCTTCAGCGGCACGCGCCTTATGGCAGCACCAGCAGCGTTCCGTTCGATGATCGCGAGCCGAGCCTGGGAGTGGCAGGCGTGCGCGGCCCCCTCGGCGTCGCTTTTACTATTTACCATACCGCGCCGACGGACGACCCGAATCGGCAATTTGAGTATGCAACTACGGGGTCGTCGTATAAGGCGGTGTACGAGTTCCATCCCGATGGAGTGAGGGCCGCGAGCTACTTACACTACGGGCAAAGCCACAATCCAGAATCACCGCACTTTTTTGATCAGGCAATACTCCTGTCGGAAAGGCGCTTCAAACCGGCGTGGTTTCACTGGGATGATGTGGTGGCAAATACGAAACGTGCTTATAGCCCGGGTGATTGAGCGAAACGGCTTGCAGTAAGAATGTGTTCTTCGCAGTAGCAAGTCTCCCTCGTGAGTTTTCCATTTCTTAAGCTGAATGGAAAACTCACGAGGTTATGGACCAATATTTTTAGATAGGGTTACCGCGCCGCGTTAATCCTTCAAACTGTAAGCAATCACATACCCACCCGGCACGTCACCTGCTTCGGCATCCTCATCAACGGCATTTTCAAGCTGCAGCGCACCGCCGCCATCTGCGACGGTAACGATGACATATTGCTTACCAGTAGTTGGGCTCACATAGCTCATGGGAGTGCCCGTAGACGAACCTGGCAGACTGTCGGTCCACACCTCTTCACCGGTTAACACATCAATCGCACGCGCGGTGCTGTCAACGACGCCCGCATTAAAGATGACACCGCCGCCGGTAACGATCGAGCCTGCGTTGTAGAACATGCCCATAGGCAGAGGCAGACGGCTAGGAATGCCCAAAGGCCCCTGCTCTTTCGCTGTACCTAATGGTCGTCGCCATAGAAGCTCTTTTGAGGCGAGGTCGACTACCGCCATCTCGCCGTAGGGCGGCTCGATGCAGGGCGCGAAGATTGGCGAGAGGAAGAAGAAAGAGTAGACCGCGTAAGGGGTACCCGCCTGCGCACCGCCGATACCGAATACTTCGTTCTCCTTTACGTCCTCTCTAGGAATTAGGCGCACAACCGACGGATTGTTCATGGTGTTAACCACCATGAGGTTATTCACCTCATCGACCGCCACACTCCCCCAGTTCATGCCACCAGCAACGCCTGGGTAGTAAAGCGAACCATAGCCTGTAGTGGGCGGCGTTAATGGGCCTTCATAACGCATGCGCTTAAACTGGAGTCTGCAGGCAGCCTGATCGAATGGCGTAATGCCCCACATGTCCGCCTCGGTAAGACGCTTAGCGAACGACGGCATACCCACCGAGAACGGCTGCGTTGGGCTCGTGAAATCTTCAGGAATGTCAGTTTGTGGCGTAGGAAGTTCTGCGACTTCGGCGAGCGGCTCGCCGGTCTCTCTGTCGAGCAGGAAAAGCTCCGCACGCTTAGTAGGCACGACTACCGCTTTGCGAATTACCCCGTCGACAGGAATGTCGACAAGCGTCGGCTGCGACGGCACGTCATAGTCCCAGATGTCATGATGCGTGGTTTGAAAGCTCCAACGAACGCGACCCGTGCGCGCGTCCAGCGCCACGATTGAACTTGCGTATTTGTCCATCGCTTCGGTGCGGTGGCCGCCAAAATAGTCTGGCGTGCCATTGCCTGTCGGCACATAGATCAGCCCGAGCTCTTCGTCGGCACTTGTTAGACTCCACACGTTTGGCGTGCCGCGCGTGTAATTTTCGCCAGGCTCGGGTAGGCCGGTTCGATCTTCGCGCCCCATGTCCCAAGCCCACACCAGTTCACCGGTCTGAGGATTAAATCCGCGCACGACACCCGAGGGCTCCTCGGTCATTTGGTTATCGAGCACCCAGCCGCCCAGCACCAACACATCGTTTGAGATAGTCGGCGGAGAGGTCACGAAATAAAAGCCCGGAATCACCTCTCCCATGCCGGCTAGGAGGCTGATCTGGCCATCAACGCCAAAGTCACTGCACGGAATGCCCGTATTCTTATCGACAGCAATTAATCGCGCATCGGTAGTTGCCGTAAGAATGCGTTCTGCACACTCGGTCTCGGGATCCGCCTCGGGGCTTTCGTAATAAGTCACGCCGCGGCAGGTATCCCAGAAGCCAATTTTCGGCGACTGTAAGTCAGGATCGAACCGCCAGCGCTCTTCGCCTGTGTCCGGATCTAGCGCCAAGATAATGTTTTGGCCGGTGCATAAGAAGAGGCCATCATCGATCTGAATCGGCGTGCCTTTGAACGCGCCAGGCACACCGGTGCGAATTTCCCAAGAGCGCTCTAACTGGCCGATATTCTCCAGATTGATCTGCGCGCTTGCCGCATACCGCGTGCCAGACTTAGAGGAGCCGTAATTAGCCCAGTCGCCCGTTGCATTGTTTACAGTGCCTGTGCCCAGCGCCGTCGGCGTACCGACCTCGTAGCCGCCGCTGAAAAGCAGCGCAACACCTAGCACGGCTAAACTGGCTACTGCGGCCTGAGTTGCCCGTAGCGAAAACAAAGGCGCAGGCTCGGCCTGCAATAGCCCTCTGCGCACCCTTGGCAATAAAAACCACAGGCCCAACACGCTGAACATGGCGACACGCGGCATGAGAGCCCATGCATCTAAGCCCGATTCATAAAGCGCCCATAAATAGGTGAACAGCAAGAACGCGCCGTAAAGCGATGCGCCACGGCTGTCGCCGCGAAACAGAAGCACTCCAGTGGCGACAAGCACGACACCCGCAAAGGCGTAATAGAGCGAGCCACCGGCTGTTACGAGCAAGACGCCCATCCACAGCAAAAGCACCCCTATGAGGCCCATGACGATGGAAAGGAGTCGTGGTTTAGGATACTGGAAAGAATTATTCAAGGCGTACTCCTAAGCATGTGCATTTATTAGAGAAGACAGCAGCAGTCGTGCACTCCCTTTATTTTCGGGATTAATTAGCTGCGGGCAGAGAATAATATGTATAGACGCACGATGGAACCGATTATAGAGGAGTAAGAGCGACTGTGCTCCAAGCACCTGAGCACGATCAAAGAGAATTCCTAATCTCTTATTGAAGCACTCGTTCAATTGCTTGGGAAAGGTTAGGATGGCCCTCCTCTCGGCTATGGCAAAGATTCACATGAACCTACTTCATCTCTCCGACATGCACTTCGGACCTCGCCACTGGCTAGGGAACAATAAAAAATTATTAGAGAAAATTAACAGCTACGATGTTGATATTGTTCTGAATACCGGAGATAGCACGACAGATGCGTTAGAAAATGAGTTCGAGGAAGCTGGCCAATTTCTTCAGGGAATAGATTGCACAAATGTCATCTCGATACCGGGAAATCACGATAAGCGCAATATGCGCAGTGCTGACTATTTCCGCCAGTATATTGATAATGTCGAAGTAATCCGTCCGCTTAATCGCGACAATTGCCGAAAGCACCACCTTTACCTAGATAGCCACACCACAGGCATAAGTGATCATTTTACAGATATCAACTTCCTTAAAAAAATTACAGTTAACTCAGAAGCTATTTTATTGGTATGCCTTGATTCGAATGAACTCTATAAAGACACAGGGTTTGTAGACAAAGAAATACTGAAGGCTGTGTCAGAAAGAATTCGTTCTGAGGTATATGACAGAATAGTGCTACTCAATCATCATTCCATCTTGGACACAGATTCAGACCCTCTCTTCAATTCTAAAATAGTTATCGAATTCGTACGCGAACACAAAATCAATCATGTGTTTTGCGGTCACACTCATCAGCTATCGATTATGAAATCGACAGATTTGTACCACGGCCATTCATTTGTACAGTACAAAAATGGCTCGCTCTCCAGCGCCAACACGCCCAACGATACCAATATGTTTATTTACTATAGCGATTTCGGAACCGAAACAATGAAAATCCATATCATTCGCTCTGAAATAAAGGGAGGAGATCTGAATTTTCGAGAAGAAATAGTCGCCCTCTAATCAACTCCTTTTTTGGAAAAAAATGAACAATAAACAATCGGATAATCCAATCGTTGCGACTAGATTAATTCTTAGCATTTGCTTTGGATACGGACTATTAATGTTATGCAGGACGGTGGTGGGCGTAGCTGGGCCAGCCATGCTCGCAGACCCAACGCTTAATATCGACACCGCCACGTTCGGCGCAATTCTAGGATGGGGCACTGCTGGCAATCTAATGGGGAAGGTCACAACTGGAGCGCTAGCAGATAAAATTGGTGGTAGTAAAATATTTATCTCAGCAATATTTTTTGCTGCAATCGCCACATTCATCTTTGGCACTCTATCTACCAACTCTGCTTTCTTTGTTCTCTACTTTTTAACAGTTTTTGCAAAAGCGGCTGGCTGGCCCTCGATCGCTAATATAATTAGAGCGAGCTTTTCGGAGAATCGTCATGGGCGAATATGGGGATTCATCGCCACAAGCTCTAGGATAAGCTCCGTAGCAACTACACTATTGGCCAGCAGCCTGCTTCTAATATTCTCTTGGCGGGGCATGTTCTTTAGTGCTGGAATCCTGACATTACTTATCGCAGCAGTGCTCATAAAAACACTGAAAGAACCAAAGAAAGACCTACACGATTCAGTGCAACCCGCAGACGCAGATAACCCGACCAGTTTAGATGACGAGGTATCCGCACCTCATCCGCTGCAGACGTTGAAGACTAGAGAGGCGATAGGCCATTTCATAAGAAGCCCCCGTTTTTGGTTAATAAGCCTTGGCGTATCAGCACTAGCCGTTCTATTCGAATTTCAGGTGTTCCTTCCTATTTACCTTAGCGAAACTTATGACTTAGCGCCCGCCTACGCAGGAATCGCCTCCTCAACTTTTTCGCTAGGTTGTTTAGTCGCTGTCTTTAGCGGTGGATTCATATACGACAAACTCACCAAGAAAAGCCTAATTTATGCTCTCGGGCTTAGCTTAACGTTAGCCGTAGCAAGCCTACTATTACTTAGAGTACTCGGCGACCAGGGCTCTACAGGAACGCTAGAATTAACGCTTACCGTTCTATTCATATTTTTGTTCGGATTTGCAATCTCCCCTGCGTACTATATTCCTATGAGTGTTTTCTCAATAAGCTTCGGTGGTAGACACTGCGGCCTGCTTGTGGGACTAATAGATGCTATTGCCTACTTTGGTGCGATGAGTTTTGATTTCATCGGCGGTGCTGTGGCAAATAAAGAGGGGGGCTGGCAAGACTTTATCCTTATCCTTATCGTCACCTCAGTGCTCGCAACGATAATTATGACCACCTTCCTCTATTTGGATTATCGGCATTCACGACAAAGCAATGCTTGAGCCGACTAAATTGGAATGCATCAACCCTGCCAGTTAATAACTCTATCTAAAAAGGACTAATGATTATGAGTAAAGAAAAAAGCAGTACTAAAGAAACTAAAAAGAAAGCCCTCCTCACGCCAAAAGAAAAAAAGGCGGCGAAGCGAACTGCAAAATCTGAAAAGAACGTCTTAGGCAATTAGCGACTGCGCTGCACTATCCCCATCATCTTATAAAGAAGCACCGAGGCAGAAAACTGATAGGCATGGAAGCCTTCGATGGGGGCGAACTCAGTGAGATCGAAGCCGACTATTTCTGCCTGACTCGCAACTGATTCGATAAGTCCAAGCGACTGATACCAGCCCAAACCACCTGGCACAGGTGTGCCTGTTGAGGGAAAGACTGAGGGATCTAGACCGTCGACATCGACGGTGAAGAATATTCTCTTCGGAAATCCTTCGGGTAATTGAACGCTGCTCACATTGGTCGGAACGAGCGCTTCGGCGTCGTAGTAGGCAATACCAAACTCTTTACGCGTCTGCATTTCTTCTTCACAAATGGCGCGGATGCCGAGCTGCAAGAGCGGGATACCCTCATCG
>Ga0209192_10002585_pt1 | contig 12843 bp, 21 predicted proteins | sample ArcticOcean_MG_C_11_FD_187433 | JGI IMG/M metagenome (GOLD analysis project Ga0209192, IMG submission 187433) | Marine microbial communities from western Arctic Ocean - ArcticOcean_MG_CB2_154 (SPAdes) (version 2) | ecosystem: Environmental > Aquatic > Marine > Oceanic | place: Arctic Ocean... | reverse complement strand
CTTTGACAACCCTGACTACTACCTTGTGCTTAATCTACAAGACATGTTGAGCAGTGACCTCAATGAACTAGATCAAATTGAATCACACTACAGTAAGTTCGCAGACATGAATCGTATCATAGTCTGTGTATGGTGTACAACCCTCAGTAAAGCAAACTATAGTTTTAGAATTGTGGAACACAGTACACACACTGTAGCAACAGTTGAACAGTATAAACAGTACGAAACTGAACTAAGACAACTGTTTAAACACACCAACAGTGAATACAAATTTTTATGTATGAATCGTATTGAGAAGCAGCATAGAACTACAGTAGCACAAAAACTACACACGTTGGATACAGGTAACATCAGTATGCAGAGTAAAGGTAAAGAACTTGTGTACACAAACAAAACGTATACAGACTATGATGTAGAGTATAACAACTGTACAAACTTAATGTCGTTAGCACAAAATTTTAACACTAGTGAATTTAGTGTTATAACTGAAAGTCAATACACAACTGAATATGGCATTGTAACTGAAAAGTTCTATAATACTGTAGTTGCACAACATCCATTTATCGCTGTAGCACAACGTAACTACTGTAGTCAAATTCAACGACTAGGATTTAAACTGTATCACTGTTTTGATTATGGTTACGACAGTGTAGAGGATCGTTATCGAATCGACAAAATGTTAGAACTGAATCGTGTACAGTTAGAAACAGGCATTGATATTGAAGGTTGTAGAGAAGTTATTGACTATAATACAGAATGGTTCTTCAACGGTTTCGGTACAGAGTTACAACGGCGATTTGAATCACAGTTACTACGGATTTGGCACAGTGGCGATCACCAGGACCCTGCAGTAATCTGAAAAAATATGCTCAGAAATTTCCTAGCAGATAAGCCACACCCTACCCCCCAGGTGATTCTATACCCCCACCCTGGTCCATAACCTTTTTTTAAAAAACGATTGACTTATCTAGTTCTCGTGCTATTATAAGTTATAGTTAGAAACAAGGGAGAGAGTCAAAATGAAGGTTAGTAACATACGTTTACCAGGCACTGCAATGATACTAGAAGCAACGTACTACGGGTATGCAAGTACTAACTGTAGTGCAGATACTCCAGTGCGTATATACCGTAAGGGCAATCTAGAGAACCGTACGTGGATACCAGAAGTAGTTGGGCAGCCTGTTATGGATGAGTTTGATGACTTAACAGAAGCTGTACGTTATGCAGAGTGCAGGGCTACTGTAATGCAAGACTTCACAGGAGAGGCTGCTTAATGTATAATCCGGATAGCAAAAGATATAAAGGCGCAATGATGCCAGGACATACTAATTCAAAGTATCCTAATCCAATAGACAATGCACACAGTATAGATGATATTGCTAACAAATACATTGATGATAATCTTGATAGTAACATTGATAGTGAAAAGTTAAAAAAAGTTATTGCAAAATTACTACCAAAAGTAGATAATGAAAAAAATAAAAAAGTATTACGAGCAAGATTTGGATTAAAGCCATTTGACAAGAGTTATACATTAGTACAAATTGCAGATGCTATGGGCGTTACACCTGAAGTAATAAGACAACGTCAAGTTAAAGCATTACGTCAATTAAGATACCATGGCAGAGATATACTTATGCCTTTCATACGGGAGACTGCTTAATGTATTACCTCAGTGATGAATCAATCTATATGATGATTTCTGGTTACTTTAACTGTGACAGTATTAATACTGTAGTCATTAACGGCATAGAAGAGCCTGTGGTTAATACACCTAGTGAGATCGTTAGTGATGTTATGCAGATGTATCCAAACGCTGACCGAGACTTGGTTACGATCAATGTACACAAGCAGTGGAGGACAGTACTAAACGGTTGACATACTCCAATACTATGCTATTATAAGTTATAGTTAGAAACAAAGGAGAGTCAAATGAGTACGTTTAAAGATTTTTTAATAGGAAAAGAAGATAAGTTTTATAGTTTAGCAAGTGACCTAGTTGCAGAATCAGAGTTTGAACTAGAAGCAGTTACAAAATGTATAGAACTTGCTAGAGATATGAACTTATTATGTGTACTAGGAGGAGCAGAATCAATTAGCAATAATGTATCCGAGGCTTGGTATGACGCTAACTTTGAGCATATACCAGTTTAGGTTGACATCTCCGTATACTGTGCTATTGTAAGTTATAGTTAGATACAGGAGATACTCTATGCAATACGCAATCATCGACTTCGCAACACAAACTACACTCTTTTTTGCTACATTTGAGGAGGCAAGTAATGCCTGCACAAGTTATAACGTAACAACATCACCTAGTCAAGCCGTAGTTGTGTGTTTAGCCGAATTAGAAATGCAGTTATTATAAAAGGTTGACAACTCCGTATACTGTGCTATTATAAAGTATAGTTAGAAAAAAGGGAGAGAGTCAAATGGATCAAATGAATTATAAAATAGGACAAGAGGTTTGGGTTTTCTTAAATGCTCCTGGATGTAATGGTATTGGAGCAACAGGTACTGTAGTTGGGTTTACACCTAAGAGAATTAAATGTGAAGTTAATGGTTTTGTTGCTAACTATAGTCCTGGTAACGTTGAAGCAAAAGGTATAAAAATTACATAATGGTTGACAACTGTGTATCCTGTGTTATTATTAATTATAGTTAGAAGGAGATATAGTATATGTTGTAGCGATAGTAAAGAGTGAGAAGTTGATTAAGGGAGACAGTAGTCGACAACTTCAGAGATTTACAAGCCTGGTAGGGCTCAAGGAATCGTTACTCTAAAATAAAAACTACCCAGTAACTGATTCAGTTACTGATTTGTAAACACTGAGGTTTTAATTTTATTTGTTTTGGAGAGAGCAATGAGTTATATATTAATAAAGAATGGTAGTTATAGAAACAATCCAATAAAGAATAAAGTATTTCCTGTAATAAAGAACATTGTAAACAGTAAGACTGGTTCGTTTGTTACAGTAGACGGTTCAAAAGTTTTGGGCGAGAAGTTTGCTAAGATCCGTGTTAGTTTAACAGACCCAAGTAATGCAGTATTTGTAGAGCAGGATAGTTACGATACACAATTACGTGCAATCAACACAGTGGACACTCTAGCAGACACAGGTCCTGTGTATACAGACAGTGCAGATGAACAACGTATGAACGAGATAGAGACTAGGTTCGACATACTTAATGAGATGACGGGCAACCTTAAGTCAGGTGACATTCGTGCTATGATAGTTACAGGTCCTCCAGGCGTTGGTAAGAGTTATGGTGTTACAGAAACACTTGAGCAACAGAGTATGTTCGAAGATATATCAGGTGCGACCCGTAAGTTTGAGGTTGTCAAAGGTGCAATGACTGCACTAGGACTGTATGCTAAACTGTATCAGTATTCAGCTGCAGGTTCAGTACTAGTGTTTGATGATTGTGATAGTGTACTAATGGATGACCTAGCACTTAACATATTGAAAGCTGCACTAGACTCAGGCAAAAAACGTAAGATATTCTGGAATGCAGACTCGCACAGACTAAGGCAAGAAGGTATCCCAGACGAATTTGAATTCAAAGGTTCAGCATGTTTTATAACTAATATAAAGTTTGAGAACGTTAAGTCAAAAAGACTACAGGACCACCTAGAAGCATTACAATCACGTTGTCACTATCTAGACTTAACATTAGATACAATGAGGGATAAAGTGTTACGTATTAAACAAATCGCTAGAACAGGTAAACTGTTTACAGGCTATAAGTTTACACCAGAAGACGAAGCAGAAGTACTAGAGTTTATGGAGACTAATAAACATAAGTTCCGTGAGATGAGTCTTCGAATGGTGTTAAAGGTTTCGGACCTTAAGAAGATTAGTAAGAACTGGCGTGTGCTTGCTGAATCAACTTGTATGCGGAGGTCATAACTGTTCCTAACTGTGTCACTCTCTCCTCTCCCCTTGAGATACAGTTAGTTTACTAGGGCAGTGTGCTTTAATTAGTACACTGTCCATTACTATGGGTAAATAATATTATGAACTATACACACCTCGAACCAATGCAGCTCGGTTATACAACAGAACCGCCTGCAAAAATTAACAGTGAACCAGTGGTTTATGTAGAAGACCATATCAAACAGTACGATATCGACTACAATCTTCAGGGAACAATACAAGAAAAGATCCTGCGTTATCAAGGCATTAACATGTGGCACGATATGATTGATCCAAAAACACAGTTATGGATATATGATCACTATGCTGATATGCAAGGACACAACAACAATGCATTGTTCTACTGTACATATCTACATGGACACGGTGATTATGACATAACTTATGTTCCAGAGTTTCACAGCAGCAAAACTAAGGCAGTGAGTGTCCTAGCAAATAAGGGCCGTATAGCAAGGATACTAACGTCACAATGGTTAAAAAACCTTGAAACCGCTGCTGTATCGTTTCCATACTACTACACACAGAACTTTGACCCTGTTAACGATGCCTCAGACTACGATATGCATCACTTTCAGGACCCTATATTACCCGTACTTCCCACAGCTGTAGAGTTTGATTCAAGCCCTATACTCAACACTGACACAACATATGCATACGAATGTGCTCCAGATAAGTATTTCACACTGTTACATCCACATGTTAAACAATGCGTGTTTAGTATAGTTAACGAGCCAGGATTTTGGGAGTACGGTACGTGTATTACAGAGAAACTACAGTATGCAGTGCTTAGTGGCACTATAGTTATATCACCTAATTACGGTATATACGACTGTATGCAGAGATTAGGCTTAGATACGTTCTCAGACGTTATTGACACTTCAAATCAGTACGTTTTAGACCCTTTCCTACGTGTTCAAAAGAATCTCGACTCGAACATCGACCGGTTAGAAAATTTTAGGGCCATTTCACAGTCTACTAGTATACAGCAACGTTTACGTAATAATATCGATATAATGACTAAACTAACTATACCGTTACAAATTAAACGTTTAAATAGTGATTTAATTATTGATAAATTTCGTAATGTGTGTAATAATAGTACTAACAATAAATTAAAGACACAGTTAAAGAGTATACTTCCCAATGAATGATAATGAATACACACAGTTAATCGCAAAACTAGAACTTATACAGTTAAGACTAGATAAAATAGAACTACAACAACAGAGTTTATTAGATAAATTTAGTAAACACATAGACTTTATTAACGACACATACGAAGGCTTACGTAATCCTTTAGCAGTTGCTCGTAGGATATTTAAACGTTGAAGCCCTGGGACTATATTAGTCTACATCTACTTGTGATAGTTATTGTCAGTGTTAGTGTGGCTGTTTTGAACGGTTATTATTCTTGATGTTTAGTCGTTTATGTAGTATAATAAACTATATTAAACAGGACTTTGTGTATTGGTACACTAAGTTTGCTCCTCAGTATGGATATTTTTGGAGTATAGAATATAGTTTATTTAATAGTATATATTTTCGTCGGGATTTAGTATGGCGACATAATACACGAGGAGAACTTAATCAATGAAGCCAGCAGTACTACACATTCGAGATGAAGTTAATGTTAAAATAGAGGGACTAGACTTAGACACACGTCGTAAGTTAACTAATCTATTTAAATATGATATTCCGGGTGCTCGTTATATGCCTGCAGTTAGACTAGGACGCTGGGATGGTAAGATGGCGTTCTTTCAATTAGGTGGATCAACGTATATTAATTTATTGCCAGAGATATTGCCTGTATTAAATTCGCGTGGATATTCAGTAACACTGGATGATCAACGTGACTATGAAGTAGACTATACATTAACACCAGTCACAGAGCTGAGTTATTGTGAATATCTATGGCCACCTAAGCATCCACAAGCAGGTACTGAAATTAAATTGCGAGATTATCAAGTAGAAGTAATTAATAACTTTTTAAGTAATCCACAATCGCTACAGGAAGTTGCAACAGGAGCAGGTAAAACATTAATTACAGCAGTATTATCGCATAGTGTAGAAAAGTATGGTAGATCAATTATAATTGTTCCTAATAAAAGTTTAGTTACACAAACGGAAGCAGACTATATTAATATGGGATTAGATGTAGGAGTTTATTTCGGAGATCGTAAAGAGTTTGGACGTAAACATACTATATGCACTTGGCAGAGTTTAAATATATTATTAAAGAACACTCGTAATTCAACTGCGGATACAACTATACAAGAGTTTTTAGCAGATGTTGTCTGCGTAATGGTAGACGAAGTACACATGGCAAAAGCAGATGCACTTAAAACATTATTAACAGGAGTTATGTCGCATATTCCTATACGTTGGGGACTAACAGGAACAATACCCAAAGAGAAGTTTGAAAGTGTAAGTCTTACATGTAGTTTAGGTCCAGTTACTAATAGTATTAGTGCAAAAGAACTACAGGATAGAGGAGTATTAGCACAATGTAATGTAGAAGTATTACAATTAATTGATACTAATGAATATGCAAACTATCAAAGTGAATTAAAATACTTGTTAGAGAACACAAAAAGATTAGACTATATAAGTAATAAAATTAATTCAATAAGTACTAGTGGTAATACTTTAATATTAGTGGATAGAATTAATGCAGGAACTGAGATTGCAAAAAGGATTCCGGGTTCCGTATTTGTTAGCGGTGGAACAAAGGCACAAGAACGTAAAGACCATTATGATGAGGTGGCTGATACAGATAATAAAGTTATTATTGCGACTTATGGTGTTGCCGCCGTTGGTATTAATATTCCTCGTATCTTTAATTTGGTGCTACTTGAACCTGGCAAGTCATTTGTTAGGGTTATACAGAGTATCGGAAGAGGAATTAGACGTGCAGAGGACAAAGACTTCGTCCAGATATGGGATGTCACCTCAACGTGTAAGTTTGCTAAACGTCACCTCACTAAACGTAAAGCATTTTATCGCGAAGCGAACTATCCGTTCTCAGTAAATAAAATAGATTGGAATTAACATTGAAACGTTTATTAGTTTGTGGAGATAGTTACCTAACAAGTACTCGAAAGCAATGGGAAAATTTAAAAGGAGCAGACTGGCCTGAATTTACAGTCGCTGAACATCAAGATTTATCGAATTTGTCACTGGACACACAACAAGAAATTCAAAATATAATAACAGATAACCATAATCCTAGTTGTACAGAAATAATTGCACAGAGACGTAATTGGGAGCATATTACTCTTGCTTTAGGTGGTGATAGTAATATAGGAATAAGGATGCAGATAGATACTGCGGTAAAAGAATATAATCCTGACTATGTAATTATTATGGGGACAGAACCAGGACGTTTCTCAATTAGACATCATGAAACAGATGAAATGATACCCAGTGCGACTATGCTTAATAATCCGGTATACAAAAAACTTATTAAATTTTATGTTAGTAATATTAGTGACTTCGAATATGATAATAAAAAATCATATTATATTCTTAGTAGTGGAATTGCATTTCTAGAAAGAATTGGCATCCCGTGTCTTTTTATTCCTGGGCCATCTGTTATAAGAGACATGGATTGGTCCTGGATACAATGTTTGTATCCAGATCATTTCCCACAGTTACGGGAATCAAATGAAGATACCAATCATCTTAATCATTCGTTACTAAACAAATATTTTAATCATAATACATGGGAATATAACTTAAAAGTTGCAGAATCTGCATTAACTCTAATAGAGGACTGGAATTAATTATGTTTAGTAGTTGGCTAGATACACAAGGATGCAAATATGTATGAAATAAATTATAAAGTTTGTGCACCTGAAGGAGCAAGTGGTCATTTTTTAGGACACTTTTTGCATCCTAGTTTTAAAAGCGATACTGCAGGTTTAAGAGTAGATAACTTAGATGGAAACAATCCTATATTTGAATATACAGGAAGTGATGACGATGGTCATACACATGATATGGACTTTCAAGATCAAAGTAAAATTGTTTTAAGAATTATTACACCTAGTCATTTAGAAAAATTTAAGGCAGTATTTAATGTGCATTTTAAATTTAATGATGGAAAGTTTATATCTTTTGATTATGTCTTTAATAAGCATTATGATCATTTACGCAGTATTGAAAATCCACAATATCAACATGTAACAACACCAAATGCTATTAATATACCTTATGATGATATTTTTAATTTGTATAAATTAACAGAATTATATTATAATATTCATAAAGATCTTTGTCCTGATTATAAAATTAAATATGCACAAAGTTATATAAATCGCCATATTAAATTGTACAATAGATGGGAATTAAAAGTTATGGAACAAGTTTTTAACTTCGAGTATAATAATAACTTGTTAGAAGGCTCAATTGGAAAAACGAGGATGAGGACATGGACAATAGATCAAATAACAGAAACTAACTGGCAAACTTTTTTAGAAGAAAACTTATGTCTAACAAATTACTGTTAAACACAATATTGGCGGCTATTGATAAAAAGGATTGGGGGATAACTTGTTATTATTAAACGGATGCTCTTATGGATGGGAATGGAAGAGTTTTCCAGGAATTAATTTAAGTAGATCTGGTGGATCCTTTCGTCGTAGTATTCGAACTACAATGGAATATATTGCACAAGGTAATCGTCCTGAATATATTTTTATTCCTATTACTACATGCACTCGATATGAAGTGGCAAGAATTGATAATGACGTAGAAATAGAAGGTCCGTATACAATTGATACTGAATTAGAACATCATGAATTAAGTTTTAAATTAAGTGATAGTTGTTATAGAGATTGGGACTATTGTTTTATGGATTTAATTATGTTTAGTAGTTGGCTAGATACACAAGGAATAAAATATTTAATATGGGATCAAGCAAATAATTTTGATCGAGTTCACATAACAGGATTTCGTGCGATGGAGAAATTAAAGTTTGTTGAATCTAATCCTAGAATAATAGACTTATTCAGTTTCTGCGGTAATCAATATATGCATGACAACGGAGGAGTTGTAGAGTTTGAAGAGGATATGGAACAAACACCTGACCTAAGACATTACGCAGATAAGAGTTATACTATATTACAAGATTACTTAGACCAATATATAAGAAATAAATTAAATGAGACTGTGGATTGGACACAAAAATAAAATGAGAATATTAACATTAGAAAATGAAGCATTCGAAATGAATGAGTTGCCGGATGAAATAGATGATTTAAGATTTGCAGTATTAGATAACAATGATCCTAAAGACCCGGACTATTTCTATATTCCATTAATATTTTTAGAATCATTTAATTCACCAGCAGTTGTTATGAAAATTGGAGGACATACAATTCGCATGCCAGTTGATTGGAAAATATTAATTGGAGAAAAACATTTTGGGGATTTAGAGATGACTAACCTAAGTAGTTTGAACGACAGAGGATTTAGTGCATTTAGTTTTAATCCGTTAAGTAGTTTTATGCATGAGTATTTGCCAATAGAAATTATTGATTTATATACAGATGTTAAATGGTATTTTCCTAAGTTAAAACAAGGGCAGATACTAGCAGTTCCAATCGAGACAGGACATAAACCTAAGTGTGTTTATTTTGCAAAAGAAATTAATAAACAAAATGAAATAGTAGATATTCGTCAAGCATGGTAACACCTACATTAATTAAAAGAACTGATTACAGAGTTTATGAGATACCTACACAGTTTCCAAGTAGTTATTACAAAGAACATTTAAGTAATACAGAAAAAGCAATCAATAGTTATTTACTAGACAGAGATATAGATTACCAAGAAGTTAGGGTAAGTAGACCTATTAAAAAAGATGTTGCATCTATTGAATATAGAATAATTAAATTTAAGAACTTATCAGATAGTCAAATGTTTAGTCTAGCACTAGCACCTTACATAACTAACGGAGACAACAGATATGAATAACCTTTGTTAAAGATATTAAGATTTAAAGCAGGATATGCTGGAGAAAGCATATTACGCCATTATGAATTACAACAAGTTATTAATACTAATGTAATTTGGGATAAAATTAACGAAAGTGGTAGATCAGTATATAAAGCAATCAAAGATCATCCTTTAAGTTGGATGGCAGATGGTGATCCTGCACCTACTGACTTAACTATAACATATAAAGAACTAGATAACTTAGTTTATAGTCAAGATTTGCATATATTAAAATGTCATTGTTATGATGCATTTTTAAATAATTATAACAAGTTTATTACAGACATAATATGCACAAATAAGTTTTTGCCGTTTGTTGCAATTAGTTGTATCAAAAAAACATCTATTATTGATAATCTGTACAAATGTAACAAAGTAGCAAATATGTTACATAAGAATAATAAGGAATTGTATGCTACGTATGTTCTATATTCAATAATTTATGATAACAATATACATAATAAAACTATGCTCAAACAAAATACTGATAAGATTTGTTTAGATGATTGGGTAACTACAGGTAGTAAAACATTTAACAAAGACTGGTATAATATAAATAAAAATAACATTCCTAGTTCTGAATATATTAATAATTATGATAATAATTTAACATTAGAACAAATAGAAAACTTACCAATTGAGAAACACGAAAAGATGTCTTTGTTGGTTTTAAATAATTACAAATTTAGTTCAATTATGAAAATAATATGATAAGAAAGGTATTTAATGTTACCTGAAGAAACTTTTTGTATGGCTCCTTGGTTCCGAGTACGTATATATATGATTGACTTTTACAAACTAGGTGCTAAAATAATACTATGAGTAAAATTCCATTAAACACAATACTAGCGGCAATAGATAAAAAAGACTATGGATTTTATGATAGGCTAGATGTAGAAGGTCGCAAGCAGTTAGCACCTTTTTTATTAAATAGATATGTTAGTTTAGTTAAAGGCAACAGTGAACTAGCAAGTTATTATCTAATGGCAACTAACCAAAGAGTTAATAATCAATACTTTGAATTAGCCAAGCACCCGAAGTTAGTTTGGCAGTTATTATGTACAGTATCTCCGGGAATGGGAACACAATTTCATCAATGGTTAGGAAATAAAAAGAAAGACAAGAACACTAGTAATAAACGTAAAAAATATATATTAGATTTGCATCCTAATGCAAAGTCAGATGAAATAGATATGTTGTGTGAAATGTATACAGATAAAGATATCAAAGAGATAATGAAACTACATGGCGATGAAGGCAAATTATGATGGTACAATCTGATGATTTGCAAAATGTGATAACCAATGCTGTAATGAATCGTAAAACAGAAGATAAAGAATTTAAATGCCGATACTGTGGAAGAGGCTATCGTAAAGAAAGTACACTGGCAGCCCACAGTTGTGAGCAAAAACGTAGAGCCCAGCAGGAGAAAGAAGCAGGTGTACAATTAGGACTGCAATCTTATCTCAGGTTCTATGAACTCACCCAAGGCAGTGCTAAGTTTAAGACATATGAAGATTTTTGTAGTAGTCCATACTATAATGCCTTTGTTAAGTTTGGCAAGCATATGGTTAATATTCGTGCAATTAATACTCGTGGGTTTATTGAGTATGTAATTAAAGAAAATAAAAAACTAGACTATTGGTGTAAGGACGAATTCTATCAAGCATTCTTGTATGAACATTTAAGAAAAGAATCAGTACAAGATGCATTAGAACGTAGCATGAATACAATGATTGATTGGGCAGAGGATAATCAATCTGTGTGGAATCATTATTTTATATATGCAAATACTAATACTATTGTTCATGCTATAACCACAGGAAGAATAAGCAGTTGGGTAATATTTAATAGTACAACTGGTGTTACATTATTAGATAAACTTACTGCTGAACAAATAGAAATTATTTATCCGTACATTGATCCAGACTATTGGAAAAGAAAGTTTGTAGATTATTTTGCAGACACTGAATGGGTAAAGCACATGATGAAAGAAGCAGGGTTGTGATTTATGTAAATGGAGATAGTTATTCACTTAGTAATGGAAAGAATTATGGAAACTATCTTAGTGAAATATACAAGCAAAAACTAATACATAGAGGAATTTCTGGAAGCAGTAATGCTAGAATATTTAGAACAACAACAAGAGATCTATTAAAATTTAAGAAACAAAAAATAACTGATGTCAAAGTGATATTAGGACTGACTTTTAATTTTAGAACAGAACTATGGATTGAAGACCATAACATCGAAAAATGGTACAAGCATCAGTTTGATGATGGAGAGTTTGCAAGTTTCCAAAGCATTAGTAATAAAGATTGGTGGAAGTCTGGACCTGTTGTAAATCCTCGACGAGATTATTTACAGGTTCCAAAGTTTTATCAAAACTATTTGAAAGAATGGGTAATATGCAACCATAGTGATGGGTTAACTGTTAATACAATATACCAGGCAAGTTTGCTAAAAAATCTTTGTGAAAATTTAGGATATAAGTTTATAATTTTTTGGGCTGCAGACAACACAAAAGATACAAATCGTATGGATGCAGATTTAGATTCATTAAAAGATTTTTATGCTGAGTTTAACGAGACTAATAGTATTAATTTGTTAAAGTTTAGTTTTGTAAAACATTATTTTGATTTAGGTTATAAACCATATGACTATGATTTATTTAAAGAGAACGGACATCCTAATACATCAGTGCATGAATTATTTGCACAAAGGCTTTACAATATATTTGAAGAACTTAACAAAGAAAAGGAATACAAATGACGACACCAACCGATTTATTTAGAGAATATAATTACATATCACATGCAGGACTTCCGTTAACATGGAAGTTAGAAATGGAAGCATTGAGTACTAGCGAATGGAGTACTTGTGCAAGAATGATTATGGATTATCAAAC
>Ga0209192_10002576_pt1 | contig 12877 bp, 10 predicted proteins | sample ArcticOcean_MG_C_11_FD_187433 | JGI IMG/M metagenome (GOLD analysis project Ga0209192, IMG submission 187433) | Marine microbial communities from western Arctic Ocean - ArcticOcean_MG_CB2_154 (SPAdes) (version 2) | ecosystem: Environmental > Aquatic > Marine > Oceanic | place: Arctic Ocean... | reverse complement strand
TATGAAGTTGAAGATCAAATAGCTGCTGCTAAAAAGTTAGCAGAACGCAGCTATATAGATAAAAATAATATTGGTATATGGGGATGGAGTTACGGTGGCTTTATGAGTACCAATTGCCTCTTAAAAGGAAACGACATCTTTACAACTGCTATTGCAGTTGCACCGGTAACTTCTTGGCGATTTTATGATACCGTATATACAGAACGCTATATGCAAACACCCCAAGAAAATGCCAGTGGTTATGATGATAATTCACCCATTAACTATGCAGACAAACTAGAAGGAAACTATTTATTAGTTCATGGTACTGGAGATGACAATGTACATGCTCAAAACTCTATGCGCATGATCAATGCTTTGGTAGCGGCTAATAAGCCTTTTGACATTGCAATGTATCCAGACAGAGCTCACGGAATTAGAAAAGGAAAAAATACGCGCTTACATTTATATAAAAAAATGACGGCCTTTATTCAGACAAACTTAAATACTAACTAACTTAGAACATTAAAATAACAACCTTATGAATACAATAACAAAACAACCTCATGAAAAAGAAATCTTAGGACATCCTGTTGGGTTGTACGTTTTATTTTTTGTTGAAATGTGGGAGCGTTTTTCCTATTATGGAATGAGAGCAATTCTTACATTATATCTTGCTGCTCCAATAATTTTAGGGGATCCACAATCTGGATTTGGCTGGTCAAATGGAGAAACACTTTCATTTTACGGAACCTATACCATGTTTGTGTACTTAACTTCAATACCAGGAGGTTGGATTGCTGATAAGTTTATTGGTCAGAAAAAAGCAGTTATGTTAGGAGGAGTTTTACTTTGTATAGGCCATAGTATTTTAGCTGTTAATACTCAATGGGCTTTTTTTACTGGTCTTATTTTTATTGTTGTTGGTGTTGGCTTCTTAAAACCAAATATTTCTACCATGGTTGGAGGCTTATATAAACAAGGAGATGATAGAAGAGATAAGGGTTTTTATATCTTTTATATTGGAATTAATCTAGGTGCTTTCTTAGGTGCCTTAATAGTAGGTGCAGTAGCTGCTAAATATGGCTGGCATTATGGTTTTGGTTTGGCTGGAATAGGAATGGCTTTAGGTCAAGTAGTGTACGTATACGGTATAAAATTTCTAGGATCTGTTGGCGATTTTATTGGAAATGAAGATTCTCCAAATAAAGATTTATTAAAAAAACCTTTAAACAGCGTTGAGAAAGATAGAATGCTAGTGATGTTTTTATCATTTTTAATTATCATCGTTTTTTGGGGAGCTTTCGAGCAAGCAGGTGGGCTAATGAGTTTATATACAGAGCAAAAAACAAATAGAATATTGAGTTTTTCTTTACCTTTTATTGGTAACGAAGTTCCTGCTGCAGTGTTCCAATCTATCAATGCTTTTTTTATTATTGTTTTAGCAACTGCTGTGGGTAGTTTTTGGCATAAATGGAAAAATAAAGGAAAAGAATCTTCATCATTATTTAAAATGGCCATTGGTGTTATTATCATGGCTTTTGGTTTTTTATTTATGAGTAAGGCCGCTTCAGAAGTTCTAATGGATGGAAGTGAAGTAGCTGAGAAATCTGCGATGATATGGTTGGTATTGGCATACCTCTTTCATACAATTGGTGAGTTATGTGCCTCTCCAGTAGCATTATCTTTTATAACCAAGTTAGCTCCAATTAAGTATGCTTCATTTATGATGGGTGCCTACTTTGCAGCAACAGGATTAGGTAATAAAGTTGCTGGATATATTGGAGGATTATCGGAGAATGCTGGTGATTTTGAGGTATTTACAGGTATAGCTGTCACCTGTACTCTTTTTGGTATTTTAATTATTGCAATTTTAAAACCATTAAAAAGATTAACTCATGGAGCTGAAGATTTAGAATTGAGCTAAAAAATATTATTGTTAACGTTTCTTTTAATTTAATAAATAAATTATGACCACAGATATTGAAAACATGTTTAAAGATAAAGTTCTAGGACATCCTGCCGGGCTTTTTGTCTTATTTTTTACTGAAATGTGGGAACGTTTTTCCTATTATGGAATGCGTGCACTTCTTGTAATGTTTTTTACTGCCTCTCTTACAGATGGTGGATGGGGATGGCCTCGTGAACATGCCTATGCAATTTTTGGAACCTATACTTCACTGGTATACCTATCTACTTTGTTAGGTGGCTATTTTGCTGATAAAAAAATTGGATATCGTTATGCAGTAGCTATTGGTGCATTATTAATGACATTGGGTCATGGTGCCATGGCTATAGAAACACCTTTCTTCATATATCTGGGCTTAACCTTATTGGTTTTTGGGAGTGGTTTTTTTAAGCCAAACATGACCTCTATTATCTCAGAGATGTACAAAGGTAAAGACGAGAAAAAAGACGGTGCCTACACTATTTTTTACATGGGTGTAAATGCTGGTGCTTTTTTAGGAATTTTACTCTGCGGATATCTTGGCGAACAAGTAGGATGGAGATGGGGTTTTGGTTTAGCTGGTATTTTTATGTTATTTGGATTGCTTCAGTTTTGGTTTGCACAAAATATTTTTGGTGACATCGGAAAAAAGCCATTAAAAATTGATGCAGCTACAGTAGAAATAAGTGCAGATGAGCCTAAGTTAAATCCATTTACATCAGGTCAATTAACTCTCATAGCAATAGCAGGAGTTTTGGGGCTTTCATGGATTTTAAATGATCCTGTTGCTAAAATATCTGAAGGTGCTTATAATTTATTTGACTTTAGTTTGTTTGGAATGGAAGGATCTAATCTTGCAATTCTCTCAGCACTAGTAATCTTCATATTACTATTGGTTATTAGAATTCCTAAATATGATAAAATAACTCGCGACCGAATGATTGCTGTTATTTTCTTTGCGTTTATTACAATTTTCTTTTGGGCAATTTTTGAACAAGCACCAAGTTCATTAACCATTTTTGCTAGAGATTATACACAAAGAGTACTTGAAGGCAACGCTGCTTTTATTTTTAAGATTGTGAATACTATGATGACTATTATTCCATTAGGAATTATTACATGGGTATTATGGTTATTATTTAAGAAAACTTTTTCTAAATATGCACTTTCAAATATATTTTTAGCAATTAGTTTTATTATTATTTGGGGAATCGCTATTTGGATGTTATCTATTGAATTTGGTAAAGAAATTGCTGAAGTACCAGCCTCTTGGTTTGGTGTTTTAAATTCTTTATTTATTATTGCTTTTGCTCCTTTATTTTCAAAATGGTGGGAGAGTAAATACAATCCAAACGCCAATATGAAATACGCCATAGGGATGGTTTTACTAGGCATAGGAATGGCATGTGTGGCTATAGGGGCTTCTTCTATAGAGCCAGGTGCTAAAACTGCGTCTGTAAGTATGATATGGTTAATCTTAGTGTATTTCTTTCATACTATGGGAGAATTGTGTATTTCACCAGTGGCGCTATCTTATGTGAGTAAATTAGTGCCTGGTAGAATGATTGCCATGATGTTTGGTATTTGGTACTTAGCTGTTGCTATTGGAATGAAGTTAGCAGGTGTCTTTGGCGAAGCTTCAGAAGGAATTGCACAATCTGAAGGATTAAGTTATTTCTTCTGGTTGTTAACTGCTGTAGCTGTAGGTTTAGGAGTTATCTCTGCTTTATTATATCCTGTCATAAAAAAACTAATGCACGGAGTACGATAATTAGAATTAAAAAAAAACATAAAGAAAGCATCAATATTGATGCTTTCTTTTTTTTTGTAAATTTGCCGTAACAATTACGCCCAAACAAATATGAAGAAAATAGTTGTATTACTTTTTTTATTTTTGATAACATGTCAAGTACATGCGCAAAAAGTAAACTGGATTTCTTTTGAACAAGCCATTGAGCTTACCAAACAAAACCCAAAGCCTATGCTTATAGATATCTATACAGATTGGTGTGGTTATTGTAAAAAGATGGATAGAACAACTTATAAAGATGCTACAATTACCTCCTATATAAATGAGCATTTTTATGCAGTAAAATTAGACGGAGAACAAAAAGAAGATCTTGTTTATAATGACTATACCTTTAAGTTTAAACCTTCTGGAAGAAATGGATATCATGAGTTTGCAGCTAGTTTATTGAATGGTAAACTAAGTTATCCAACAACCGTTTTTATGGATGAAGAATTAGGCTTATTAGACAGAGTTCCTGGATATCTTACTCCAGAAATTATGGAGCAAGTGATCACCTATTTTGCTAGTAAAAAGTATAAAACAGCAACATGGCAAGAGCATGTTAAAGGTTTTAAAAGCAATTTAAAATAGCAGTAAGTACCTTTCTTATTTTTTAATATATGCTCCTTGCTCGTTAGTAGACCAAAACGGTATCTGTAACTTTAAGCAGGTTGCTTTCCAACGTCTAACATAACTTTTATAATTAGATCCGTCTGCAATAATTATTGTAGGCTGAAGCCTATTAATAAGACGTTCTAAGTTAATTTTTGGAGATTGATGCAACAACACAATTGGTTGATGCAAGTCTGTAAGATTATAAACACCTGCCGTATCTATGAATAATACAATTTGTTTATTTAGCTGTAAAATATTTGGTAATTTTTGATAATTTTGATACAGAATATTCTCTCCTACTTTGTAATTTTTTAATAAATTTTGCTTGGTAACTAAAGAATCCATATCGTTGTATACTTCTAAAAAACTACCTGTTCTAATCCCTACAATTGAATTTCTGCTTTTATGAAATACTATAAATTCATTATTTTTTTCAATATGATATTTCTCATAGAAAAACACAGATTGAAAAATAAGCACTGAGCTTAAAAAAAATAAACACCTTTTTGCATTTCTTTTTAAAAAAAATTGAAAACATGCTATGATTACTAAGTAAGAAAAAAACATTTTTATGAAAGAAAAAGAAATGTCTGAAAATAAAAAAGCTTCTTGTCTTGCTATAAAAGCAACAAGCCTATTAAGAATTGAAATAATACCACCATAGATATCGACTAAAAATATGGGCAATATAGTTAGATATGAAAGCCCTAAAACAATAATTCCTGTACCTAAAATTACCCCCAGAAAAGGAATAATTAATAGATTAGAAAGAAAAAACAATCCTGGAAATTGATGAAAATAAAATAGACTTATTGGTAAGACTCCTAGCTGAGCCGCTGTAGATACTGTAATTAATTGCCATCCTTTATCTATAATATAGTATTTGGGTTTCCATAATTGATAAAATACCGGTTGCACCCAAATAATTCCAAATACAGCTAGATAACTTAGCTGAAAACCTACATCAAATAAAAATAGAGGCTTCAATAGCAACAATAGAAACATCGAGAAAATTAGTGATTGTTCTATAGCATTTCTTTTGTTGAAAAATTGGCCTATAGCAATGGCTGAAAACATGGTTACAGCTCTTGTTACTGAAGCAGACATTCCTGCTAATACCGCAAAAAACCATAGAAATAATAGTACCAAGACTAGCTTTATGACTTTTCCTTTCTTGTATCTTTCTAAGGGTTTTAACACAAAGGAAAGCATCCATAAAATAATACCTACATGTAATCCAGATACTGCCAAAATATGAATGGCACCAGCTTTAGAATAGTTGGCTGTTAATTCTTTAGAAATGTCTTGTCTTTGCCCTAATAATAACGCATTCATAATAGCCAATTCATCTTCTGAAAAGTCATATTGTTGCAATGATTGCTGAATTTTTAAACGAAAGGCAGCTATAAACCCTAAAAAGGATGTTGAAGTTTGATCTAACAACAACAGCTCTTGTTTTGTAGTATAAACTTGTTGGTGAATTCCTTGTTTTGCTAAATAGTTTTTATAGTTAAACTGGTGAGGATTTAATGATTCTTTAATAGCAATAAATTTATTTTTTATAAGGATACGATCTCCAATTTTAAAGAACGATGCAACACTATCTTTTTCAATATTAATAAGTACGCTACCAGTAGTTTTTTGATGGTCTATCTGAAGTACCTCAGCCATGTATTTGTAATGATAATTTCCTGGTTTTAGGACCTTGTCTATTGCTAAGATTGCATTTGAGGTATTAGTTAGGTGTTTTTCAAAATAATTGTAATTTTTTGTTGCATCACCTCCATATATAAGTAGAATTCCTATGAAGAAAAAAGAGAGCCATGAAATGAAAATAAAGAGTATAGTTTTTCTGAATAAATAGCCTATAAACCCCAAAAATAAAAGCATACAGAAAAATCTTACGATCCCAAAATTCCAGAAATTTGTATAATACTGACAACAAATACCCGCAATAAGAAATAGTAAAAAGTGAAAAGGAAGATATCCTAGCAACTTTTTCATAGCACCCTAAAGTTACTAAAAAAATTGATATAGAAATCTTACTTTTTTAAATTTGAGACTATAGAAGTAGCAGTTTTCTCAGAAGCTCCCTTTCCTCCTAGTTTTTGTTCTAATAGATAATAGGCTTCAAAAAGTGCTGTTCTATGATTAGCATCTAAAATCTTATGTAATTCTCTTTTGAGGTTCTTCTTAGTAAAGTCATTTTGAATTAATTCTTTCACCACCTCTTTATCCATGATTAAGTTTACTAAAGAAATAAAGCGAAGCGTTATAATTCTCTTGGCTATTTGATAAGATATCATACTTCCCTTATAACAAACAACTTGAGGCACTTTAAATAATGCAGCCTCTAGCGTAGCTGTTCCAGAAGTAACTAATGCTGCATAAGAGATACTAAGTAAGTCATAGGTTTTATTGTCTACAAAAGAAATATTTTTAGAACCAATAATTGTTGTGTAGAAATCTAAACGCTGACTTGGAGCTCCAGCAATAACAAATTCATAGTCCGAGAAGTCATCTATTAAAGATAACATAACGGATAACATTTTAGATATTTCTTGTTTTCTACTCCCTGGCAAAAGTGCTATAATTGGTTTATCTGATAAGTTGTGCTGTTTTCTAAAGATAGTTTCGTCTACTTGTTTTATATCTGCAATAGCATCTATTAAGGGATGTCCTACAAATGTAACTTGGTAATGGTGTTTTTTATAGAATTCTTTTTCAAAAGGAAGAATCACATACATATGATCTACAACTCTTTTAATTTTTTCAACTCTGTTGGCTCTAGAGGCCCAAACTTGAGGAGAAATATAATAATGAGTTCTGTATCCTAGCGGTTTAGCCCACGAAGCAATACGAAGATTAAACCCAGAATTGTCTATAAAAATAAGAACATCTGGATGAAAATTACTAATGTCTTTTTTACAAAAAGAAATCATTCCAAGAATCTTCCTAAGATTCATGAATACCTCTACAAATCCCATAAAGGCTCTTTCTTTATAGTGTTTTACAAGAGTTCCACCAACCATACTCATTAAATCTCCACCCCAAAACCTTATTTCTGCTTTGTTGTCTTGTTTTAACAAAGCTTTCATTAGGTTAGAACCATGTAAATCTCCAGAAGCCTCTCCTGCAATGATGTAATATTTCATAAAAATGAAAAAGTTAGGTCGAGCGGAGTCGATACCTAAATAAAAAACGTCTCGACTCCACTCGAGATGATAAACATTTACAAGCTATAAAAACTTTAAGACAAAGGTAACTAAAGCTGTTAAAATAGAAGCCATTAATACACCTCTGGCTCTGTAATCTTGTTTTTTCTTTATAAAAATAAAAAATACAAAGAGGTTTGGTAACGCTGCTAACGAAAGTACTTGAGCATATAAATTACCTTTTTGTATCATTAGAATTGTTTCTTCAAAACCATATTTAGAAAAGTATTGTAAGTATAAAAAAACACCGCAAGCAGTTGCTAGAATAGAAATCACAAAACCAATAGAAATTTCTTTTTTTACAGTTCCCATGAATTTAGCTTTTGAATCATGTGATGAGCTGTTAAATCAAATTGAACTGGCACAATAGAAACAAATCCATTTTCTAATGCCCAGATATCGGTATCTTCTCCTTTGTCTTTATTAACAAACTCTCCAGATAACCAATAATATTCTTTTCCAAACGGACTCTTGCGCTTATCAAAGTCTTCTCGCCAATAGCCATTTGCTTGTCTACAAATTTTTATTCCTTTAATGTTCTCTTCTTTTAATCTTGGAATATTTACATTTAAGACGGTTGCTTCTGGAATACCATTTTTTAGAGCACTTAGTGTAATTCTCTTCACAAACTCTATTCCTTGTTTAAAATCTGCTTGATAGTTAAAATCTAGCAGTGAAAACCCAATGGCTGGAACTCCTTCAATTCCTGCTTCAACTGCGGCACTCATGGTTCCGGAGTAGATAACATTAATAGATGAATTAGCTCCATGATTAATTCCAGAAACGCATAAATCTGGTTTGCGGTTCAGAATTTCATTTATGGCCATCTTTACACAATCTGCAGGAGTACCAGAGCAACTGTATTCAATTTGTGGTCCATCATCTATGGTTATTGGGTTACAATGCAACACATTATCTACGGTAATTGCATGCCCCATTCCGCTTTGTGGTCTGTCTGGAGCAACTACAACAACATCTCCTATTTTATTCATAATTTGAATTAATGCTCTAATACCAGGAGCAGTAATACCATCATCATTTGTTACTAAAATTAAAGGTCTCTTTTTTGCCATTTTTTGTAAGATTTCACACAAATGTAAGGCAATTTATACGAATATTTTTTTAACATTTTGTAAAGAAGGTCTCATCAGTTTTTTAAGTAATATTGTAGTGTTAGTATCATTTATTAGTTACCAATGAATTATAAAGATGAAATTCACTAGATGTTAATTTAAATTTTACCAATAAAAAAACGAACAAACAGCATCTAGAAAATCTAGACTATCTATCTCAATTATTTGACATCATTTTAGTACATTAGCTAGGCATCATTTTAGAAATTATAGAACCATCAAATATTTATGAAAACCAAACTTCTTATCTCCTTTTTATCCTTTTTTTTATTAGTAAGTAGTATCAGTTTTGCAAACCCAACAGATAACAAAAATCCAGATCCAGAAAAAGACAAGGTTTTAATTTCTGTACTTAATTACATGCTTACTCGTGGCCATTATGTTCAAAAAGAACTAAATGATGAGTTTTCTGAGATGGTTTTCAATAATTTTATTGATGGATTAGACCCATCTAAAAGATATTTTACAAAAAATGATCTTAAAGAATTCTCTAAATATAAATTTCAAATAGACAATCAATTAAAAGAATCTGATATTGCATTTTACAGCTTAGTATATGGTAGGTTTTTAGATAAAATTAAAAATGCAAAAAATTACTATGGTGCTATCTTAAAGAAATCTTTTAACTATAAGAAAGATGAAATTATTGATCTGGACTACAAAAAAATAGCATATGCTAGCTCAGAAAAAGAACTCTTAAATTTCTGGAGAAAACAACTAAAATTACAAACCATAGATAGAATTCAAGAGCAAGAAAACTTAGATGAAGAGAAGTTTAAGAAAGACAAATCATACAAGAAAAGATCTTTTTCTGTTCTAGAAAAAAAAGCAAGAGAAGAAGTAATGACCTCTATGGAAAATTTATATATCCGTATAGATGAACTAGAGCACAAAGATTGGTTTTCAACTTTTTTAAACAGTATTGTTGCAGCCTTTGGGCCTCATACCACCTATATGCCTCCAAATATCAAAGAAAGTTTTGATCAGGATATGTCTGGAAAACTAGAAGGAATTGGTGCTCGTTTACAAAAGAAAGGTATTTATACCCACATCGTTGAATTGGTTTCTGGCGGACCGGCTTGGAAACAAGGTGAACTAGAAGGGGGTGATATTATTCTTAAAGTAGCTCAAGAAAACGAAGAACCTATAGATATTGTAGGAATGCGCTTAGACGATGCTATTAAATTTATAAAAGGCCCTAAGGATACCAAAGTATTGCTAACTGTTAAGAAAAAAATTGATGGCACTACCCAAGTCATTACTATTACAAGAGATATTGTTCAATTAGACGAAACTTTTGTAAAATCATCTGTAGTAGAAAAAGATGGGAAAAAATATGGAGTCATAGATTTACCAAAATTCTACATAAATTTTGATGACAGAAACTTTAGAGATTCTGCTAAAGACATGGAAAAAGAAATTGAACGCCTTAAAGAAGAAAATGTTGAGGGCTTATTAATTGATTTAAGAAATAATGGAGGAGGTTCTTTAGATACGGCCATAAAAATTGCTGGTTTATTTGTAGATAAAGGTCCTGTTGTTCAGATAAAATACAGAAATGAAGCTCCTGTTGTTAGAGAAGATATAGATACTAAAATTCAATGGACTGGCTCTTTGGTTCTATTGGTAAATGAATTGTCTGCATCTGCATCAGAAATATTTGCAGCAGCGATGCAAGATTATAATAGAGCAGTAATTTTAGGAGGAAATCAAACCTACGGAAAAGGAACCGTTCAAAATATTTTACCTATCAACAAGTTTTATCCAAATTATGATCAAGATTTAGGGTACTTAAAAATGACTATTCAAAAATTCTACAGAATTAACGGAGGTTCTACCCAGGTTGAAGGTGTTTATTCAGACATTGCCATGCCAACTCGTTTTAGTTATATGAAGTATGGAGAACGAGATTTAGAAGGTGCTTTACCTTGGGATAAAGTACCCCAGGCATCCTACACTCAAGTTAACTCTTACAGTAATTTCTCTGATGTTGTTACAACTAGTATTGAAAGAATAAATAAAGATCCTAAATTTCAATTAATTGATGAATATGCCAAATGGTTAAAAAAAGAACAAGATGATTCATCATATTCTTTAAACTACAAACAATACCAAAAAGAATTAAAACTAAGAGAAGAATTTGCGAAAAAATTTAAATCAGTTTTTAAATACCAATCAGGCTTAGCTTTTAATTCTCCTAGCTATGAGATACCACTTTTTAAAGAAAATATAGATTTAAAAGAAAAAAGAAATGCTTGGCATAAAAATCTATCAAAAGATCTGTATATTTCAGAAGCATTAAATGTCTTGAGTCAATTAAAATTGGCAAGCAAACAAGAGATTGTAAAAAACTAACTCATATAAAAATTTAAAATTCTAAAGACCTGATATGTTTGCACAAGCTATCAGGTTTTTTACATTTGTAAAGATGTTAAACCAATCTAAATCTCTTTCTCAACTAGCCGTTCAAAAATTTAAGCAGAACAGGATTGGCTTATGTAGTTTTTGGTTTGTTGTTTTTTGTGGATTTATTGCGGTGTTTGGTTACCTTATTGCACCAGACAATAGTAAAAATGCAAATCAAATGCATGTAGAAATTCATTCAAAAAAACCAGGTTTCACTGTAGAAATGTTAACAATTCCATTAAAGGAAAAAAAATCACAATCTTTTTTTAATAAACTTTTTATGGGAAGTACACAGATCAATACAGAAATTCCCATTCAATCCTATAACATTCTTAAAGAAGAGTTAGAATACATTGGTTATGGTGATGGATTACCAAAAACAATCAGCTTAGCAGTACTAAATAATACCCCAAAAAAATACATTACAAAAAAGACTTTTTATTTTGGAACCGACAAATACGGAAGAGATTTATTAAGCAGATTGTTAATAGGAACTAGAATTTCATTTTTTATTGGCTTTATTGCTGTTTTTATATCTTTATTTATAGGTATTGGTATTGGAGCAATTGCTGGATATTACGGTGGTAAAATAGATGCATTAATTATGTGGGTAATTAACATCACTTGGTCTATCCCTACATTACTTTTGGTAATTGCAATTACCTTAGCTTTAGGCAAAGGGTATTGGCAAGTATTTATTGCTGTTGGTTTAACTATGTGGGTAGAAGTTGCCAGAGTTGTAAGAGGGCAGGTCTTAACCACCAAGCAACAACAATATGTAGAGGCAGCTAAAGCCCTAGGGTATTCTAACTTTAGAATAATTTTCAGACATATTTTACCCAATATACTAGCTCCAATTATTGTAATTTCTGCAGCAAATTTTGCAGCAGCTATTCTTATAGAAAGTGGCTTGAGTTTCTTAGGGATTGGAGCACAACCTCCAACTCCATCTTGGGGAGCAATTATTAAAAATCATTACAATTATATTATTTTAGGAAAACCTTACCTAGCGGTTATTCCAGGACTGGCAATTATGAGTTTAGTAATGGCCTTTATGCTAATAGGGAATGCCTTACGAGATGCCTTAGATGTTAAAAATTAGAATACATTCTGTTTTCTTTACTCATTTTTTCAATAACCACAAAGACCAAATTATTAATAAAAAATAGAGAGGGTCAAGAAATTTAAAAATCAAATAGAAATAGTGGAATTAAAGGATTTATTCTCTTATCAATTTTATCAAAAATATCAGAGAATTAGTTATAATAAAATAGACTACACATTTATGGGAAATTAATACTTTTACTAACTAGTATGTATTTATAATGCGTAATGATAGTTTCTGTCATTTTTCACATAACTCCCAACAACTTCCATTTCTTTTAGTTTATCAAGCATATTATAGACATTAAGAATACCTGAAATGGAATCTACTTTGTGCAAAATTTCTAAACTTGTTAAGTGCTCATTTTTAAGAGCTAACAATAAAGACGTTTGTATAGGGGTAAGTACTTGTTTTTTCATAATTACTCTTTAATAGCAACTTAAAGGTAAGGTAATTTTTATTAATGTGGATAGAAGTAGTGATTTTGTCCTTAAAATTTAGAAGTTATTTAATAGACTTACAGCAAATCTTTCATGTCTTTTAAACTAATACTTCAATTAAATAAAAATATTTTTGAGTGGTCTTTTGTTTTTTTTAAAAACTAAAGAATGTGATGATATTTCACGTTTCTTATTACATGGCTAGAAACCAATCCTTTAGATGTTAATTTTTCTAACAGTGAATACA
>Ga0209192_10002573_pt1 | contig 12881 bp, 6 predicted proteins | sample ArcticOcean_MG_C_11_FD_187433 | JGI IMG/M metagenome (GOLD analysis project Ga0209192, IMG submission 187433) | Marine microbial communities from western Arctic Ocean - ArcticOcean_MG_CB2_154 (SPAdes) (version 2) | ecosystem: Environmental > Aquatic > Marine > Oceanic | place: Arctic Ocean... | reverse complement strand
TTATAGAAAAACATTTTGGGCGGTTTTATGCTAAAGGTGGCACTATTGAATGTGGTTCTTGTAGTTGGTCTTGGGATGAAAAAGATGGTGGAGATGATATGTACGTTTGTCATAAATGCGGAACAGACAATGAGAAGTATTTTGGCATAGATAATTCTTTTGAAGAAAATATACCTTTTAAAGATGGTGGAGAAATAAAACCTTTTGGTTATCCACTTACTTCGGAGGAAAAGACTTTAATTAAAAATAAAGCTATCATATCTATAAATAATAACGGAGAAATTAAATTAGGTATTATTGAGAGTATTACTGTTAGTTATTTTTCACTTAGGATTATATATGATGAAAATTATGCTCCAAGCGAACCAAGTAAAGATTATTTTATTAATGAACCTAATTTAGTATCTATATTGAATGGAACACCCGCAACACAACCAGATTTGGGCATATTTAAGTATGAAACAGATATAAATAATATAAAAGAACTTACTTTATTTCAAATAGAAACCGCATTAAAAATACAACAAGAGTATGGTATCTACTTAGAGTTTAGTTTTCCCGATTTCTTTGATAGATTATTAAATACTAATGAACCCGATGTAGATAGTATAAAAGTTATACAACCATATAATTCATATCAAGAACTTTATAAAAATTACCTTCAAGGAAGGAATATTTTGGGCAGTTATGGAGACCCTATCGGTTACACAATAAATGACGATAATGGTACAGTCCATAACTTTAGGGTTGGTAAAAGAAAAGTAATAAAAAATGGTGAGGAATATTATTGGAGAATTGGAAACGGAAAAAAAATAGCACCTTATTATGATTGGTTGCTTTCAGTTTATGGAAACACAGATTCTTTTAAAACTAAGTATAATTACGAAAAATTTGTTACGGGAACAAGTAAAGAATATCTAAACCAACAAAAAATACGCAAAGAACAAGACAAAATACGCAAAGAGAAAGAAAAAGAAGAACGTAAAGAAAGACAATTAATAGAAGCTAATGTTTTTAATTATGAGAAGAACTTTTCTTTAATGAATGAAATATCTGAAAAAGGAACTTGGAAAGATTTAGGTTTTACAGAGCCTTTTGAAGATGTCAAAACAAAATATGATAATAGCTTCTTGTCACTTAAAAAGGACTTAAACACATTTGCCGAATTATTACCTAATTTCCAAGGTTCTAAAGATGTATATAAAAGAAAAAAAATAATTAAAGAAATGACTAAAATTCAACTAAAATTGTTGGATGCAGATGTTTATGCAAATGAAAGCATAACCAAGTCAAATGACTTATTTACATCGGAGGGATTATTGAATTACTATTTTACTCAAACAACACAATCTCCCGTAACTCCATTAGATAAGCCTTGTGGATTACCAACTCCAAATGGGGGCAAAAGCAAGTTGCCAATGAGTGCTTACTTAAATGTAAGAACAAATCAGTTTAAAAAATGGTTTGGAGATTGGGAAGTAGCTTATGATACGAATAATTATAATGGTTGTTCTTTGATGATAGATGAAGATACGAAAGAACCAAAAATATATTATCACGGGGTTTCTAAATTTAGAGGTGGTCAAAGAGGTGCATCTGCAATGGGAAGCGGGGTAACAAGACCCTATGGTGCTTTTACTCCTACGGGATTTAACGCATCTTATTTTGCAGACAATATGGAGTACGCAAAGTTTTATAGCGGTACATCAGATATTCTGCCAAAACAATTTAGAACTAAAGGTTTTGTTTATTCTATATTTTTAAATATAAAAAACCCAATAGATTTATTGCCACTTGGACTAAAGTGTAGTTATAAAAACATAAAAGATTATTTGTTAGTAGTTTATGGTTTAGAATTAGAATATAACAAAACATTGTTGGAAAAAATGAAAGACGATGTTAATTCAAAAAATAATACTTGGCAATATATTAGGAATGATAGCTTATTAATTGACAGATTAAAAGATTTTGGATATGATGCTATTTTCCAAATTGGAGATATACCAAAGTATGATAAAAAAGGAAATGTTGTAGGTATTATAGAAGATAAAGAGTTTCTTACATTTGAACCAAATCAAGTAAAAAGTGTTGGGGTTTTAAATAGTTTTTACGGAGAAATGTTTAAGGATATAAGATTTAAAAAAGGTGGTTATGTTAGTATATAAAAATGGTAGATTAAATAGAGAGGTTATACCAATCTCAAAAGACAATTATATTTTAAGGTTATCTCATCCAACAAGCGGAATGGTTATCGAAACAGATTTTATACAAGGTATGGATTCTGATACTCAAAAACCTAAAACTAAATTCAAAGTTTATAAAGAGGTTGATGGTAAATACACGATATATCAAGAGTTTTTAATAAAAGATAAAACCATAACAGAAACTTTTGAGGAAGCAGTTGAATTTTTTGAGGATATGATATTTGAAAGTTTGAAGGAAGCCCCACCCGAAGAACAACCAAATAAACCCGAAGAACCCGAAATAGAACCCGAAAAAATAAAAGAAGTGCCTAGAATTGGCGACATAGTTCAAGTTGGAAATAAATATGCAAGAGTATTAGATGTAAACGACAGAGACATTACGACATCAATGTTGTCCAAAAAAGAAGCTATGCGTATTTTAAAGGATATTAAAAATCAACAAATATCTGATGCAAGTGCGGGAGGTCAAGATTTATCTTCATTAGCAGATAATGTTTTGAAACAGTTAGAAGATGGAACTCTTGAAGTTAATAGTAAGGGTATGGTAACATCTTTGGAAGATGGAGGTAGTGTGAGTGGTCAAAAAATGTATAATGTGGATAACGATAATGTTGTTATTTTAAGAGTTAGTCCACCAAAACAAGCACCACCCGAAGGAGATTTCCCACCACCACCACCACCCGATGACCCCGAAGAAGTTCCCGACAATGTAAAAGACCCTTTTGAAGAAAATGATGATGATGACAGAGATGATGATGACAGAGATGATGATGACAGAGATGATGATGACAGAGATGATGATGACAGAGATGATGATGACAGAGATGATGATGACAGAGATGATGATGACAGAGATGATGATGACAAAGGGGATGACAAAGGGGATGACAAAGGAAATGACAAAGGAAATGACAAAGGAAATGACAAAGGAAATGATGAGGGAGATGATGAGGGAGATGATGAGGGAGATGACGATGATTTTTTCACAAAGAAAATTACAACCGAAGATGACATTGAAAAAATAATAAGTGGCATAAATAAGCAACTTGAAGAAGGTAAAAAACCCGAAGATTTAAAAACTTTATCAGATATTGAAACAATAAAAAGAAAACTTGGTTCAAATAAAATTGCAAAAGAATTTAGAAATAAAAAATTAACTAAAATAGCATTAGGTAAAGAAGATGTTTTCGCATCAGATAATGACGAAAGATTAAATAACGCATTAAATAAAATATTTGAATAATGGCAATAAGCAAAGAAAAATTAGTAGACATTTTAGACGATACAGACAACGATTTAATTAAGACTTTAGCAAAAGATAAGATAGCAGAAGAATTTCAAGGCGATGAAGTTGCTCAAAAGATGATTCAACTATCACAACTTTTGTCTATGCAGTCTATGGGTGCAGATATTGATGAAGATGAAGTTAGGAGAATTGTAAGAGATGAGATTCAAACTGACAAAATAACACTCTCTGATTTAGATGATACAGTAAAAAGTTTGTTTAAAGCACAACCAACAACAATAACCTTAAATATAAAACAAGGTGCTTCAACTAGGGTTGTTAAGAAAACACTTTCTGATGTTGAATCAAGACCTCTTGTTCAAAAACTATTAAGTGATGTTTTGGCAAGAAACAACTCTTATCTATATGGAGGTGCGGGAACGGGTAAAACATTTATGGCTAATACCTTGAAAAAGATATTAGATTGGAATTTAGTTGTAATTAATTGTAATCAATTTACATCTGCTCTTGAATTAATAGGTGGTCAAACTATTGATGGTTATCAAGAGGGAAAGGTAATAAGGGCATACGGAAACTTAAACCCCGATGGTAGTCCAATGGGAAAAGGTTGCGTCTTATTGTTAGATGAGTTACCAAAGATTGACCCAAATACTGCGGGTATCTTAAACTCGGCATTAGCTAGTGTTGGAGAGTTTCAAGATGGAGAAGCATCTACTATCCAAAATGCAAAAGGAGATGTTATACAACGTGGAGATTGCTTTATAATGGCAACGGGTAATAGCTTACTTAACACAAAAGATGCAGAGTATGAAGCCAACTTTAAACAAGATTTATCTTTGCAAGATAGATTTGCGGGTTCAACTTATGAAGTATTTGTAAATGAGCAATTTGAGTGGAATGGTATTCTAAATCAACAATGGGCATTTATCTTTATATATCTAACTAAACTGCGAAAATTAATTAAAGATGAAGGATTTACTGCAAAAGCGTTTGTTTCAATTAGATTAATGCAGTCATTACAAAAAACATACAATGTTTATAGACAAGTGATTGATGCAAAAGGAAAGGTAAAGAATTTTTCTCAAATGGCAGATATTTCTTTTACTCCGTTAATAAATGATGGTGCTTTAGGGGTTGTAAATTCTACTTCTGTAAAAACTGTTGAAGATTCAATGGATGAATTTTTTAGCTTGTTTTCAAAAGAACAATCAGATATTCTTAAAGAGAAATCTGAATATGATGCGTGGAAACAAATTGTAAGAGAAAAAGACAAGTTTGCAATGGACAAATTAAATACTGATGAAGAACTAAAGGAAGTAAAAGATATTTTAAACTCATAAACAATTAATGGCTTTAACTGAAAACATTTTTGATATAGTAAAACGAGCAAAATCTTTGGATTTTGAATACGAACTTTCAGATTGGAAATCAAGAGCTTATACTCTACCAAATGAATACGATAATCATTATCGTAAAGGAATGATATTTAAACAATTTAAGTCCATAGAAGATAGTTTTAAAACAATAGACGAACAGAGAACAAACCCAAATAAAACAGAAGAAACAAAAGCGGCTTTAAAGAAGGTTGTCAAAAGTGAATTTAATAGTTCTGATACTTTTATAAAAGAGTTAAATAAACAAGATAAAAGTAATACAGAAACAAAAGAAATAAGTAAAAACATATTAGAAAACATTAAATCGTTTATTCAATTAGGAGGTTTATATGCTAATGATAGGCTAATTGTTACCCAAGATAAAAGAGGTATGTTTGATTTTGGATTAGCAAGTTTAGGGCTATATAGACCAATAGAGTTTTTTTCAAGCGAACTATTAAAAGACATTAAAAATGGTGTACAAAAAAATGAATATTTAAACCTTGTGGATGGTGTAGTTGATGCAAAAGATGTAATTAAAAATACATTTGGAGGGGGTAATATTTTTGTTTATAAATTAGGTAAAAAGTCTTATAAGTGTGAAAAAAGACAAAAAGGAACAACAAATGTTTTTAATAAATATTTTTCTGAATGTGAATTAAAACCTAATTCAGATGGTTTAATCATCACTTACAATAAAAACTCTAATAAGGTATTTAATGGAAAAGGGAAAGATAAATTAAAATACGCATCATCAAACAAAAAAAGTTACTTAATATATAATAAAAAAGATGATGATGTAAAAAATGTCGATTTATTTATGCCAATAAACTTTTTATATAATGTAGATGATAGTACAAGGGCAATGTCGCTTCTACCTTTATACTTAATTGCGGGTGCTTTAGAAGAATTTGGGGTTCAAGTTAGAATATCAGCAATGCGACTAGGTTCTAATAATAACACATTAACCGCAATATCAATACCCGTTAAAGAATATAATCAATCCGTTACAGAATCTTTTGATAGGGTTTTTAATTTGTTGGGTAAAAGAAGTATGGCAGATACTTTTTTCGCTTTTTTTAAAATCTATGAAAGTAACACGGGTATTCAAGCGGGTGCAACGGAAAGTATCACAAGTGGCTTTAGTAATTGGGGTTATACCTCGGAAGGTTATATGAATGATATGATGCAACGCTATAAAAATTGGTCTAAAGAAAATAAAGATAGTTCGTTTATAGATACCAAAGTAACAAATCCAAACTTTCAATTTGCAGTTCCAACAAGTGCAAGTTTACCAAATAATAGTGGAGAAGTAGTTAGTTCTGATATGATATTTGCAAACATACATAGAACATTTTTTATGTTTTATTATTATATGGATTTTTTAGCAATCGAAATGATACCTATGCAAAGTTTTGTGAAAGCTATAAACAAAAGATTTACAGATGATGAAAGTTTTAAAAGTTTATTTAAAGTGCCAAGCATAACTAAAGAGAAAAAAAAATTAATACTTGATTATGTAACAACAATATTAAAAGAAAAGTATGCACCCGTTAGCGGAGGTAAATATTATGATACAATAGAGCAAACAGAGAAAAAAAATAAAGATTTTGAATTTAAGTTAAATAGCTTAACAGAATCAGTAAACTCACTATAATATGAGGAATATAAATAAATTAACAAGACCACAGATACAATCAATGCTTACGTATATTGGAGGTTTAAATGGTAGAAATAAAGGCAGAAAAAAGGACTTAAAGATGTTTTATCATCCATTAACCCCGAAAGATGTTTATGTAAAATACACTTCATTTGCGGTAGAACCCGATAATAGTATTTATTCAGAGGTAGTGGTTAAGTGCATTAAATCTGATGGTAAATCGGAAGATTGTATTAAGCAATTTGATAACTTAAAACAAAGAATGGGGTTTGAATCTGATTTCTTAGAGATTGATTTAGATGGTAATGGTAATTTAATATTTGTATAGTTATGGATTTATATAATGTAATTATTAAAAATCAAGTCGCAGATGAAATTAAGTCTGTAAAAGATTTAGAAGATACGCTAGTAGCTGAACTCGGTGTAAATCGGGCTTCAGATACATCATTCTTTTTCTTTAACACACCACTTTTTACAAGCCCTTATTCGATTAAAGTTTTTAAGGAATTTGGTGAATACGTCATAGGGGAATTAACGGTGTCGGGCAATATATTTAGTCTTGATTTTTTTGAACAAACATTAAATATGCGTGGAACATCAAAAACCCTATTATTTGAATCAATGCAACAAATTGCAAATAGGACTTTTATTGATGATGTTTTATCTGATATTGGAATAAATAATAACATAAAATATTTAAAAAGGGCAACTTCTGTTACAGACCTTCAAGTTAATGGTAAAGTTACTGATTGGCTTGACTTAAATGACGATGAGAAAAAAGCAATACGGATTTTAAGTAAAATTCAATTTTTAAATAAAAACCCGTTTGAAAATTTTGATGAAATTAATACTGATATAGGTTGGGGTCTTGCAAAGTTTCCCCAAGAGTTCCAAAAAAAAATAGGAGATAGTAATTTAATATTGTTTGAAGCAACTAGAATTAAACCAATAAAATATTCTACATTAATTAAAAACGCACCCGAATCACTTACTGATGATAATAGCACTATTTTATCTTTTTCGTTGAAACAAAGAGCATCTGCTAGTATTAAAGAAATTTCTGATGATTTGCTAAAAATAGCAATGATGCCAAAAGAATACAGAGTTTCGTCAATTCTAAACTTAAAAATGTTGGTAGATGATTTAGATGAAGATGATGTGCCAAAGGAACAAGTAGATTTATTAAAGTCAATAGTCGATGACTTACTTGATGAAGCTAAATATCCAACTAACGAAGAAACAAATAAAGAAGAAGAAGAAGCAGAAGCAAAAGCGGTACAAGAAGAAGCAGATATATGTGCCTTGAATGATTTGTTAGATGATGCTTTTGATGTAGATAATGTTGATGATTTACTTGGTGTGCTTGATTGTGAGATAGGAGAGGAAGATATGTCTTATGCAGAACAAAAAATATATCAAAAAGAAAAAAACCTTATTTTAGATTATAAGATGGATTTAGGTTTTTCAACATATCCATTTACTATTAATGAAACCATCTATCAACAAAACGAAGTCGAGAATAGAGATATTGTAGATGAAGAAACGGGTTTTGTGATACCTATAAGATTAGATGCAACAACAAAAATGTTATATCCGTTTGATAGTGAACAACTACAAAGGTGGGAAAAATGGGGATTAGTTTAAAATTAAAAAAAATAATAAAATGGCAAATATAAAAAGAGAAGAATTATCGGGAAACTTTCTTGAAGCATTTGATAAAATTGTTAAGCTAAAAAATAGTGATGATGCTAAACAAAGAGAAGCGGGTTTAAAAGGCGAAAAGACATTAAAAAAATTACTTGAAAGTAAAAAAGGACAAGCGGTTAAAAAGGTAGTAAAGCCTAAAGCCAAAGCAACTCCAAAGAAAGCCAAAGCAACTCCAAAGAAAGCCAAAGCAACTCCAAAGAAAGCCAAAGCCACTCCAAAGAAAGCCAAAGCTACTCCAAAGAAAGTTTCTGTAACCGAAACAAATCCTAAAGGACTTCCATTTGCCACTAGGGTAAAACAACGTGCTGATAAAGATGGTATTACTTTTAAAGAAGCTAGAGTAAAGCTATCTAAAGAAATACAAGACGAAAAAGATAAAATAGAAGCAGAGCTAAAAGAGGATAAAAAGAAAGCCTTGAAAGAGTTGGAGAAAATCACAAAAGCACCCGAATTTCAACAAGCACTATCTCAATTTCCAAAGAAAAGTAGCGGTAAGAAAAGAGCATTAAAGTCAAATGTATCTGCTGATGGTAAGCGACAAGCACTTCCAAGGGGTAAAAGAATATCTCAAGGTAAGGGAGCAAATCAATACGGAAAGGCTAAAAAAGGTAAAGTTTATTATGAATACAGAGATAATCGTAGTGATGTAAATTCTGTTCCAACAAAAGCGGGTCAATATAAGTATAAAGGTAAAACACCGCCATATTTAGAAGCGGGTGGAACACTACCAACTCCATTTGGTCAAGCGGGTCTTGTAGCAGAAACGGGAACAATGAATGAGGTTGATTTATTTGCTATGGGTGGTGGATTACCACAAGGAGTACATCAATACTATGCTCAAACATATAATCCCGCATATCCAACACCACACGGGTACGCTAAAGGTGGTATGACTGATTTTGATTCTTCTTTAGCGTACAAAGGAACTGTTGTTGGGTTTAAAGAAGATGGAACGGGCAGAGCATTTAAGTTAGGAGATATTAAAATACCTAAAAATAGCACATCTAAATCTATTGTAAGTTTAGCTAAAAGTAAATTTAAAAGAGTTTGGTATATTGAGGTTGCAAGGAAAGACGGTAAGTATATTTATGAAATAAGTGACGATGGTAAAACTCCAACCGTAACATCCTACGCTAAAGGCGGTAATGTACCCGTAGGATTTCACAAAATGCCAAATGGAGAAATTATGGCAGATTCTGAACATTTAGCTAAAGGTGGTATGACTGATGTAATGGAAATAGAAGGCAAAAAATATAGAGTAAAAACTAAAAACAAAATAAATGAAGATGGGGTAAATACACCTATTGATGTTTATGAAGAAGTAGAATATGCTAAAGGTGGTGCTTTAAATTCACTAAAGAAGCAAATGAATGACGACCTTGATATACATTCTGAATACTACGCAAAGGGTGGAGAGGTTAAAACAAGGAGTGGTAAAGTATTAAAGACTGACATCATACACGAAAATAAATCGTTAGGACTTCCTTATCAAATTGTTTACTCTAAATTTTTAAGAGAAAATAATATTTCTAAATCGTCTTTGTCATTTGCAGATTCAAGCGAACTTGGAACTATTATGCTAACTGAATGGGAAAAAGAAAGTTCTACCTACGCAGAGGGTGGTATGATTGAAATTGACGAATATGGTAGCAATATCCCTTCTAAATTACAAGAAGTATTTGACCAATTTAATGAAGATGAAGATTCTTATAAAGAAATGGAAAGGCTAAGATTAAAAGCCCAAGAAGTTGGTTACGATTTTGATTATGATTTGAGTGGGCAACCAACTGAATTTATGGAAATAAACAAAATGGCTAAAGGTGGTGCTTTAAATTATTTTATTGGAGATGAGGGAATGTTTAAGGGTGGGGAATTTAGAATTAAATCATATCAAACATACCCTAATAGATATTCAATTATTGAATTAGATGAGAATGGAAAAGAAATAGGTAAACAGATAACAATAAATGGTAATGATTTTGAAAAAAGTTTTTCCAAGTTTGCTAAAGGTGGTCGTACAATAAGTATTGTTAATGATGGTGTAAAGTATGACAAGTCAAAGTACAAAGCAGTTTATGGAGATTACGACAAAGATGGTGTTGTAAATATTGATGATGCAAACCCTTTAAATAAAAACAAAAAAGGTAAAGTTGAGGAAATTGAATTAAAAAATACATTTGACAAGCTACTTGGTGTAAAAGCGGAACTTGATGAGATAATGTATGATGCAGTTGATACACTAGACGAAAAAGCACCTAAAGGAGCAGACATCTACGCAAGAACTAAAACACCATACTCTATATTAAAGAAATTGGTAGAAAAGCGAATGTTAGACCCAAAAAGAGGTTTAACAGATATGATTGGAACTACAATAGCAGTAGACAACCAAAAGGAACTTGTAGAGTTAAGAGATAAAATTGACAATGGCTTATTGGGTAAAGTTTTAGACAGAGATGATTTTTATAAAAGACCCAATGCGGGATATAGAGCATATCATTATATTGTAGAATATAAGGGAGTTCCCGTTGAAGTTCAATTGAAAACTAAAAATATGAAGAAGCTACACGAAGTTGCACACAAATCATATAAACTAGGCACTTTAAACCCTAAAACTCTTAATGAAGTATCAATAGTCTTTATGAAAGCAGACAAGGGAGATGCAAAATCTAAAGTTCAAATGGAAAAATTATTATCAAACAAAAAACAACTAATTTCAAAAATTAGTAAATAAAATTTAAAAATTATGGAAAATATATTTGCAAAAGGCGGTAAGACAAAAGTAAAATACGATTACATCCCTCAAAAGGCTATTGACGAATTATCTTATACAATAGATAAAGTTACAAAAGGTATTAGTGGAGATAAACTATTAAGCGGTGTTTATGTAAAATCTGATGCAAAGTCAAAAACAAAAAGCGGTTCTAATTTAACTGCTAAAATTTTGGCTATGACTGACGATGAAGATAAAAAAGAAGTTATCTTAGAAAAGGATGTAAAAGAATTTCAGAAATACATTTCAGATAAGCTAATTACTGCTTTTTATTTGGGATTACCTTTAGCATACGATTTTAAAGGAGATTATTCTTACGGAGGTGGAGTTATTACAATGGTAGTTGATGATGCAAAAAGAAAGACTACACAAGCAATAAAAAACGCAAAAAACAAAAAGTTTGAGTTGGGATTAAAATACCCACAATATGATTTTGAAAAATTATTAGGAAAGCCAATAATAAAAGATGTTTTTGGAAAAACTATGACATTTAACGATGGCACAACAGAAAAATATCAATATAGACTTTGGATTTGGAAAGATTGCGTAATAGGACAAACCATTGGAAGCGAAAATTCAAGTCGTGGATTTAAAGATTTCACTTACGGAGAAAAACCTACTCTAATGGGAGGTTACAAATCAGTTCAAACATCTAAAGAATCTAAACTTGAATCTATAATTAACTTTATGGCAAAAGATAAAGATGGCTTTGTAAAAGACAATAATGTATTATATAATGGTTTAGGTGGTGCTAATTTTGAAACTTTAGAAACTAATAAAATTAAATATGCTAAAGGTGGAGAGATGGATAGTGAGGATATTGTTTCTGTCTATCAATTTGGAAAAGAAAAAGATGCAGATGACTTTTTCCTTATGGCTGATAAATTTACCGATTATGATGTTTTAAGATTAAGCCCTTTTGCAATTCAATATGTTGGTGGCAAGGAAGGATTTGAATTTTTATATGATAGAGCCGAAACATACGAATCAAATTCACTTGATTTGTACGCAAAGGGTGGAATGATACCATTTTCATCATCTAATTTATATTTTAATAGTTTTGGAAAAGATAGCAATGGGAATTCAGTAATAAAAGTTAGTTTTCCTAATTCAAGAGCATTCAGTATTCAAACTAATGGCGACTTACCAAAAACACATTCTTTAAAACAACAGTATTCTAAAATTGATAATCTTTCAGATAAAGATTTGAAAATTGTTGAAAAAGAAGTAACAGATTATGTTAAAGAATTTGGTAGTGATACACAAATTAAAAAATTAAATACCTATGCAAAAGGTGGAAAAACAAAAAGGTCTAAACACTCTTTAATGCAAGACAGAAGAAGGGTTAGTTCAGAGCCTTGGGAAGTTGCTTATCAAAAACGTAAATCAAAAATGGAAGCGGGTGGTACATTACCAACTCCATTTGGTCAAGCGGGTCTTGTAGGAGAAACGGGGGCTATGAATGAAATGGATTTATTTGCAATGGGTGGTGGATTACCACAAGGAGTACATCAATACTATGCTCAAACCTATAATCCCGCATATCCAACACCACACGGGTACGCTAAAGGTGGGGTTGTAGAAGGGAGATATGTTGTTTCTGTGGTAGATTCTTTTGGAGATGAGAGAGTAACTTTATTTAGGTCAAATGATAAAGAGGAAGCAAGTCGTAAATATTATGAATTAAGAGAACCATTTTTTTATAAGTCTGATGTAAATTTAGTTGATACCAAAAATGGACAACAAATAGAGTATTATGATTCGGCAATGGATAGAGAAGAAAGAGGTTACGCTAAAGGTGGGAAACTTTATTATCAACAAGATGGTATAGGACAATCAAAATATACTGTTTCATTTTACGATGGTAAAAAAACACATAAAGACGGAAGCCCTTTTTATGATATAGCAATTTTTAAAAATA
>Ga0209192_10002572_pt1 | contig 12881 bp, 5 predicted proteins | sample ArcticOcean_MG_C_11_FD_187433 | JGI IMG/M metagenome (GOLD analysis project Ga0209192, IMG submission 187433) | Marine microbial communities from western Arctic Ocean - ArcticOcean_MG_CB2_154 (SPAdes) (version 2) | ecosystem: Environmental > Aquatic > Marine > Oceanic | place: Arctic Ocean... | reverse complement strand
GCTTGAGGGTGCAAGGCTTTAGTAAAGGCTTTGTAGCCGCTTTGCGCAACGACACAAGGCGTTAGAGGGTGTAAGGCTTTAGTAAAGCTTTGTGTCTAGCGCCACTAACGCCACAAGGCGTTAGTGGCGTTAGTGTCCTGTGGGCTTTGTCCCCAACGGCTTATGACACAAGGTGTTAGAGCGCCTTACCCCTATACTTTGAAAGTAGCCAGCTTTGTTATTATTTTAACAATCACAAAGCTTTAATCGGCTCATAATAAACCTTTAGGCTCGTTTACTTGAAAAAAGATTTACTTAATAGTTTCTAAGCTTCATAAGGCACACACGTCCTTACGCCCAGAAACTTCCAAGTCAAAAAAAGCCTTTGCTTTGAAAAGAGAAAAAAAAATGGTAACTGCAAATCAATTACTAGGAAAAAAAACAGGGCGTAGGTCGCCAGCGAAACGAAATAAACGCCCGGCCTTACAAGGTTGCCCACAAAAACAAGCTATTTGCTTGCGTGTCTATGTACGAACCCCAAAGAAACCTAATTCTGCTTTACGCAAAGTTACCAAATGTCGACTTAGTAATCGTCAAGAAGTAATTGCCTATATTCCTGGCGAAGGCCATCAATTGCAAGAACATTCTGTAGTTATGCTTCGAGGAGGTCGTGTAAAAGATCTACCTGGAGTTAAATATAAAGTCATACGTGGCCTATTAGATTTACAACCTGTACGGAACCGCACAACAGCTCGTTCAAAATATGGAGTTAAGAAGAAAAAAAACTAAAAAAAAGGGTTTCTAATTCGGTTTTTATATAAAGCGCTTCACCATTTGGACTAAACTAAAGTTAGTAAAGTAGCGTCAAGTCACGAAAGTTCACACGACTTGGCTAAAGTACTGTGAGAGCTCACTAGGGGTTGAAGACATGTAAAATTACATGCTTACGAAAAAATACTATTCTACAAAGTCAAAGAACTTTTTGTCTACAAAAAAGCTGTTTTTTTTCATAAGGAATTACTAAGCTTAGAGGGTTTAACTAATATAATGTGGGTATTTATAATGTGGGTATTGGGTTATGCGTTTTTCTAACAATATGGCGTTTCCTCAAATCTTGTGGCGGATAAAGTTAGTAAAAACACTTCGGTGGAACATAAAGCTTTGTACTAACGCCTTAAAAGGCGCTTCGCCATGACATTAACGCCTTGTGACGTTAAAGCGCTTTGGGCGACAGCCGCTTTGCGCAACGACACAAGGCGTTAGAGGGTGTAAGGCTTTAGTAAAGCCTTGTGTCTAGCGCCACTAACGCCACAAGGCGTTAGTGGCGTTAGTGTCGTGTACGCTTTGCCCATAGCGCTTTTACTGGCTTTACAGTGACCTCATTATCTTATTTTGCAATAAGCAAAAAAAAATGAGTAGAGTAATTGAATCATTAAGTCAGTTTTTGATGCGGATATGATGGAATTGGTAGACATGCCAGATTTAGGTTCTGGTGAGAGATCATGGGGGTTCAAGTCCCTCTATCCGTAGATTCTTATATATTTTTTTTAGAAAACATAGAGGGGCATAAAGCTTTGTACTAACGCCTTATGACACAAGGCGTTAGAGGGTGTAAGGCTTTAGTAAAGCTTTGTGTCTAGCGCCACTAACGCCTTGTGGCGTTAGTGCGCTTTTAACGCCTTTACTAGCTTTAGTGCAAGGCTTGAGCACAAAACTATAAAAACAAGGGTGTGTAGCTCAGTTGGTAGAGCGTTAGGCTTTTAACTTAATGGTCGTAGGTTCAACCCCTGCCGCACCTAACAGAAAAAAAACTTCTATGACTGCAAATTTATCTATTATGGTTTACCTACAAGAATGGCAAAACCTTTGTATACTATTTAGTAAGCTTTGTTCACATGACCTTTTTTATTGCTTTAGAAAGTATTTGAAATTATTTAACGACTGTAGGTTTGAAATCTTTTATTCTTTGGTATTCTTTCTTAGCTCTTTATCTATTCTATCTTATCTGTCACTGGAAAATATCCCTTATGATGTATACTCGTGTGCTTTAACGGATTTAGTCGAAACGCTTTTTGGTAAAGTTATTGGGATTCAAAGTTGTTTTATTCTTCGTGTAAGTGGGAGTCAAAAAAAAGAAGTAGAAAAAGCTAGTCAATTACTTTACCAACAGTTTTTTTGTTCTCTACCATCGGCAGTGCCTTTTAGTAAAATTTCTGAAAAACAAAAATCTTTTGTAGTTTTAACTTCTCCACATAAATTCAAACAAGGGGGCGAGCACCTTCAATGGGTTCAAACTAAGTATCTATTCATTTCGCCTGCTTGTTCGAAAGAACAATTATCTTTTCTTTATTCTTCAGGAAATTCTCTTCGACTTAAAGGTGTCCAGCTGTCGTGGGATGTTAGGGATAAAACTTCTCTCTTCAAGACATGCGGAAAAATGCCCCTGGGACCAAAAGAACTCCAAAAGTATCCAAACCTGTCCTTGGAGAGTTTCACCACTCAAAAGAGGCTTGTAAAAGCCGCTTTACAGAACTTCGATGGTAGAAAAGCCATCGAAATTCTAGAGGAGATCGGCCCCACGTATCCTTTAGAAAGCGCTTCGCCATGACACTAACGCCTTGTGGCGTTAGAGCGCTTCGCCCCTTGAAGAGAAAGCTTCTCGTCTTAAGTTATGAAGAAAAACTAGGGGACAGCACTAACGCCTTGTGTCTTGTACAAAGCTTTATGCCCCCCAAGGCGCTAAAGCCATTAGTACAAAGCTTTATGCCCAAACTTTTAGTGTTCACTTGGTGGAAATGGTAGACACGAAAGACTTAAAATCTTTTCCTTCTGGGGTATCGGTTCAATTCCGATAGTGAACATAATTTTGTTTAGAAATTTTCAATCAAATCACAAAAGGCGCTTCGCCAACTTGACTAAAACTATAAAATGTTGGGCAAAGCCCACAGGACACTAACGCCTTGTGGCGTTAGTGGCGCTAGACACAAAGCTTTACTAAAGCCTTACACCCTCTAACGCCACAAGGCGCTAGTATCATGGCGAAGCGCCTTTTAAGGCGTTAGTACAAAGCTTTATGCCCTAACGACTTGACTCAAGCTGTTGGGAGGTTTTATATGAGTAGGAATCTTTCCAACGGCTTGCAGGCTTTAGGTTTTTACTAAAACCTTCTACAAAATTTTATTAAAGTCTTTACACAAAACTTTAAAGAAGTTTTGGGGGACAGAGGCTTTGGGCAAAGCGCTTTAACGCCTTGTGTCATAAAGCGTTAGTGTCGCCCCACTAGGTTTTTGTGAAGCTAGTAAAGTTGTGAGTACTTTAGTAGACTTTATTTTTAGATAAAAAAAACTACTTGATGGTGAAGTGCTTTATAAGCTAATACTTTTAAAAGGTTCCTTTAACAAAAAGTTAGAGTTTTTTAAACAATTAGTTTCACTATAAAGGAATTTTCTAATAACTTCATTAAATTAATGGTTTAAAAAATTAATAAAACAAAGCTTTACTCAGGTTTAGATACAAAAACAAATTCGAAAAATAAGTTTATAAAAAAAAGCTTAACCTTTACTAAGACAACAATTTTCCAATTATAAACACAAAAAACAAAGCCCTATTCAGGATACAAAACTTTAATACAAGCTCTTAGACTTGTAAACTTAGCAAGACAAAGCTTTACTCAAAAAAAGAATACAAGATAAAAGAATGGTCTTCTAGTAAGGTAAAAGAATAAAACAAAGCTTTACTCAGGTTTAGATACAAAACAAATTCGGAAAATAAGTTTATAAAAAAAGCTTAACTTTTACTAAGACAACAATTTTTCAATTATAAACATAAAAAAGCAAGGCCCCCTTCTAAGAGGCCTTAGAGCTCCTAACGTCTTAGGAGGTGTTGTGAGGGTGCAAGTTCGCTTAAGGGGCATTCTCGCAAGGCTGAGAGATGTTTTCTATAAAAAATATTAGTTAAAAAAAAAGTTATTCCTCACGCAAAGAATCCCTATAAAGGAATTTTCTAATAACTTCATTAAATTAATGGTTTAAAAAATTAATAAAACAAAGCTTTACTCAGGTTTAGATACAAAAACAAATTCGAAAAATAAGTTTATAAAAAAAGCTTAACTTTTACTAAGACAACAATTTTCCAATTATAAACATAAAAAAACAAAGCCTTATTCAGGATACAAAACTTTAATACAAGCTCTTAGACTTGTAGACTTAACAAAACAAAGCTTTACTCAAAAAAAGAATACAAGATAAAAGATTGGTCTTCTAGTAAGATAAAAGAATAAAACAAAGCTTTACTCAGGTTTAGGTATAAAAACAAATTCGAAAAATAAGTTTCTAAAAAAAGCTTAACTTTTACTAAGGCAACAATTTTTCAATTATAAACATAAAAAAGCAAGGCCTTATTCAGGATACAAAACTTTAATACAAGCTCTTAGACTTGTAGACTTAACAAAACAAAGCTTTACTCAAAAAAAGAATACAAGATAAAAAATTGGTCTTCTAGTAAAATAAAAGATAAAGAATTGATATTGTAGTTAGATGAAGAATATAAAGAGAAAGGATAAAAGATTGGTCTTCTAGTAAAATAAAAGATAAAGGATTGATGTTGTAGTTAGATGAAGAATATAAAGAGAAAGAATTAATATCGTAGTCAGATGAGGGATAAAGAAGGAAAGATATGCGATAAAACCTTTACCCGCCGACACTGAGCCCAAAGCTAAAAACCCAACGCAGAAACAAGACCCATCCTCATACAAAGCCCAAACCTAAAACTAGAACACAGAGCCCAAAACTAAAAACCCAACGCAGAAACAAAGCCTATCCTCACACTGAGCCTAAACCTAAAACCCAACGCAGAGACAAGACCCATCCTCATATAGAACCATAAGAACCTAAACCTTAGCATCATGTACAAGGGGCAAAAAAGCTTTTCCTTCCTCTATATGTTGTTGGACTTTGTCTCTGCGTTGGGCTTTTAGTTTAGGCTCAGTGTGAGGATGAGTTATATCTCTGTATGAGGATGGGTTTTGTCTCTGTGTCTTAGGTTGGGCTCTGTATGAGGATGGGTTTTGTCTCTGTGTTGGGTTTTTAGTTTTGGGCTCTGTATGAGGATGGGTTTTGTCTCTGTGTCTTAGGTTGGGCTTTAATTACAATACCAATCCTTTCTTCCTCCTCTTTTATCCTTTATTCTTTATCCTACTAGAAGACCAATCTTTTATCTTTCATCTTTCATCTAACTACAACAACAATTTTTTATCTTTTCTCTTTTACCTAACTACATTATTAATCCCCTATCTAGAAGTATTGTAGTAAAGGCGCTTCGGGCAAAGCGCACACGACTTGACACAAAGCTTTACTAAAGCCTTACACCCTCTAACGCCTTGTGTCGTTACAAAAGCTTTAGCAAATATTTTAGTGAGTTATTTATTCAGTATAGACATAATAATATTTACTTTTTTTCTTAGTTTTTACCTAGTATTTTCATGTTTTTGTATTACTTGTTTTTCTAAAAAACCTTTCTAAAGCTAGTTATATCCTTAAAAAATTTCCTTAATAGCTCAGGGGTTAGAGCGGATGACTGTTAATCATCAGGCCGTTGGTTCAAATCCAACTTGAGGAGAGTCCGCTAGCTGTTAAAAAAAGTAATTATCTATGTAAAAAAAATATTCTATTATTTTAACCCACATTATATTAGTTAGACCCTCTAAGTTTAGTCATTGCTTATGAAAAAAAACAGCTTTTCTGTAGACAAAAAGTTCTTTGACTTTGTAGAATAGTGTTTTTTGCGTAAGCATGTAGTTTTACATGTCTTCAACCCCTAGTGAGCTCTCACAGTTGTTAGAAAAGCGCATAACCCAATATTACTCTAACCTTGATCTTCGATTAGTAGGTCGAGTTCTGAGTGTGGGTGATGGGATTGCACGTGTTCATGGCTTGACTACAGTTCAAGCCGGTGAAATGGTACAATTTGCGTCAGGATTAAAAGGCATGGCGCTAAACTTAGAAAATGACAATGTCGGTGTCGTTGTGTTTGGTAATGATACCAATATCAAAGAAGGTGACATTGTTAAACGTACTGGAACAATTGTAGATGTGCCAGTCGGACGAGGCTTACTAGGTCGCGTTGTTGATGCGCTGGGTACTCCAATTGACGGGAAAGGACCACTCTCTGAAGTAACTTCTAGTCGAGTGGAGGTCAAAGCGCCCGGGATTATTAGCCGTAAATCTGTGCACGAGCCAATGCAAACCGGAATTAAAGCTGTCGACAGTCTTGTACCCATTGGGCGTGGGCAGCGTGAATTAATTATTGGCGATCGTCAAACCGGAAAAACCGCGATTGCGATTGATACTATTCTAAACCAAAAGCATGCGCATAAAGACGGGGAAGAAAAAGACAAGCTATATTGCATTTATGTCGCTGTTGGACAAAAACGCTCCACTGTTGCTCAGCTTGTTAAGATTTTATCTGACAACGATGCATTATCATATAGTATCATCGTGGCTGCAACAGCATCCGATCCAGCACCGCTTCAGTTCTTAGCACCTTACTCAGGATGTGCAATGGGAGAGTACTTCCGCGATAATGGAATACACGCTTTAATCGTATACGATGACCTGAGTAAGCAGTCGGTAGCTTATCGTCAAATGTCTCTTTTATTACGACGTCCACCAGGTCGTGAGGCTTTTCCTGGAGATGTTTTTTATTTACACTCACGATTATTGGAACGTGCTGCGAAAATGTCCGATGAGGCAGGGGCAGGATCGCTAACGGCGCTACCGGTTATTGAGACGCAAGCAGGAGACGTTTCAGCATATATTCCAACAAATGTAATTTCGATTACTGATGGTCAAATTTTCTTAGAAACGGAACTTTTCTATAAAGGTATTCGACCAGCAATTAATGTAGGATTATCAGTAAGTCGTGTAGGTTCTGCAGCTCAATTGAAAGCTATGAAACAAGTTGCAGGTTCACTCAAATTGGAGCTTGCTCAATATCGTGAAGTTGCTGCTTTTGCACAATTTGGATCTGATTTAGACTCTGCTACCCAATACCTCCTAAACCGTGGAGCACGCTTAACTGAAATGTTGAAGCAAGGGCAATATGTGCCTATGCCAATTGAAAAGCAAGTTCTTGTTGTGTTTGCTGCAACAAAGGGATTTTTAGATAAATTGGATTTACAGCATATTGGGCCATTTGAAGGGAAATTATTACAAACTGTAGCGCCAGCTCTTTTGAACACTATCAAAGTTGAAAAAAGTATTACTGAAGCTACTTCTACTGCTTTAACAAAAACGATTGAAGGAGTGCTTTCCTCACTAAGTGCCGAAGGTTAAATTCAAAAGTTAAACTATACTCAAAAGTTTAATAGGCTTTATAAAGAGGACACGTCGTTACGCCTTGAATACTATTGGGGAAGCTTTTAAGATCCCACTAATGGCTTTAGCGCCTTATGGCTTTAGCGCCTTATGGCGTTAGAGCGCTTTCTTAAGTGTTTGTAACAACTTGAGAAAGTTGCTACAAAGCTTTATGCCCCCCACTCACGACTTCTAACTTTAATCTGAACCTCCTAGGCTTTAGTGTCGTTAGAAAGTTATTTCTTTAACAAAGGAAGTCTTCTCGATAGGGAAAATAGCTTAGTTGGTTAGAGCACCAGCCTGTCACGCTGGAGGTCGCGGGTTCAACTCCCGTTTTTCCCGATTTACTCAAGCCTATAAATGACGCACGCAAATAAGTGTTGTTGTGACTTTAGTAGACCTTAGAATAGCCTAAAGGCTTTGGGGGACACAAGCCACAAAGCTTTATGGGCAAAGCGCTCTAACGCCTTGTGTCTTGTGTCGCCCCCCCCACTGAAGGCGTAACGACACAAGGCGTTAGTGCGCTTTTATAAAGCGTTTCCTCAAGTCGTTGCGCAAAGCGGCTGTCGCCCAACGCCTTTACTAGCTTTAATCTAATGCCACAAAGCGTTAGTGTCGTGTGGACTTTAGTAGACTTTACACTAAAAGCCAATCAGTTTTTAACACTTATTTTCAAAAGGTTTTTTTAAAAGTTAATACTAAAGTGCAATCTTTTTATACTGTAGGGAGAGACAATAAATAAAAGTTTACTCACCATACTAAAGATAGTAAAGAAAAGGGCTTATAGTTTTCCTAACGACTTCAGGGGCATAAGGCGTTAGTGTCGCCCCCCCACCGAAGGCATAACGACACAAGGCGTTAGTGCGCTTTTATAAAGCGCTTCCTCAAGTCGTTACAACGCCTTTGTAAAGCTTTGTCACTTTAGTTTACACCTTTTTTTGCATTACGATTAAAAAAAATTGCAAAAAAGCATGTTTAGATAGCTCAGTTGGTTAGAGTAAAAGACTGAAAATCTTTGGGTCAGCGGTTCGAGCCCGCTTCTAAACAAAGCGAGAGCCAATAACTCAGTTGGTAGAGTGTACGCCTGATAAGCGTATGGTCAGCAGTTCAAATCTGCTTTGGCTCAACCTGTTTCTAGTTTTGTCTCTTTCGTCTAAGGGTAAGACATTGTCTTTTCATGGCACCAATACGAGTTCGAATCTCGTAAGAGATAAAAGATTTTTAAAAGAAAAGTGATTTTACTGCAACAACAATTATCAAAAGGTCTTAATGGGCTTCGATTGTTTTTGAGGTCGAACATTGAGCGCCTTAGGGCTTTTCTCCTGCTTTTTCAAGTAGTGAGCTTTGTTCTGTTCTACTTCCTTGCCGATCCCTTTGCTGGGTTTACCGCACTAGCAGCTGGGCGTGTACTCCTTTCGGGCCTGAACTATATCCTTGGTAAGGATGGACGAACAGGAGAAGACCTGGGAGCCCATCATTACAAATAGGAATAAAAAAATGAATAGAAACAAGAGCACTATTTCCCGAGTAAGAGTTTGTAAAACTTTTGGAAGCTTTCTTTGGAATTTAAAAAAAACCACTTCAAAGCAAAAAAAGCAAATTAGAAACCTTCAAAAAAAACAAAAGCACAAGCAAAGATTTCCTTCTCACAAAATTTCTTTTACAAAGCTTCATTTTAACGCTAAAAAACTGCTACAAGCTCTTTATGGGAAATTATCTAAGCAAGAATTCAAATCTTTACTTTTTCATGTGAATAAATTGGAAGGCAGCTTACCTCAAGGATTCCTCCTTCTTTTAGAACGACGTCTAGATGTTTGTCTTTTTCGTATGAATTTTTTTGTTAGTGTAGCTGCAGCTCGGCAAGCGATCAGGCATGGATTTATTTGTGTAAATAAAAAACCTACTAAAAAAGTAAGCCAATTTATCCAAGCTGGTGATTTGATGGAAGTCTCACGGTTTTATAGTAGTCAACTGAATAAAAAAACCCGAGGCTTTCGTCAAGAATGGCAAAAAAACCTTTGGAATCGTTTAAACAGGAAAAAAAAATTTCTTTTGAAAAAAAAGGCTTTACATATTCATGTAAGCTTTCCGCTAGCTTTAGGTATTTTCTTGTTTTCTCCCCAGCAAATTTATACTCCTCTTCCTCTCCCTCTTTCTCTGGTAATGCCTAATAGAAAAATCTAAAATCTATGACGTAAGTGGGGGGCGACACTAACGCCTTAAAAGGCGCTTCGCCATGACACTAACGCCTTGTGGCGTTAGAGCGCTTTGCCCATGGCGACACTAACGCCTTATGACACAAGGCGTTAGAGCGCTTTGCGTAAAGCTTTGTACTAACGCCTTATGGCTTTAGCGCCTTATGACACAAGGCGTTAGAGCGCTTTACCCATAAAGCTTTGTACTAACGCCTTGTGTCGTGTACGCTTTCTAAAGCCTTACACCCTCTAACGCCTTTGTAAACCTTTCGCGAAGCGCCTTTACTAGCTTTAGTGCAAGGGGCTACAAAGCTTTACACCCTGTAAGCAGTTTTTCAAAAAGCGCTTCGCCAAAAAGCGCTTCGCCAAAAAGCGCTTCGCCAAAAAGCGCTTCGCCAAAAAGCGCTTCGCCAAAAAGCGGGTATAAGTTAATGGTAAACTTTCTGCCTTCCAAGCAGACCTTCTTGGTTCGAGTCCGAGTACCCGCAAAAAAGTGAAAACTAGTACTCAACTTTCAAGAAAAGAGAGCTTGTTTTTGTTTTCAAAAAAAAGGATTTCCTCATGGCATCTTTAATCACGAGTCTCGCCCCCAAAAAAGTAAAAAATTTTACCTTAAATTTTGGCCCTCAACACCCAGCAGCTCATGGAGTATTGCGTCTTGTTTTAGAGATGAATGGGGAAGTAGTTTGTCGAGCAGATCCTCATATTGGTCTTCTTCACCGAGGAACCGAAAAATTGATTGAATACAAAAGTTATACTCAAGCTTTACCTTACTTTGATCGATTAGATTATGTATCCATGATGGCGCAGGAACATAGTTACTGTCTTGCTGTAGAAAAACTTTTAGATTTGCAAGTGCCTCTCCGTGCTATATGGATTCGTGTAATTTTTAGTGAACTTACCCGCATTTTAAACCATCTTTTAGCACTAACTACCCACGCTTTAGATGTAGGTGCTTTAACTCCCTTTCTATGGGCATTTGAGGAGCGGGAGAAGCTGATGGAATTCTATGAACGTGTTTCAGGTGCGCGAATGCATGCAGCTTATTTTCGTCCAGGAGGTGTAGCTAAAGATCTTCCCGTAGGTCTTCTTCAAGATATTTACCTTTTTTGTGATTCTTTCGCTTCGCGCATTGATGAAATGGAAGAGATGCTTACAAATAACCGGATTTGGAAACAACGTTTAGTGAATATTGGAGTAGTTACTGCACGTGAAGCTTGTGCTTGGGGATTTACTGGCGTAATACTACGCGGATCTGGAGTTCCTTGGGATTTGCGTAAAGCAGAAAACCAAAGTTACGAAACCTATGCTCAGGTAAATTTTTCAATTCCTACAGGAATTCGAGGGGATTGCTACGATCGTTATTTAATTCGTGTAGAAGAAATGCGTCAATCTTTACACATTATTTCCCAAGCCCTTTCTAAAATTCCAACAGGGAAAATTAAAACAGATGATGGCAAGGTGAGCCCTCCTGCTCGTGCGCAAATGAAAGAATCTATGGAATCCTTAATTCATCACTTTAAATTGTCTACAGAAGGCTTTACTGTTCCCAAAGGAGAAACTTATGCTTGTGTGGAAGCACCCAAAGGAGAGTTTGGTGTTTTTTTAGTGAGTGATGGAAGTTCTCGTCCTTATCGTTGTAAAATTAAAGCTCCAGGTTTCGCCCATCTAGCTGGTTGTGATTTTATGTCTAAAAATCATATGTTGGCTGATGTGGTAACCATTATTGGAACTCAAGATATTGTTTTTGGGGAAGTAGATCGTTAAGAACACAGAACCCACTTTTAAGTCTTTCTACAAACTGCGCGGGGGCATAAAGGTTTATGCCCGCACGACACTAACGCCACAAGGCGTTAGTGGCATTAGACACAAAGCTTTATGCTACTCAAACCCTTGTGGTTTGAGTACATAACCTTAGCTTTTATACAACTTAAAAAGTTAAGGTCGTTTCGGCTACAAAAAATACTCACTTTAGTTTTTTAGATACGTCAGACGTTAAAAATTGTTTATGAGTTAAGTATTTTCAGAGAGCATAAAGCTTTGTCAAGCCGTTACAACGCCTTGTGAGCTTTGCCCCCAAGTTTTTTTGAACACAATCTAGAATACAACATAAAGCACTTTGCCTTTGTGTTTTGAAAGTTTAAAATAATATTCAAGCCTTGTCTAATAGCAGTAAAAATACTTATAAAGTCTTTCAAACTGTTAAAGGCGCTTTCTAAAGTCTTATGCTCAAGCCTTCGCGAAGCGTTTTTACTAGTTTTACAAGTAGAACGGCTTTAATGCACTTTCGTAAAGCTATAAAAAGTGCTTGGAAGGCAACACTAATAGTGAAAGCGCCTTGGGCAGGGTTTTAGTAAAGCTTTGTGTCCCCCAACAAGACTTTAGGAAAGCGCCTTGGGGTATAAAGCTTTGTACTAACGCCTTATGACACAAGGCGTTAGGGCGCTTTGGTCGAAGGCGTAACGACACTAACGTCTTGTGGCGTTAATGCGTTTTTATAAAGCGCTTCCTCAAGTCGTTGCGCAAAGCGGCTGTCGCCCAACGCCTTTACTAGCTTTATGGGCAAAGCCCACACGACACTAACGCCTTGTGGCATTAGTGTCATAGCGAAGCGCCTTTTAAGGCGTTAGTGTCGCTATGGGCAAAGCGGATGGCAAGGCGCTTTCGCCATAGCTTTACGGGCATAAAGCTTTGTGTCTAACGCCACTAACGTCACAAGACGTTAGTGTCGTGTGGGCTCTGCCCCCTCCTTGTAGTTCTAGAGTAAAGCTTAACCGGAGTATAGAGTTTTAGGTTATAGAAAGCTTTTTTTACGGGAGGAGTGAGATCAGTACTCACATTTAAACAATTAGTTTTCTTAAAAAGGAATTCTATAATTTCTTTAATAAACTAACATTTTTGTAACTTACGTTTAAAAACGATTATAATGAAAACTAAAGGTTTTTTTAATAATTAGTTTTCTTAAAGAAGAATTCTCTAATATCTTTGTAACTTATTTTTAGAAACGTGTTTCACAAAAAGTTAAAGTATTTAATATTATTAGTTTTCTTAAAAAGGAGTTTTCTAATTTCTTTAATAAACTAATAACTTTAAAAAGCTGGTGGCTTAAAAAGCAAATACAAATTAAAGGCTTTTTAAACTATTAGCTTTCTTAAAAAAGAATTCTCTAATATCTTTGATAAAACTAATAACCTTAAAAGACTATTGGCGAAGCGCTTTATGGTTTAAAAACAAACATAACAAAAACTAAAGTTTTTTTAAAAGGGTTTTTCTAATAACTTCAATAAACTATTAGTTTTCTTAATGAAAGAATTCCCTAATATCTTTTTAAAAAACTAATACTCTTAAAAGATTC
>Ga0209192_10002562_pt1 | contig 12915 bp, 20 predicted proteins | sample ArcticOcean_MG_C_11_FD_187433 | JGI IMG/M metagenome (GOLD analysis project Ga0209192, IMG submission 187433) | Marine microbial communities from western Arctic Ocean - ArcticOcean_MG_CB2_154 (SPAdes) (version 2) | ecosystem: Environmental > Aquatic > Marine > Oceanic | place: Arctic Ocean... | reverse complement strand
ACTTCTTAGGGTTCGCCTTCGCCTTGTTCTCCTGCTTGATTTTCTTCTTCTCAGAATCAGTGAGCTTTTCTTTCATAGTCTTGTCAATCGCCATTATATATGTATATCATTTTAAATCTATAAGCCTTATCAACGAGTCCGAAGTTGTCTAGCATTATTGGCAAACATTTTAGCTTTTAAATTTCTAGCTACACTGTTTAAATTTTGGGGTTGATTATTGCGTCTTATAATCTTATTCAAAACATTCCTAACTATCTGTTTATTTTTTCCAATAAAACGACTCTGGTTAAAAGTGATTTTGTTTAATAAGCCCTTTACCGTGTCATTGTTAACAGTATTTGAGTTGAGGAATAGATTAAAACTCTCCATTTTAGGTCGAGGAGCCCCCTTACTTATATTCATCTTCATGTTTCCAAGTTTGCTGAAATTTACAGTGAGGTTGGGTCTCGCATTGTTAACTGGTTTGTTGTTAACTGGTTTGTTGGGTCTCGCGTTGTTAACTGGTTTGTTGTTAACTGGTTTGTTGGGTCTCGCGTTGTTAACTGGTTTGTTGTTACCCGTGATACCACGTCTTAAAGCGAATGCGGCTCTTCTATTTAAAGCCTGTTTAGTCTTAATAGCTGACAAGGTAGCATTTCGCTTAGCTGCAGCGGCTTCATTTGTCTGTCGCTGTATTCTCGTTTGCTTAGCCTTTTCGGTTCTTTCAGCCCTTGATTTACTCGCTTTTTTTGCAGCCTCCCGTTTTTGTTTTTGTTTCTTTTTAGATGCTTTTACCCTCGCTGATTCTACACACCCATCTTCACCAACCACTTCACCCCAAGAAAGTACACCTTTATCAGCTGGATCCAGAAGACCAACATTATGAAATACAGAGTATTTCTTTACACAAGTGGGTACACTACCACTAATAGCATCAATCACTACACATGCCTTCTCTTGTTCAAGAAAATTACACATATTTTTACTACCACCACCAAAACCATTCTTAGCAACATTATATGCTTCATTTATGGGTGTATCATTTGCTAATTTTACCATAATTTCACGAGACAACTTTTCACATGCACCAATAAGTCCGCGTGAAGATTGACTTCCGAGTACATTAGTAATGAAATACAAAAAGTGTGCAACTTTCATTTGATTGGGGATGTCTCCCACCTTACGGGTATTTGTTATAGAGAGAGTCTTTGTAATAGAATTATTATAAGCACCAACTTTCCTGTAAATGTCAATACCCAACAATTTGACTAAAAACTTATGCTGTTTGGATGACTGGGGAATGTTTTGATTGGATATACCATTACGAGTCTTATTCTTAGCATTTAAATGTGGTGTAGTATTCTTAGATTCCGGCCATATATTTCTGAAATTTGCAGTTCGTTCCTTGTCAGTAAAATCGTGAAAAGTATCCAATATGGCTAAAAAGTATTTAATCACCTGTTCATTAACACCCTTACCACCATTTTCATCGGGATAATGGAACGCCCAATAGAATAAAATTAATGCCTTATCTATGTCATCTAATTCGTGAAAATCTGATCCAATGACCCTAGTTCCTTTAGCATTCGTTTTTTCACCAATATCCCGTGTATTTAAAAACCATGCAAACAATGGACCGGATGTTATGACAGGTCGCCCCTTTGGTGTTGTTAATTCTTGTATACGATTATTATGAATATTCATCGATGTTTTGGGCATATTATATTTCCTCAATTTCAACATAGTAGTGAGTTTCTCTCGAATTTTAAGATTAACGTTTGCAATGGGTGCCAACTTATAATAGATTTGTGACATTTTGGGATCCTTTTTAGAAGCACCCCTTTGATAGATTGTTGGTATTTGACGGACCACAGAAGCTAGAGCGGCTACACGGTCCATTGTGACAAAATACGCTCTTCCATACATCTTACTATCTGACTCAACCATTCCCTTGTACGCATCTTCGAGTGAAATACCATCGGTCTGTACAGCCTCCATTACGCGATAGTTATTTGGGCGCGCCAAATAGAGATCATCGCGATTTGATACCTTTTCAACCATTAAAAATTGTATATAGTCAAGTAACCGCTTATACTCTAAAGGACTCCCACGAACTTTTATATCACCTGGTCGCTTAGATATGTCATTAAGAAGTTTAGCCAATTCAGCAACTGATAAACCTTCAGCTCGATCTCCAACTCTGGTTAATGTGTATCCATCATTAGTTCTGGTTGGAGCGAGAAGACCAAATCTTGAAATTGGGTTTCCGATACTAGGTTTTCCAGTTTTCTTATTAGTTTTAAGTTTACTTAAAACTATATTACGATTTTCAGATGATGACCGTAATGCATTAGCACCAGCTTGGCCAGTTAACAATTGGGTAATTGTACCAGACTTGTTATTAATACCCCAGTCACTTTTTACCTGTAAAGATGGATGTAAAACACCTTTAGCCTGAGATAGAGAGTGAGTCGCCAAAGGGCTTTTATATGTTACTGTATTATCAAAAGAAAATCCTGTACCGGTTTTCTTGACAATAACAAAATATGGTTTGTCTTCACAAGACATCTATTATAGGAAGAGAATTAAAAAATTAATAGACTTGCTAATTTTTTACTCGTTGAAGAATCAATTTTAGATATATTTTCCAAAATACTTGTTATGATTTCCGCAGACTTATTCTGAACACTTAGATTTACGGTACCAGTTAAACTTTCCGCCTTCTCGTATAATTGTGAATAACGCTCATTATTGTTAGATGAACCAGCAATCTTATCTATGGAGTGCATAATGAGTAGAAGGTACTTATTGAATATCTTTTGTTCCAAACCTGGTCGCATCTCATAAGCGAAGGTAAGGTATGTATTTACAAGTTGCTGACGAAGATCACCCGTGCTTCTACGGTTAGCAGCATTGGCTCGCACTTTTCTCGCTGTGTCGTTATTTGGGGTTCGTCCGTTGTTTATAGGTGCATTCACTAGGCGGGTGATACCCTGTTTATTAGTCCTTACAACTTTACCTCTATTTGGTGTGTTTCCAGTAACGGTAATAGTATTGGTCCTAGTTGTAGACATATCTATTATCACCTGATATTTTTTTATCAGGTCATAGTAAACATGGTGAACAACATGGAGATAAATAATGCGCCAAACATGATGAACATCAACAACAGCGTAATTAATCTTGCACGAGCCGAACAAAATCGTATAGATGCTAGGATACAACAGTTACAAAAAGCCGCTGAGAACGCCAAGAAGGCTGAAAATAATGCCCGACAGGCGGCTGAGAACGCCAAGAAGGCTGAAAATAATGCCGCCAAGAAGGCCGCCGAGAACGCCAAGAAGGCCGCTGAGAACGCCAAGAAGGCCGCCAAGAAGGCTGAAAATAACGCCCGACAGGCGGCTGTTGACAGGTCTAAAGCCGAAGCTGCGGCGGCTAGGGCTGAAGCTAGAGCCAAACGAGAAGGTTCGAGTAGTAGTAATACCGCAAATAATGCTGCCAAGAAAGCCAATGCAAATGCCAAAAAGGCTGCTGCAAATGCCGAGAAACTTGCTGCAAATGCAAAGAAACTTGCTGCAAATGCCATCATCAAAAATGTAGAGAACAAATTAAAAGTAATCAAAAATGGACCTGGGTCCAAAGAAAATAAGAATAAAGAGGGTACGAAGGTTTATAGAAAGGCGACCAAAAAAGTTCATCCAAATAGAGGTGGTAATAAAGTAAGTTTCCAAAAGTTAGGTAAAGCCTTTTACAATTTTCAGAAAGAGATCGGAACCAGGGACGATTCCGAGCTGAAGGATTTCAACGAAACTTGGACTGCTTAATCAAAACGAAATTCATACTCCCCATCGACGATCTCCTCCTTGATGAGTGCTTAAAGATGTCATGTTATTTTTAAATACTATGAAGATTGACGTCCATCAAGTAAATAATGGAATATACAATGTATGTGTAATTAACGACGATGAATACATAGGACCAGCTATCACCAAGGGTCATGAGTGGGATCGTTGGATGCGTCGCGATGTTCGGATCCATCATAAACCGGGTACCCATATACTTGATATTGGTGCAAACATCGGATACAATACCCTACTATTTTCGGATTATGGGTCCGTTTTATCATTTGAACCCGTATTCCATGAAATAGTTAGTTTGAATGTTAAAAACAATCAACTAAGATACCCAGTTGAAGTGATACCATGTGCTCTATCAGATGAAAAAACTATGTCAAAGATCCATATCCCATCACATGGATGTGAATCAAATACACATATCAATTATGGTGGTACAAGTTTTCATCACGAAGATGATATAAAAGGAGAAGGTATAGGCGTTCAATGTGAAAAACTAGATGATATATACACAGGTATCCCATCATTTATAAAGATTGATGTAGAAGGTCATGAAATGCAAGTTATAAAAGGTGCACGAGAGACCATTTTAAAACATAAACCTGTCATTCTTGTTGAGATTCATAATTTCTCTGAAGATAGCGAGGTACATCAATATATTAAGTCATTAGGTTATGGTGAGCCCGAAGTAAGACCCGAAGCTGTATTTTTATATCTCGCAAACCCCATCTTATCCACCATATAATATAATTGATATGCATCCACTACATTTTTAGATCTATATTCTTCCGGCATACATTCAGGAATACCTTCATTGGAATAATAGGCCGTTCCACTTTTCCGCTCCTCGAAATAAGATGGACGATTTTCATGTAACCACATCAGATGTGTGGCACATGTATGGATTTTACCGTATCTACGTGTATACTCGAGGGTCAAAGCGATCCCGATCTTACATACGTACATATAGTTTTCCAAACTTGAAGCAACCCACATGGTCATTGGGTGCTTTTGGTGAGCTGGTCTATACCCCCTTCTCTTACCATCTTTAGTGAATGGTGCGTGTGTGTGTACGAATTCTTCCTCATTGGAAAAGTACCAAGCTGTGTAGAGCATTTGGCATATTTCCAATTGGATTTTAACAACGTGTTGATCGCATGACATATTAGCGATTTCTTTTGGAATTAATGATAAGAAAAATATATTCATTTTATATATTTTATAAAAAAATGGGACTACTTAGGTTTTTATTCACCATCGGAAACGTATTCCTCTTCCACAACTTCTTCATCTTCGTCTGGTTCAACATCTAGGGCTCCATCGTCTTCTTCAGGTACAGGGGTTGGGACGATATCATCAATTGGCACTTCTTCCTCAATCTCATCATCAAGTTTCTTTTCCTTTGCTTTCACCTTCTTAACCTTTTTAACAGGTTCCTTTTCAAAGATCCTCTTAATAATACCCGGTACCTTTTTAGCAAATTCAAACGTTGCATCACTACTTCGTTTTATCCTTTCAAGATAATGCTTACTGAATCCGTGTGCTTTGTAAGCATTCATAATACTTTTAAATGGTGGATGTTTGGCGTGTTCATAATACTTTTCATGTAGATCCCATATCATAGCATTTAGTTTCACACGGACAGTACCATTTTTAAGTACACGCATTCTCAAATAAACCCGGTCAGGTACATCCAATTCTGGTTCGATAGGTGGAGGGGGTGGTGGCCGATATGTAATCACTGGTAAATTGGGGTCAATGAAAGGGAGACTTAGACTTTCCTGATTTTTTTTGAGTAATTTCAAATATGCATCCTGGTGATAAATCGGTCTTATTGGAAGAACAGGCCTCTCACATCCATTATTTTTGATTATATTGTATAAAAAACTTCCCTCACGTGGTTCGCCCACATGATCTACAGGTGGAGCCCTAACACGATATGGTGGTCGTTTGTATAATAACATCTTGATTATCGGCAAGAGTATCCTCTAACTTAGGTTTCATAAAATAATCGAGCTCACATCGAATAACATGTTCTGATTGTTGATTGACATGTGTATGATACGGCCCCCAAATCTCAAATACTTTACGCCCCTTGTCATACCAAAGATAATCTAGTTCAAGTTTGTGTGTCAACCAGTAAAACTTCTTACCCGCTTTACCAACGAATGAGAAAATTGCATCTTCATCGTACCCGGATACGTCCATTTGTGAGTAGTGTGCGTTCGGTGGATTGTATGGTGACATTGTTTCTCTTACTATCTGCTATCTCTTTTTGTTTAAGTATGTTTCTAATGTGTTTTTGTGAATATGTATCTTTTTGATGTTTCTTGTCATTTTTAGTCACACGTTTTTTTGGTTCTTTATATTCCATAATGTATACATTATATATAATTTCTATATACACTTAGGTTTCCTCATCCTCATCCTCATCCTCATCCTCGTCCCCGTCTTCATCGACAAGACTTACATCATCTTCACTATTACTTTCTATCTCAGAAGCTGTATAATTCTCATCTTCACTGTCATCGATAAGTTCATACCCATTTATGTTTTTCATATAAAGTTGCGTTTTTTCTAATTCATCGGTGTCATAGAAACCGGAAATAGAACCTTTATCAATAACTTCATTGATATTAACAAAATCGTATAGACGGTATTTGTTTTTTTCAAGAAAATTTACAGTGTACGTATCACCAGATTCGAGTACGATACGAGCTATCTGTGTTGTACCATCATCACAATGAACGTCAACGATCATATATGGATAAAATGAAATTTAAATCTTTAATTACATTAATGGATACTCTAAAAGTAAGAGGAGTACAATATATATCTGGGCGTATAATCACACAAAATGATGCGGTGATGTTCGATATAGATGACACCCTTATATTTACAGATGGTACCCCAAATACACCTATGATTGAACTTTTACATATAGCTAAACATTTGGGGTATAAAATCGTAATTATTACAGCTAGACCAGGATTAAAACCTGTAATTGATTGGACGATAACTCAACTTGGTAAATATAAAATTCCTAATGACTATCTAGGGTTTACGAGTGCTAAAACTAAAACTAAAATGAAACAACAGTTACCATACAACTTTGTTTTATCAGTTGGGGATTTAGAAACCGATCTCACAGATTCGGAACATAAACTCAACACTTCCAATTTTTCCCACAAGTGAGACAACTCACGAATACTGTCATAGGTTCATCAGCTGATCTTGTTTGCATTTGATAATACGATGTCTTCTGCGATTTACATCTCCCACATTTGAATAATCCATCCTGGTTTTTGATTTCATTGTCATGTGATTGTTTCCGCATATCTAGATGGATTTTATCTTCAATTCGTTTAGCACAAGGTCCATCAAACCACAACTGTTCGGGTCTCATTTGAATAACCTCTGTCGTTTTCAATTTCTTTTCTAAAATATGCCGTTTAAGTTCAGGTGATTTATTAAGATTGTATTGAATCTGTAAAAACTTATGCTTATAGATGTTTGTAAATTTGGGATTTTCCCAGGCAGCATCATTACTATGACTAATCGAATGATTTAATATGTTCTTTTCAAGATTTATACATATTACATCATCCACAGGTAAGTCCAATAGTTTAGACAGGCGTTCAATGACAAACGTACGCGTGGGGTTATCCATCTTACCTGTTACTCGACGTATTCTTTTAAGACAATTTTAGTGAGAAATCTATTTTTTCTCAGTGAAACTGTATTTACTTAAGGTTTAGGAAGTCCTTTGTAAGGATCATTGCGCTTGCAATCTCCCATATTTTCAGGGGAGCAGTTGTCGAAAAAGGCACCAACACGGCGAGCGGGGTTAGTGTCTACGAATCCGTATTTGTAATCAGACTGTTGTGGGCGGTATTTTTCAGCGAATACAAACCTTGGATCCTTCCCATCCTTTGAACCACTTGGGGTGAATTGTCCGGCGACGACACACACAATCATGAATAGAATAACGGCGAGAAGAAACATAGTCTTGCGATGCATCTTGAGTATATCTTTTATAAATATTTTTTTATATGATGAGATTAAGATGACAATAGCCGTTCTTATTCATGAATCAGAAAATCACATTGAAGAAATACAGGTTGACATCGAGCCATCAAAAAACGAAATTTTTAATTTATTAGGCGGGAGAGCTACGTTTATAGGTCAATGGCCTGAAATAGACGTTGTTATTATGAAACCCGAACATGGTTTACTCGATAACGAGAATACTCTCTACTTTCCTTTTCATGGTGAAGATATACGGGGAAAGGTACTACTTATGAGGATGGATGAAAATTCAGACCCACAGGATTTTACACTAGAAGAATACCACTCACTTGGAACCAGGGACGAACGCGTCCTCGTTTAGAACTGCATTGGCATACTTCATACATAATTGAAAATGTACATACGCCCAATCAATTGGGTTGTTCATCTTAGGGTTACCTTTGATTGGGTTGTCATTAATAACTTTAGAAATATCAACACGTGAACCCTCCATAGATTTCACGGTGATTTCACCAACCCGTTTTAACCACATTACATCTGCTTCGCTCTTACTGTCGAAATTTTTTACAAACTCTTTCGCGTTTTCAGCCATTTATATATTACATATGTTTCTTTTCTATAAGTAGACGTGCACTCGGATCGGTTACAGTCGTCCATCTAGGTCTCCAGATCTCTGATATGAGATGATCGTTGTTTTTTCCGTATAACCTCCAGAAGATGTTCCGGTACAAAGCTTCCTCCTTTGTGATTGAAGGGTTATGACCTTGGGCTTTTACTTTGGTTGCTCTGAATAATACATCATCAATATTCTCTTCTGCGTATTTCTTAATCTCATCAACCCAATTTACACCAACGGCGTCACTCATTCCATCCTTTTGTCGCCAGAGAATATCGTGTGGTAAATACCCTTCGAATGCCTCACGAAGAATATTTTTTTCGATTTTTCCAACTTTATCATTTTGATTCATTTCCATACACACATCAATGAATTTTTTATCTAAAAATGGAACAATGAGATCAAGACCATGGGCGCTCGCACACCTATCAGCCCTTAAACCATCAAACTGGTGAATAAGACGAAGACGTCGCATGTTCTCACATGCAAACTCATCAACATTTGGAGCGTTACGGAAATAGAGATATCCACCTAGAATTTCATCACTTCCCTCACCAGAAAATATATAACGACAATTTGTTTTCTGTTTGATATACTTACATAACAACCACATGGGTGTACTTGCTCGCACTGTCGTAGTATCATACGATTCCAAACTGTGGATTACATCATTGAGATGAGAAATCCCTTCTTGTGGTGTAAACGTGACTTCAGTGTGATCTGTATCTAGATATTTTGAAACAATTCGAGCAGCTTTCAAATCGGGACTTCCCTCTAGACCGATGGAGAATGTTTTGATTTTCCCTAATTTTCTAGAAGCAATGGAAGCAATAAGACTACTATCGAGTCCACCGGATAGTAAAAAACCAATGTCTCTCTCAGTATTATCCAGACGCAAATGAACCGCTTTTTCGAATGATTCACGGATTTGTTTAGTCATCCCACCATTTACATGTTTATTTACATGCCAATACCCTGTATGATAGCAGACAAAGTCGTCAATATACGAATCGTATATATGACCGGGTGGGAATATATGTATTTCCGCACCCAATGATGTCAAGGCTTTGACTTCACTCGCAAACGCGATCGAGTTATTATCATAACGCGTGTAGAAAAGTGGGCGCACACCTACGGGGTCTCGAGCCGCCATAATACGCTTCCCATCGGTATATACAAATGCAAAATCCCCATTTATCATCTCAACTGTTTTCATTATACCGAACGTCTGAATCATAGGGATAAGAATTTCACAATCGCTATTACTCTTTTCATTACCTAATCGAAATTCTCGATGGTTATATATTTCCCCATTGCAGACGAGCATTGCTTTATTTTGGATAAATGGTTGCATACCAGCATCTGTAAGATCATTTATAGCCAGTCTATAAAAATCCATTCGACACTTCCCAATTTTAGAAGTTCTATAATCATCGGGACCCCGGTGATTAAGAAGATATGAACTTATATCTACTTCTTCACCGAATAATGCAATTATACCACACATACTGTTTTTACAAGTCATTTTGTTTTTAAGCTAAAGTCCATCCACTCTCCAAAATCTTCTGGAGTTGCAATACCATCCATTTCCTGCCCGGACATAGTTATAGACTCTGTGTCCTCCCCAAAAATAACATCAAATGCTAGAATGCAATAAAAAGATACATTTGTTCTACTCGATATTTTATCCAAAGTGTGGAAATCAAATGATTCAATTTCTAATGAACGTTTTATAACTCGAGGTGGTCCATATGGAAATTGTACCTCTTCATTTAATTCCAATTTCCTATTGTTCGAAGACATATCAAGTGAGGGCCAAATACGATTTCGGGCTCTAAAATCAGCTGAATAGTTTAAACACTTCATTGCTACATCCTTTTCAGCGAAACATACGAAACGAGATTTCGAATTTGGATCCACAAGACTAAGATATGTATCGTTGTATTTTAATTTTAGGAAGTGAAACTGCATATAAAGTATATAAGGAAAAAATCTTTAATTAATATAGATGAACTTCCCAAAGACTCCCGGTCAGTGTAAATACATGTTAGCACTTAGGTCAAATAAACCAATTGTTATAGGGACCGGTCCGGCGGGGTCTGGTAAGACGACGCTCGCATGTCAACTTGCCCTAGACCATGTATATAAATTCCAACGCCCCAAAATTATACTCACTCGCCCAATTGTAACGGTCGACGAGGATATGGGATACCTCCCGGGAGATATGGATCAGAAGATGGAGCCTTGGACGAAACCAATGTACGACATTTTTGGGAACTTTTTCAACCATAATCAAATGGACCGTTTTATCACCGTCGAACCATTGGGGTATATGAGGGGGCGGACATTCACGGATACCCTTATCATTGCTGATGAAATGCAGAATGCTACACCAAACCAAATGAAAATGCTTCTCACACGGGTCGGTGAAGGTACGAAGCTCGTCATCACAGGTGATTTAGAACAAAGTGATTTAGGTGAAGAGAACGGTCTCAGAAACCTCATTTACAAAATGCAGTGTCAAGAACTAGAGTATATTACACATGTGGAAATGGGCGCAAAGGATATTGTCCGTCACCCAGTGGTAAATGAAGTGCTTAAAGTGTTGAATTCATAAACATTAAATGACGAAAGTTATTCTAGCTTTACCTGGTCGAACATTTTCTGGTAAATTTATGTTAAACCTACTTGAAACTTTTATAACACTTCGATCACATAAATATGAAGTAGTTATTACAAATGAGTATTCAAGTTATGTTACATTTTCTAGAATGAAAACATTAGGTTTAGATGTTCTTAAGGGTGTGGATCAAAAACCATTTGGTGGTGAATTAGACTATGATGTATGGGTGACAATTGATTCTGATATCATATACACACAAAGCCAAATTTTAGAACTTATTGAAGATACAGATAAATATCCAGTTGTCTCGGGGATATACAGAATGGAGGATATGAAACATTACGCTATGGTAAAGGAGTGGGACTTGGAACACTTTAAAAATAATGGGTCATTTCAGTTTGCAACCGTAGAGGATATGAAGGATGAACCAAAACACCTACCCGTAGCTTACAATGGTATGGGTTTCTTCGCGTGTCGCAAGGGTGTTATAGAGAAGTTAAAATATCCATACTTTAGCTACCCTCTCATTGAGATTGAAGGTAAAGATGGGGTCTTGTTAAGAGATACGTGTTCCGAAGATGTTGCATTTTGTAAAAATCTTACCGATGCAGGTATTCCGATAATCGTGAATACGAGCCTCCGTGTTGGTCATGAGAAAACACTTGTAATTTGAAATGTTGTATATCGAGAGCTAGTGCATCTAAATCACTATAAATAGTAGACACTCTGGTATCTACATCATTTTGATTCTTTTTAACCGCATATATTTCCTGGTCGATATTCATGTATCGCTCAGCAAGTCTATAATCAGTTGGGAGATCTTGTAGAATCCCTGATAACTCATCTATACGTGTCTCCAACTCTGTAACCACCGTCATTATAGTTTATTACTATTGAGATTAAAAATAACTTAAATTCTTACCTTTTAACAATTCAAATACACGTTTGTTATTCTCTACGTGACTTCCTTCACCGTTGTTTTGAAATAAGGCATCTTCACCCATACCATAAGAATATTGCCGAATCATTCCTATATTCATATCGTGATCCACTATACTTTTCTTGGTTATATTCATTTTGGAAAGTAAATTACTAATGATTATATCATCATTGTAAGTGAGCTTATAAAAATCTAAAAATATATCTTTCATGTCTCGGAGCCATTTCATATTAAGAATAACCCCACCATAACTCTCTGTTACATCAATACACTCTCTATTGTAACGTCCAACTTTACCATTGTTTTTTATATATTCATCTAGACGGAAACCCGAAAGACACCAACAACTCAGATCACTTTGATACAGTTCCACTAGTTTACTTGACAGGTTATTTGGGTATTTAGTGTCATCATTTACAACAATTACGAGATCTGCATCACATTTATCCGAATGAGCTGGACCCATATACATCGTACCAGGTCCATAATCCGTACATCGATTAATGACAACTTTCGAACAAAGGGAAAAGTCTGGAACAACAACATCAACATCCGGAAACCTGTTGTATTTATGAGGGATGTTTACCCAAATTTCATCAACATCTTGGTGTTTCTCTAAATCATACACAATAGCTGGGAGTGTTTTAAAACGAGATGGAATACTTGTTAAACTTATGATCTTCTTCATATAGTTTTAGTTAAAGTTTTGTCCTTTATATATTTTATATGAAAATATCTTATGCTATTTGCGTTTGTAATGAAGACAATGAATTAAATTCACTTCTATCTTTTCTTGTGAAAGTCGTAGACGATGAAGATGAAATCAATGTACTTGTAGACTCGGGTAAAGTTACAGAAGAAGTAAGAAATGTAC
>Ga0209192_10002544_pt1 | contig 12970 bp, 10 predicted proteins | sample ArcticOcean_MG_C_11_FD_187433 | JGI IMG/M metagenome (GOLD analysis project Ga0209192, IMG submission 187433) | Marine microbial communities from western Arctic Ocean - ArcticOcean_MG_CB2_154 (SPAdes) (version 2) | ecosystem: Environmental > Aquatic > Marine > Oceanic | place: Arctic Ocean... | reverse complement strand
GCCTTGGGATAACTTTTATTACAGCCGGTTTAATGGCAATGGCTTTTATGTGTTTTTCTGGTGTTAAATTATAAGGATTTTTTATGGATACTTTTATTCTTGGAGTTACTCTTTTTACTTTAATAGTTTTGTCTTTGGTGACAGTAATTATCTATGCGAGAAGTAAGTTTGTATCTTCTGGTGAAGTTAATATTACTATCAATGGTGAAAGAACAATAAAGGTTCCAGCTGGCGGGAAGCTTTTGCAATCATTAGCGGCAGAAAAATTATTTGTACCCTCTGCATGTGGGGGCGGTGGAACTTGTGCACAATGTAAGGTCAGAATACATTCGGGAGGAGGGTCTATTTTACCTACTGAAGAAGGGCATATTAGTAAAAAGGATGCGTCTTGTGGAGACAGGCTTTCTTGTCAGGTGGCTGTTAAACAAGATATGGAAATCGAGGTTCCGGAAGAGGTTTTTGGTGTTAAAAAATGGCAATGTAAAGTTTTAAGTAATGACAATGTTGCTACTTTTATAAAAGAGTTAATTATAGAGTTACCGAAAGATGAAGATGTAGATTTTAAAGCTGGAGGTTATATTCAAATTGAAGCACCCGTTCACACTCTCTCCTATAAAGAATTTGATATTGCAAAAGAATATCATGAAGATTGGGACAGGTTTAAAATTTGGGATGTAAACTCATCGGTTGATGAGCCGATTGAGAGAGCCTACTCTATGGCAAATTATCCAGCAGAAAAGGGTATTGTGATGCTTAATGTTCGAATAGCAACACCTCCTCCTGGATCATCAGGTATACCTGCAGGCAAGATGTCTTCTTATATTTTTAATTTAAAAAAAGGTGATGATGTCACAATCTCAGGTCCTTTTGGCGACTTCTTTGCCAGAGAAACACAAAAAGAGATGGTTTTTATAGGCGGAGGTGCTGGAATGGCGCCAATGAGAAGTCTTATATTTGATCAACTAAAAAGAGTTAGAACAGATAGAAAAGCTTCATTTTGGTATGGTGCACGCTCTAGAAAGGAAATGTTTTATACGGGTGAATTCGAAAAGCTAGATAAGGAAAACGAAAACTTTTCTTGGCATGTTGCATTATCCGATTCAACTCCAGATGATAAATGGAAGGGCCATAAGGGCTTTATTCATAATGTGCTATTTGAACAATACTTAAAAGACCACCCAGCTCCAGAAGATTGTGAATACTATTTGTGTGGACCACCTATAATGAATGTGTCCGTTACTAATATGTTGTTAGACTTAGGCGTTAATGCTGAAGATATTATGCTTGATGATTTTGGTGGTTAATTACCAATAAACAAAAGCTTCTAATTCTTTAATAAGTTCTTTTTGGTAAGTTATCATCTCTTTTACCAAATCACCCTGCGAGACCATGCCTAACAATTCTTTTCCGTCCATTACGGGCATATGTCGAATTCTTTTTTGGGTCATAACCTCAAGACCCTTTTCAAACTTATCATCTGCAGAAAGTGTTATGACTTTTCTGGTCATAATCTCTTCCACTTTAGTATTTTTTGATGACTTACCTTCTAAAATAATTTCCCGAGCATAATCTCTTTCGGATATTACACCGACCATTTTTGTATCATCCATAACTATTAAAGCTCCAATCTTATATTTAGCCATAAGAGTCAGTGCATCAATAACTGATTTTTTTGGGTCAACTGTTAAGAGTTCTTTAATCTCTTTTTCATTGATTATCTCTAGTAATGTTCTAGTCTTAGTAGTTGTTTTTTTCATATAGTTATTTTTTTACATTTAAAAGATTTAGAATAACTAAATTTTAGTAATTTCGCAAAAAATATCCCTTTATTTTAATTATATCCTACTACTACTTCTAATTTTAGATATAACTTCTCAATGATCTTGCTATTGAAGAAATAACGCCATTCCAATTATTAGGTTCTTTTTGTCTAAACAAGGTTGCTGATGGGTACCATGGGCTATCAATCCTGTCTACCATCCAACGATAATCTGCCACATACGGCAATAAAATCCATAAAGGTTTATTTAATGCCCCTGCAAGATGGGCTACAGAAGTATCTACTGATATTATTATATCCATTTGACTCATTAATGAAGCTGTATCTGAAAAATTCTTAATTTGTTTATGATAATCATAGATATTATCTGAGTTTAATAAATAATCTTTATCTTCATTCCGTATTTCTTTTTGGAGTGAATAAAAATCTATAGGTAAATCAAATAAAGAAGAAAGTTGGTTAAGTAAAATACTTCTATTATAATCAGTTTCCTTATTTGGAGCTCCCGACCAAGCTATACCTACCTTCGTCCTCTTATTTACAATCAATTTTGACTTCCAAAGCATTAATTTCTTATGGTCTATCTTTAGATATGGTAAAGAAGAAGGGATATTATTAATGTTTGTCTTAAATGCCAGGGGTAGACTCATTATAGGGCAATAAAAATCAAATTTAGGTAGAGGCTCATCTTGATTAATAATAATATTATTTTTATTTTTATTTTGATATTGAATTAATGAGTAAAGTTCTTTTGGAGTCTGAATAATAATTTTAGCCCCTAGTTTTTCAACTAAATCACAATACCTATAAAATTGAATAAAATCTCCTAAACCTTGCTCGGCTACTATTAAAATAGTTTTATTATTTATAGCTTCAACACCTAGCCATAAAGGTTTATTAAAATCATGAAAAAAATTTTGTTGAGGACCCTTCCATCTCCATTCAAATAGTTTCCAACCTTCTTTGTATTCACCTAATAATAACTTTAAAAGAGCGATATTATTAAAAGCGTTGGCATAATTAGGGTTAATTTTTACTGCCTTATCGTAACTTTGAAATGCCTCATCAAAGCGACTTAGCTCAGTTAAAACATTGCCCTTATTGTTAAAAGCCATTTCTGAATTTGGATTAAATTGAGTAGCAAGATCAAAATCCTCAAGGGCTTCAATTGGCCTCATTAGAGTTTGTAAAATAACGCCACGATTAATATATGCCTTCTCAAAATCAGGTTTAAATTTAATTGCTAAGCCATAACTTTTTAAAGCTTCTTCAAGATTTTTTAAATTTGTGTGAATCAAGCCTTTGCTAAAATGAGCATCGTAATTCGTATTATCTATATTGATAATTTCCTCATATATGAGTAAAGCCTTATCTATCTCAGCAGATTTTATATATTTCTCTGCTTGTATTAATAGTTTTTTAATATTTATAGATGCTTGTTTAGAGGTCAAAATTATTTTTTTAAAAAGATAAGTAATATATATTTTATTATATTACGTAAATTGTTATTTTAAATGTAATATTATGACTCATGAAAAAATATAAAATCTTCTTTCCTGAGCCATTTTCTGACATGCTAGAAAACTTCAATCTTGCCAAAGAAGTTATGCCTCCAAAACAAAAAAGTGGGCATTGGGATGTCTTTCCTGAAGACTATGAAGAATCTATTAAAAATGTTGATGCCTGGAAAACTTTTCTAAGAAACCCTCTTTCTCTAGGGTTTAATGATGTATTGGTGCATTATGATAATTCAAGATTGAGTCAAGATAAGAAATATAATGGTGTTGATGCATGGGAAAGACGAAGAGTGCATAACTATGAAAATCTTATCGAGGAGTCTATTTCCAACCCAGAAGAACAAAATTTAGCTAATAATACTATCAATCAATTTTTATCAGTATGTGGAATTCAATTTTTAAACAACTATAGCCTTGAAAGTATGGCAGGTTCTCCTCAAAAATTTTTTATTCAGTCAAGCTTGGGAAATTTTTACGCTAATATGCATGACTTGTCTCTATTATATTACTTCTGGAAGATATCATGTGCTGCAGATGAGCTATTCAAAACAGATAGTCCAGTTATAGCAGAAATAGGTCCAGGCTATGGGGGGCTTATCTCAAAAGCTAAAAAAAAATATCCGAAAGCTCGTTTATTGCTTTTTGATCTTCCAGAATTATCTGCCGTTCAGACTTACTTTATTTATAATTCCTACCCTAATTCTAAAATATTATACTTAAAAGACCTTCTTGAAAGAGGAAATAAAGTATTTAATGAAGAGTTTGACTTTATGATCTTGCCTGGATGGATGATTAATCAGGTTCCGGATAACTATTTTGACTTAGTAATAAATATCAGATCTATGATGGAAATGTCATTAGAAGTTGTTGATTTCTATTTTAAACATATACATCGTTCAGTTAAAAATAATGGTTTATTTGCATGTATTAATAGATATGAAAAAAAATCTCATAGTGCAGAAAATATTGTAATGAAGCATTATCCGTATGATGAATTTTGGTTGCCTGTAACATCAGAAACTTCAGTAATTCAACCTCATATTCATGAACTTATATTAAAAAGAGGAGATAAAAAAAGTAATCTTTTAAAAGATATATTGAAAAATATGCCTCCATTTAATCAAGTTTGATTATCGTAAATTTTGCTTAAGTATTTTGAATAAACTAGGTAATCCATTATTAACTTCTTCTCTATAAATTTTTACTGAATCATACCAAGGGCTATCAACCCTATCTACCATCCACCCCCACCAAGATCCATAAGTTAGCAAAATATGGATCTCTTTCCCTAATGCTCCGGCTAATTGGCAGGTTAAATTATCGACAGATATAACTGTATCGCAAGCTTGAATTAAAGAACTCAGTCCATCAATATCCATAAAATTATCAACTTCGTCATAGGAAATGATATTAACGCCTAACTCCTTCCTAACCTTTTGAATTTCGTCTTTTGTATCTCCATATTGCAGGTTAACAAACGTATAACCTTCCAAATCAAGTGTCTCAATAAAATATTTAAGAGGGATTGTTTTATGAATTCCAGTTTTTTGACTTACGCTTCGCCAACTGATACCACAAATCTTATGATTTGATGGTGTTAAAGCCACAAGGTCTTTTTTAATCTCTGCGGTTTTAAGCTCATCATCTTTTAAGAAGCCATACCTTGAACTTTCAAAATTTATTTCATTACGCCTTAGATATTGGCACAAACTTCCAATAGGAATATGCTCATCATATTCAAATGTCAAAGGTTCATTTTCTGGATAAAAAATACATTTATCTCCCATTGACCTATTAAGAAGTGAGACGAGACGTGGCTCAACTTGAACTCTTATTTCATGGCATTCTATACTAAGATCAGGAAGTAAACCGCTATACATAATTTGATCTCCGACACCTTGCTCTCCCCAAACTAACAACTTTGAATTCTTATCACCAGTCCATAATGGGCGGTTGGTTTTAAGTTTAGGTGAAAATAGTTTATCTAATTTCCATCTTGATTCCCAAAGACTCCATCCGTTCTTAAAATCACCAAATAATAATAATAGGAGGGCTTTACCATGTTTATATTTTGCAAAATTTGGTTTTAATTCAATAGCCTTATTAAAACTTTTCATTGATAAATCAAATAACCTTAAGTGCATTAAGGCAGTTGCAAGATTAAAAAAAGCCAATGATAAATCTGGTTTAATTTGGATGGCTTTTTTAGCAGAAGCAACAGCTTCATCAAATTTTCGCAACTCCATTAGCGTATTAGATTTATTACAGAAAGCATCTGCACTATTAGGGTTTAGATTGATTACCTCATCATAACTATCTATTGCTTTATCAAAGCAACCCAAGACTTGATAAATATTCCCTTGAGTAAGATATAAATCCGAATTGCTTGGAGAAATTATAATTGCCTGATTACACAGCTCTAATCCTTCCTCTATCTTTTCACTTAAAACTAAAACCTCAATTTTCTTTCTGTATATTTTTATATTATCTGGTGATAGTTTTAATGCTTCTTCGTAGCATAAAATTGCCAACTCATATTGCTTCAATGGCACATAGCAATCGCCACCAGAAATAAATAAAACTGGGTCTTTTGGGAAGTCTTTATTAAGCTTATCAAGAACTGACAATGCTTCTTGATATTGGGCATTAAAATAAAATTTATATACAGGAGCTAAGTCATCTTCCGAAGCTTTTAAAATATTTTCATTGGATGTCATCTCTGTTGTCTAAACATTTTATTTAAAGAGTTATTTCACCATTTTTTGTGACTAAATGTGCATAAGGCATTGGAAATAAAAGTATGCCACCACTTTGAATATATTTATACTCTCTCTCAACAATCTCTGCTTTAAAGTACCATGGCAAGACCAACATACAACTTGGATTTTTCAAGTGCGCATCTTCCTCTGAAATTAAATCAATATCACTCCCTAAGGTCTTTAGTCCTATTTTTCCTTTTTGCTTTTCACTAATAGCTAGAATTTTTTTATTATCTAATTCGAAGAATTGAAGCAGCACGTTACCTTTTGTCGATGCCCCTAGACCAAGAACTTGATTCCCTTTTTTTATTTCATCATCAATATATTTATTAACTTTAAATTTTAACTCTTCCATTCTTGAATAAAACTTTTTGTATGCATCAGCTTCATAAAGGCCCATAGATTCCTCCTCATCAAGCAGGCTTAAAAGTTCCTGACTATCAAACATCTTTTTATCAATATGCGATATAAACACAATTGCACTTCCACCATTAACTCTATTTTCTTCTGCATGATAGAGATGAAGACCATTTTGCTTCATCAAAAAACGTAAGGTCTTTAGTGTGTAGTATTCAAGATGCTCATGACAAATATCATAAAAATTTAAATTTTTTGTCATGGATAAAGCATAACTAAGCTGAATACACCAAACTCCATCTTTATCTAAATTCTGCTTAACTGATTGAACAAAATCATTGGGGTTATCAAGGTCATAAAACATTGCACACGATGTAAATATTTTAACTTTTTCACTATTAAGAATAGTCGAAAATTTATGAGAAGGAAAAAAGTCATTTACTATACTAATAGAGGGGTCCACATTAGACCAATCGATATTTTGTGCTGGTTCAACAGCAATCCTTCTTAAGGATTCTGGAAACCATTGAATCATGGTGCAATCGTTTGCACCTATATCAACAACAATATCATTAGAAGCAAAATCAACCTGCTTTAGTGACTTATTAACTACTTTTCTAAGATCTTCCATCATTGTTTCATTCGTTCCAGAACGATAAAAATAATTGGTGTACAACAATTCAGGATTAGTAGTCTCTCTTAGCTGCACTAATGAGCAAGCATTATTTTGGCAAACAATAACCGTTAAGGGGACCTTGATTTTTGATAGCGAATTATCTATATTGGTCTTAACAAATGTTGGGGATAAGAACTGCGGGGGTAGTGAAATAGCCTCCTTCATTTCGTTACAACCACAAACTCTACATTTATCTATATTTTTATAGTTTTGACTCATAATTTAGATGTGAATAAAATTTTAATAAATGTAATTATAATGGAAAAATTTTTTATTTTACTTTAATATTATCAGGAGCAAGGTTGTCATGATATCTATCATAGACTTGAATATATCCAGATTCTAAACCCTGTGTATATTTACTAATATCAAATAACGAAGAAGAATTAATATTTGAAATAAGTTTATTTTTAATATCATTTAAAAACTTACTATCTGTTGCTAAATTAATAGCTAAGCATTCATAGCCCTCTTCGGATGAAGCTATTAAGTCCGAAAGATTTAAGTTAAATAATAAACAAGCTGCAGATTGATTAGGCTTAGACCTTCCCCTTAAGGTTACAATTGGTACGCCTGCCCTAAGAAAATCACTTGCAGTACTATGGGCGCCGTAAGGGTAAGTATCTAAAAAAATATCTGCTAATTTAATTTTAGCAAGGTGATCTGATCTATTCTTTTCTATGGAAGAAAATACCAATCTATTTTCATCCATACCTAATTTAATACATTCTTTTCTTAAATTCATAATTGCTATAGTTGAAAAACCAGGGAACCACAAAACACTTCCTTTAATTTTAGACAAAAGCCTAATCCATAATCTAAAAATTGATGGTGTAATTTTATAACAGCTATTAAAGCAGCAAAATATAAAGCCTGATATAGGTAACTTTTCAGATTCTCTTGTATAAACTTTTTGACTTATAGAGATACCATGCTCATTAGGAAGATAACATTTAGGTAAGTAAATAATTTTTTCGGAATAATATTTTTGTGATTTTTTTGGAATGATAAACTTATCTGAAATTATATAATCAATATAGTTAGCTCCAGTTGTTCCTGGGTAGCCTAAATAAGTAATTTGGATAGGAGCAACCCTCATAGCTAAAATTGATGGCCTACCATTTTTAGTAAACCCACATAAATCAATAGCAATATCAATTTTTTTATCTCTTGCTATTAATGCAACTTTTTCATCTGTAAATTTTTCTACATCTATAAATTCATCGAAAGATTTCTCTATCCTTGATCTAGTTCTACTTTCAATTTTTTTAGATGTGGAAAAAGCAAATAATTCAAATTTAGATTTATCATGATTTTCAAATATTTCAGTGACTAAGTAGCCTACAGGGTGCTCCCTGAAATCGCCAGAAAAATACCCTATCTTTATTTTTTTATTTTTAGGTGATTTTTTTATTGGTCCAAGTGAGTTATTAAATGGATATAAATCATTAACGTGTATCTCTGATCCTATTTTCTGCATTACTGGATCTTCAAATAAAGAAACTATAGCTAATGGGACAGCTACTTTTTTATTTTCTTTTATTTTTAATTCAAGCAAATTTAAATCATCAATAAAATTGCTCCAATCACAAATCATTTTTTTGGCATACAATCGCCACCCCAGAACATACTTATAATCTTTATCACTCTCCAAGGCTTGGCTATAACTTAATATTGCTTGATCAATTTTACCTATTGACTGAAGAGCAATAGCTTTTAAAACATGTAATTGAGGATCATCTGATTTGATTTTAATTGATTTATCAAAATATATAATTGATTCTAAATTATTATCAATAGAGCAATACGCAATCCCAATATTTTTATACACCTCAGAATTTGGTGTAATTTGAATTGATTTTTTTAGATAAAAAATTCCTTCATCAAACCTCCTTAACCTTATAAGCAAATAACCTAAATTGTTTAAAGCACCTGAATTATCTGGTTTTATCTCAATCGATTTCTTATAAGCATTCATGGCTTCGTCAGACTGGCCTAGTTTATCAAGGAGGTTTCCATAAAGAATATATAACGTTGGATTCTCTGGCTCTATCTCGACTGCTTTTTCATATATTAATAAAGAATCTGCTTTTTTTCCAATAGAATCCAATACCTCTGCTTGATTAATATATGCCTCAATAATATTTGGGTTTAATTCGATTATTTTTTGATAGCAATCTAATGAATCATTTAATCTACCTAACGTTTTAAGGGTAAGTGCTTTTCTAATTAAATATTTTAGATTTTTTGGGTCTAACTCTGTGGACTTATGAAAAAATATTATTGCCTCATCTAATTGATTATTTATCGAAAGCGCAATTCCTAGATCAAACATTACCACTGGTTGTTTTTGATTAATTTTAATTGATTTTTTTAGAAGATTGATACCCTCTTGAAGGTTTTTATTTCTTAATGATATTTCAGCTAATAGATTTATGAATGATAAATCATTGGGAAAATTAGCTTGTCCTTCTTTGAGAATATTTATGGCAAAATCTAATTTATTATTTTCAATAAATTCTCTTGCTTTTTTTATTGTATTAGATGAGTTCGTAGTATTTTTTTTAGCAGCCATTATTTTATCCACTTACAATATAAAATCAAATTAATATGGTGCCGTCGGAGAGACTCGAACTCTCACGACTTTCGTCACTACCCCCTCAAGGTAGCGTGTCTACCAATTCCACCACGACGGCAATTTATTAGTCATGCTAGTTTGGGATATCCTGACTAACTGAGTTTTTGTTATCTACGTCTATAGTATCTTTGTTTGCTACTTCAGAATTTTCTACTATAGACTCTAATGCTGATAAAGTTTGATGCTTATTACTTGCCATAAAAGCTAGCGTAATGCTTGTACAAAAGAAAAGGGTTACACTTATCGATGTGGCACGAGTTAAGAAGTTAGAAGATCCTTGCACACCAAATACACTTCCAGAATTTCCTCCTCCAAAAGCTGCCCCAGCATCTGCGCCTTTTCCATGCTGCACTAAAACAAGACCAATTACTAAAATACTAACAATAACGTGAACGATAAGAACTAAATTTTCCATATAAAAAAACCACTCAAAAGATTTATAATTTAACTATTTTCTGCTGTAGAACAAATTTGGGTGAATTCATCAATATTAACAGATGCCCTTCCAATCAATACCCCATCTAAGCTCTCAGAAGCAAACAATTGTACCGCATTTTTTGAATTTACGCTTCCACCATAAATAATATTAAGATTTAAAAAATCACTTTTATAGTCCTTATAAATATAATCTTTAATAAAATTACACATCTTATTTACTTGCTCAGGTGTGGCTGCCATATCTGATCCAATTGCCCATATTGGCTCATATGCAACAATTGAATCTTCAAAAATTTCTGCGCCATAAATTTTTACAATAGCGTCAATCTGGGATGAAATTACTCGCTCCATTATGCCAGCCTCTCTCTCTATTAAAGTTTCACCAACACATAGAACTGGGGTCATTTTATATTTTTTTATTTTTTCGAACTTATCTGCAATATTCTCATCTGATTCGCAATACGCTGTACTTCTTTCAGAATGCCCAACAATTACATATTTATTATCGAATTCTTTAAGCATGGCGGCACTTACCTCACCGGTATGTGCACCATTTTCAAATTTAGCAACATTTTGACTTCCCCATCTAATTTTAGTACCTGCAAGAATTTTTTTTGCTTGGAACAAATAAGGGTAAGGCAAACACAAACCGATACTTAAGTTTTTAAATTTGTTAAATTTATCTTTAATTGTTGTCAAATAAGTCTCATTAAAGCTTAATGATCCGTTCATCTTCATATTGGCTATAATTATTTTATTTTTTTTCATTTTGGCTCTTAATAATTAATTGTATAGATGATTTTTGATTAAACTCATTTAACTCTATTGTATATGTAACCTCTATTCTACCAGCCAATTCTTCAGAAAAATTGAAAATAATTGCATCGTAAACACCGTATTCATTTTTTAAAATACATTTATTATGCTTGTCTGCAACCACCTCTTGACTAGCTACATCGAAAATTCCAAAAAAAACAGGTGCTGGAAAGCCTTGTCCCCATATTTGAGAGTTAATAATTTTTATTGTGTTGTGATTTAGATATTCTGTAGCTATTGCTTTATCAAATTCTATAGTTAAATTTAAATCGTCTGAAGAAATAAGTTTCTTAGCTATAGCTTCAAACTCAGTACAAAATAATTTAAAGTTTTCTGGCTTGATAGTCAGACCAGCTGCCATAGCATGGCCACCAAAAGTTAAAATAAGATCTAGATTTTTTTTACTAATTAAGTCTAAAGCATCTTTTAAATGAAATGATGCTATGGATCTTCCGGACCCCTTCAGAAAGCCACTATCATCTTTAGCAAAAATAATAGTTGGTCGATAGTATTTTTCTTTAAGTCTTGAGGCTAATATGCCAATAATTCCCTGGTGCCAATTAATATCATACATTGAGATTGTATAGTCATCATCAATAATGCAGCCTGAAAGTATAGATAAAGCTTCGTCTTTCATTTTATGCTCAACAAGTTTTCTTTGCTCATTAAAAATGACTAGTTGCTTAGCATAATTTTCAGCTTCATTTTTATTATTTGCAATTAAACATTTAATTCCTATAGTCATATCATCAAGCCTACCAGCAGCATTAATTTTAGGTGCTATTGAAAAAGATAAATCTGAGGTTTTAATATTTTTTAATTTTTTCCTACTAAGAAAAGCAAGCGCCTCAATGCCAAAATTGCAATTACCACTTCTAATTCTTTTCATTCCGTAATTTACAAGTATTCGATTGTTAAAATCAAGCTTAACTAAATCAGCTATAGTTCCTAATGCAACTAAATCAAGCAAATCAGAAAGTATTGGTTCCGGTTCATTTACGAATCTATTCAACTTCCTCAGTTCTTTCCTTACTGAGAGTAAAACATAAAAAATTACACCTACTCCGCACAAATTTTTACTAGGGAAGTTACAAGATTTTTGATTGGGATTAACAATAAATTTTGCATCTGGTAAATCTTTGGCGGGTAAATGGTGATCTGTAATAAGTACATCTATGCCATAAGAATTTGCCCTCTTTACTCCTTCAATACTAGCAATACCGTTATCAACCGTTATTATTAATTCAGGTTTTTTTTTGTAAGCTAAATCAACAATCTCTGGAGTTAAGCCATAACCAAACTCAAATCTATTGGGAACGATAAATTCAATATTAGCACCAAATTTTTTTAGTCCTAGATACCCACATGCGGTTGCAGTTGCTCCATCAGCATCGTAATCTCCAATAATAATAATCTTACTTTTATCATCAATTTTACTAATCAAAAGAGTTGATGCATCTTTCACAGATTTTAATAAATCTGGTGATATTAATTTATCTAACTGGTAGTCAACATCATCAATTGAGCTTATGCCTCTCGAGGCAAACAAGGACGACAAGGCGGGGTTAATACCCTTACTTACTAAGGAATCATAGATTTTAGAATCTATTATTTTTTCTTTAAACTGCATGATTAAATATTTTATTAATTTTAATTTCTAAAAGAATTCTCAAGCTTAATTTAAAAGCTTAAGTATATTAAAAGCCCAAAATATAATATTGCAAAAAAGGCAATAATCACAAATACATATAATAATGTTTTATGAATTTTATTAAGAACTTCCTTAATTTCTTTTAACTCATCTTGCTTCATAGCTTAATTGTAATACCCATTTTGAATAATAAACCCCTTAAAAGTAGCTGATTGAACAAGTTACTTTTAAGAAAAAATTATGGTGCCCAGAGCCGGAATCGAACCGGCACGACCGTAAAGTCGAGGGATTTTAAGTCCCTTGTGTCTACCAATTTCACCATCCGGGCAAATTGAATA
>Ga0209192_10002536_pt1 | contig 12996 bp, 8 predicted proteins | sample ArcticOcean_MG_C_11_FD_187433 | JGI IMG/M metagenome (GOLD analysis project Ga0209192, IMG submission 187433) | Marine microbial communities from western Arctic Ocean - ArcticOcean_MG_CB2_154 (SPAdes) (version 2) | ecosystem: Environmental > Aquatic > Marine > Oceanic | place: Arctic Ocean... | reverse complement strand
AGTGAAACAGCGGCGAGAGCCCTGGGAACAGTTCTACATACGTTTGAGCCGCTGGGTCTAATAGATAGAGATGTCCTGAGTGTCCCTCGCCAGTCATGCCGCTAGCGATCATCCAGGGCGTCTCGCTTATCGAAACTAGATCCTCAGCATTTTGTGGGCCACAAACAAACGTCATGCCCTGTTGTGGGCTACAGGGCTTGTTATTATCCGCCACTATCTTATCCGCGATCACGCCGCCACTAAAAACTTCTGCTGATATCAGTAATAAAAGTGCCAGCGGTGCTAAACAGCACCTCCAAAATTTAATGCTCATAAGCCTCCGATGATAAAAAACGCGATAGCATGCTGGCGCCAGAGTAGCGCCCGCATGTCATCAGGGTGTCCTAAGGCAGCCTCTAATCGGTATTCATACTGAAAGACACTCCATACATGGCGGGCATGCCGGTATAGCGCAACAGTACGTCATTGACGTGCTGTACCTGATTCCAGTAGTGCTTATCAGTCACGTTGCGGCCCCAGGCCCATACTCTCCACCTGCCATCCTGCGATTCGACGCCGACGCGCAGGTCGACCAGAACGCGGGAGTTGACGACTAATTTAGAGTCACCGACCAAGAACGGGTGCACCTCTGGGGTACAGGTGCGGAAACCTGGTTCCTTACAGGTATCATAGAAAAACCCATTGGTTTCACTCTGATAGTTAACGTTCATCCCTACAAAGGGAATCAGACCATTACCCAAGCGCCATTCATATTGGACATCCATATTGCCCGTCCACTCGGGCGCGTTCGGGAACGATTGTCCTGAGAAATCTTTGTCTCCGGGGTTAAACGTACCGCTAAAGAATGGATCAAAGTTACGGAACGTACCCTTAACCTCGCTCTTTGCGTAACTCAACGATGGCGCAATCCGCAGCCCATCTATCGGATACCACTCCATAGAAAATTCAGCCCCAATCACTTCTGACTCCGGCACATTCACCAACGACGGCAGTGAACCGAAGATGGGGTCATTGATCGCACCCAGCACCTGTTTATCGGTGTAGTCGTAATAAAAAGCTGCCGCGTTAAATTGCAACGTCCCGTCTAGCATCGACATCTTGGTACCGATTTCGTACGCCAAAAGTTCTTCCTGCGTCGCAGGCTCGAGTTGCACTGCGGCGGCTGTGGCTACCGTTGGAAAGCTACCGGATTTGAACCCTTTACTCACATTCGTGTATAGCAATCTGCCCTCGTCAAACATCCAGCTTAGCCCTAACCGCCAGGACGTATTGGATTCATCCAGCTTGCTTTCGAAGCCTGTTGCAATCGGAGCATAGGTCGGACCCGGTCCCGTGCTGGCGCAGTTACCCGGTCCAGCATCAACTGCCGAGTACGAAAACGGATCCGTCGCAAATCCGTCATCCGCCCACTGCAAAAGCTGCTGGATTTCATAGGATATGTCCGCCCAAGTACCATCACCTCCATCGCTACCGCAGCCATTGTGATCGCGCTTCTGGCTGGTATACCGAGTACCCGCCTGCGCCGTCAATGTCTCTGAGAACTCGTATTCAGCGTTGGCAAATATAGCCCATGTCTTAATACTCTGCCTGCTGTTCGGATTAGTCGGCCCTAAGGGAATCCTGCTGAACACCTGCGTAGGCACCGCGGTGGACATACCGTAGGTTTGCAAAAAGCTGTCCCATGTTTCAGTGTCTTCATAGTTCGCACCGACAACCCAGATGCCATTGCCACTGAACGAACCGGTTAGGCGAGCTTCTAAAAACAGGTCTTTGATATAGCCGGTCTGGTAAGACTCATAGTCCTGATAGATCGTGCCGTCGCTCTCGAGACGCTGATCACGGGTAAATTCACCGTAATTCGTCAATGTGGTAACGGTCATGTCATCGTTAATGTCGAAATCTGTACGCAACGAAATGGACCAATAGTCATTGTCTTTTTTAGCCGACTCGCACCGATCATAACGTCGGTTAGCCAGGTTCAGCGTTTCGCCATCGGGGTCAGTCACTTCCACAATGTAGGCCCCGTCCGACGGATCATCGGGGCGGTAACCAAATACATCTGCTTCCGAGCCACCGTCCACGTTAACGCAGGAACCCCAATCAGCCGCCCGATTATTCTTGGGTGCAAGGGGATAATCAGCAAGCAGCGGATTAAGACCGTTGATGGGGTTCAAAGTAGCAAACCCGTATAATTGAGGACGTTGTGAGTCACCTTCATCGACGAACCCCGTCGCGGTGAGCAGTGCGCTGAACCGATCGTTCGGTTCGAACAAAAGCGCACCTCGCCAACTCATAAATTCTTTATCACCCGCCTCATTGTCCACGCGATAATTCCGCGGCGGCGCGTTGGGCGCAAGATCCGTCCAATAGGGGTCTGGGGCATGAGAATCAGCGCTCGTATACTGCTTCTGCCAACCATCCGAGTTAATCGTACGCCCGGCTAACCGGTAACTGAGGGTATCGCTGACCGGCCCACTGACAAAACCTTGAACATCGATTGTATTAAAACGGCCGACGCTCGCATCTACCCCGGCTTCGAAGGTTTCGGTAGGCTTATTGGCGACATAATTGACCGCGCCGCCCGTGGCATTCTGACCGAACAAGGTGCCTTGTGGCCCTTTAAGAACCTCCACCCGCTGCAGATCTAGCGACACACCTTGAGTCAATACAGAATAGGCCAGCGGCGTTTCGTCCAAATAAACACTAACAGTTGGGCTTGACGCCAGTGCTGTGTCCTGAAAGCCGACGCCTCTAATCGTGTAAATTGACGTTCCGTAATAAGTGACATTCGAGCTGAAGCCGGAAACGACCTTGAATAAATCTGCCGTGTCGGTAATACCCAGCTCAGTTAAACGTTCACCGGTTGCTGCCTGAATCGACATCGCAACCTCGTTAATACTCTCCTCTCGTTTTTGTGCCGTGACCACAATCTCTTCGATCACGGAATTCACCGCCTGCCGAGTGGTTTCCTCCGCAAAGACTTCACATGGAAAAACTAATGTAGATATCGGTATCACCATCCCGACCAACGATCGGTGCATGGTGCGAATCACTCCTAGTCTAAAAACGTGCATCAAATACTCTCCTCATGTCATCAAAAATACGCGAAAACGTGTTTTTAACTGGCTAAAAAGCGATTTCGCAGCCGATTCCACAGCCGAGCTTGTACCCGCCTGCTTTAAATCTCACTAGCACGTGGTCCGTAAATTAGGCCCTCCACCCAAGTTAGACGCGTGTAGATTCATGATTCAGCGCACAATTCCCAGACTCCTCTCAACCTTGTTACCGTCAAACATATTCCCTAATCACCCGTTGCAATGGAACTTTGTGCGCCAACAATTATGTTTTGTCCCAAAAAACGAGACCGGTTTGTTTCACAACTTAAGACTAAAATTAGCGATGATGCTTTATTAAATTTAAAGTCGAATAGAGTTTAAGAGTACGTGTTTTATATTCCTAGCCCTGATAACTACGCCGCTTTGCGCCATAAGTCAAACACTAAAATTGGCGATGAAGCCTTAATCAAATCTAAATTCGAAGTTAAATTTAGAGAAAACGTAGTTTAACAAACAGGTCTATCTGACGTGTTTTGAGCAAAAAGAAATGCCAGTTTCTTCAGTTACGGTGTGCCTTGAAAGGGATGTAACAACTAAAATTTGAGGGCGTGCCGGTCAAAACACCAGACACCGTCCGATCTTTTAGAATGACAGTTGCGTTATGACGGCACCAGGCGTTGGCTTTTGTGCCGCGCATGCGCATTTCCTCCAAAAAATACTTCAAAAAATACTTCAAAAAATACTGGCGATCCTAGGTAACAAGGAACAGTATATTTTGTGTATAACAAGTTGTATCAATAATAAGAGAGCCAACCATGAAGATTAACAAAGCTGTAGGTTTTCGGCGCAGAAAGTTGCGGCGGTGCTGTGTCACGGCCGGCATGCTCGGGTTGAGTATGTCCAGTGGATTGACGTTCGCCGCAGAGATCGAAGAGATAGTGGTACAGGCACGTGCAATAGAAGAGTCCATACGAAACATTCCCGTGGCGATTACCGCCGTCGGCGAAGAAAGAATGAACCAGTTTGGTATCGAGAGCATGATGGATCTCGAAGCCATGACGCCACAATTAAGTATCGGGCGAGCTACGAGCGGCAGCGGCACCTCGATCGCCATTCGTGGCATATCCTCACCCAGTACTAGTATCGGCATTGAACAGTCAGTCGCGGTTATTATTGACGGCGTCTACTTCGCACAGGGTCGAACGATTAACGAAGGGCTTTTTGATACCCACCAGGTATCAGTCCTGAAAGGTCCCCAGGCATTATACTTTGGTAAGAACGCCACAGCCGGTGTTATCTCTGTAAACACCAACAACCCGGGAGATGAATTCGAAGCCAGCGTTCGGGTCAACAATGAGTTTGAATCTGATGATCTCACCTTCGAAGGTATTGTTTCGATTCCTATCAATGACATGATCGGTCTGCGGCTTGCTGTCCAGACCTCAAAGATGGAGGAAGGCTGGATTAAAAACAATTCGTCCCCAGGTGGTGATTCCTATGGCACCATTGATTCGTTTACGGGTGGCCTTGATTATTGGGATAACCCTAGGGCCACCGACTACTTTCCCCAGGAGGAAACGACTTACGTTCGCCTGACTGCAGCTGGAGATCTGAATGATAGTCTCAGTTATAACGTCAAGGTTTCTTACAGCAATTTTGAACAGGCTTATTCTGGTGGGGGAGAGCTGTTCAATTGTTCAACCTTAAACGGTGTTGCCCATACGAGCCAGCTTGCGCCCGTGCAACCACTGGGGCGTCAAACACCACTTTATGTGCCGTTGCCACTACCGACAGTGGACTGTACCTTTGATGGGTCACAGGGATGGAATGATGTTCCTCCCGAGATCGCGGCGGTCAACCCGCTGTTGAATCAGTTCGGTGGGGGGGATTCCGGTGAGGAGTATGAGTCATGGATTTTGACCAGTACTTTCGATTGGAGTCTTGAGAGCATGGACGTCACAGCTATCCTGAACTATCACGATCAAGAGACAGGATGGGTCGGTGACCAGGATGGTGGTCAAATCACTTCGATCTTTGCCGCAGAAGAAAACGCATTCGAAAACTACTCCGCTGAAATCCGTGCCATTACTCGGTTCGACCAACCCATAAACTTTGTGTTCGGCGCTTACTACCAGGACACGAACCTCGCGTTCGATCAGGATGTGATCTTTGCGTTCGTGCCAATCCCTGGTTTAGGCGTGTTTGGCCCGCGTAACAGTGACCCCGCCATCCCGAATCCCAACGATGAGTTTACGGCTTATAACAAGCTGTCTGAAACCGATGGCACAACGAAGTCGGTCTATGGTGAGGTCATCTGGGATATCACGGATCGATGGCAACTGACCGCGGGCGCTCGGTATCACCACGAGACAAAGGAATCCTACTTTATACAACCTTATGTCCACCCGTTTGTGACTGGATTATTCATTCCTTACGACCCCGCCAATATAGCAACGCGTGTTGAGTTCGACCAGACGTTCAAAGACTGGATTCCTGAAGTCACTTTACGTTGGGAAATGACTGACGACGTGACCGTGTACGCTGCTTACAAAGAAGGCTTCAAGTCCGGCGGTTTTTCAAATAGCGCCATTCTCAGCAATCTGTCACCTCCCGGGTTTTTCGACTTTGTATTTGATCCCGAGGAAAACAAAGGTGGTGAATTTGGCGTGAAGGCGTCCGTGCTGGAAAACTCAATGCTGGTCACCTTCGAGGTTTTCTACTACGAGTTTGAGGATCTGCAGGTCGACTTTTTCAACTCACAGCAGTTCGCTTACGTGACTGAAAATGCAGGTGGCTCAGAGACTTATGGTGGAGAGTTGCAGGCAGAGTGGGCAACGCCCCTGGAAGGTCTGACGGTTCTGGGTTCGCTGGGCTACCTTAAGTCTGAGTACACATCCTTTGAGAACTTCTGTTATGTCGGACAGACACCGGCACAGGGCTGCGGACCACTGGCGCCCGGGCAAAATGAGGCAGATCTCAGGCAGGACCTAAAGGGAAACACTCGCCCCGGTGCACCTGAGTGGAGCGGATTTATTGCGGCTGTCTATGAGCGTCAGGTTGCACCCAATCTGCTGCTGGGCGTGACGGCGAATCTGCAGTACAAGGACGAAACTGTCCTCAGCTCTTCTGATCCCAATGCTGTTTATGAGTCCTACACGACTTATGATGCGAGCATTCGTCTTAGTGCGCTGGATCAAAAGTGGCAGCTGGCTCTAATAGGAAAGAACCTGGGTGATGAACTCGCGATCCGGGGAGCGGGTAACGCTCCTGGTACCGGTGGTAATACGGGTACCGATGAAGGGTTTAGAGGTGATCTCAGGGGTGGTGCCATCCGAGGAAAGCAGGTGGAACTGGAGCTTACCTGGAACTTCTAGAACAGGTGCCTCCGGCAAATATGAAAGGGGGGGGGAGAGCCCCCCCTTATTTGACGGCGCTGTTTGTTGATCAATGCAATCAGGGGGTCAATATCCCCGAACCCAGTCGAGTCGTCTAACCCCAAGTTGCTTGCTGTCAGTCTGACTCATCGAAGGTTCGTCATCAATCTAGCGACGAATTCGCAAGCGTACACGACCTAAAAGAAGTACCTAAAAGAAGTACCTAAAAGAAGTACCTAAAAGAAAAGTACCTAAAAAAAGGGCCTAAAATACAAAGCAACCGATAGGTTGATATTTTTTATGGATCGGCACCGTTATCCAAATTCCAACCATGAAAAACACAGTGCTGAGCAGGATCGGTGGCACGACCGCTGCGCACAGTGCTTCCAAACGACCACCGTAAAGATATAAATGTCCGCAGCGATATATAATATCAAAGGCGGCCAACTGAGTCGGTGATTGGTTGATTTGAGTCGATCAATTATTATTTTCTCCTAACCGTTGAGGCTACACTTTCGTCGTGCTGACCACAGAGGTATTCTAAGTTGCTAACTCGAACGTCAAATCGGTCCCCGATCGTTAGGAAGACAGCCTGAATAGTATTCCGCGCAGGGCAGGCGCTGTAAGATAAAACCCATTTGCATTTTTACGGTTAGACTGACGACTTACCGTTCAGCCACTGGCCCTTTGGTGCAGCAGTTTCTAGGTTGAGTTGCCCGCTGAGGCCTGCGGCGCGATGGGTCGAAATCTCCTGCATGGTCGGGCTTTGCATCATTTCCAACATGGCCTTGCGAGAGGGATACATGGCAATCGCAACTTCATCCCAGAGTTCTTCTACTTCACCTAGCATCAGACGTTCTACGTCTGCGGCAAACATAGCTGCACCACCAAACTCTTTTAGTAACTGAGACACGGCAGCGCCATAAATATCGTAGGCCTCGCGCCCGCTTAACGCGGTTGGCCGCCCATCCTCATATAACGCTTTGTCTTTAAACTTAAGCAAGTTCACCATATAGATGGGGCCGTCAGGACCTGGTTCGAAAAAACCTGCTATCTGTTCTTCGTTGGGTACCACGCTGTTATTGACTTTCATGGGTTTCCTTAATTTGAGCGCTTTTAAAGTGGATTATCCTGGCAAAACTGGATGATAGTTTTGGTCAAAGTGTCCGGGGCATCATCCTGTAAGAAATGACCTGCTCCCTCAACGGTCGTATGGTTTTGTCCCTGAGCGCCAGGTACTGACTCTTGAAACCGCTTATGGCCACCCGCGGTGACGGGATCTTTATCTGAAAACGCGGTAATCAACGGCTTTTCAAAAGCTTCTAACACTTCCCACGCGGCCCGATTATCCGCAATGGCGACGTTATCTGGGAAAATAGGCACAAGAGACGGAAACTGCCGTGCCCCTTGTTTGTATTCTTCGGTCGGAAAGGGCGCATCGTAAGCGGCCTTTTCAGCATCCGACATTGCGCCGTTAGCGCTTAGCGCGCTTAAGCTAACGACATCACTGATGACAAGGTCTGGATAGCCATCACAATATTTGATCCAGTACATAAAGCCCGCACCATGCTCGTTCTCCTGAAGCTTGGCTGACATTTCTACTGGCGCTAGCGCAGGAATGGTGTCGAACAGCGCGTGCATCGGGGCTGCCATCTCATCGGGAATGCCTTTGGCGTCAGGCAGGCCAGTGTTTGCGACAACCACGCGAGCGAATCGGTCGGCGTTTTGTGTCAGTACCCGCAGGCCAATCAGGCCGCCCCAGTCCTGACACATTAAGGTGATTTGCGTAAGTTCGAGCGAGTTAACAAATTGTTCCAGCCATGCCACATGGCTGGCATAGGTATAGTCGCTGCGCTGGGTTGGCTTATCCGATCGTCCAAAGCCAATGAGGTCTGGCGCGATGACCCGATAGCCTGCACTGGTCAGGATTGGAATCATTTTTCGATATAAATATGACCAGGTAGGTTGGCCATGCAGACATAGAATCAGTTCGCCTGCGGCCGGCCCCTCGTCAAGATAGTGCATGCGTAAACTACCGCCTTCACCATCATCGATCTCAACGTAATGCGGTTCAAAAGGGTAGCCGTCCAAGTTGTTGAAGCGTTCGTCAGGTGTTCTGATAAATTCCATGGTAGATGCTCTTATTTTCAAAAATGGTTGATTCAGTGAATGTCTAATTGGGCCAGTAGATATATTCATCGCCCGCTTCGTAGGGTTGGCCGCTATGTTTGTCGATAAACATAGGCGCATTGATAACACTTGGCCACATCGGCGTAGCTTGTTCCGCGTTGTGCGTGACGAGTAAAGCCTCTAATGCTTTAACCTTCTCAGGATACTCATCGGCCACATTATTTTGTTCTGTTGGATCCTGAGTTAGATGAAACAGCCAGGGCTCTGTTGGACGTTCTGCGCGAATCAATTTCCAACCATCGCTCAGTACGGACTGGTGATGCCCCTCTTTCCAGAATAGATCGCGAGTTGGTAAGGCTTCAACTTCGCCAGTGAGTTTAGGTAAAAAATTGACACCATCTAGCTTTCGATCGGTTGGGATAACCGCTCCCGCAGCACCGGCAAGCGTGTGAAAGACATCGATGTGGTGGATGGGTGTGTCGACCACCGTGCCCGCTGGAATCTGCTTTGGCCAACTGGCCATAAATGGCACGTGTATGCCCCCTTCAAAATGATTGAGCTTCCAGCCTCGGTAAGGTTTGTTGATATTACTGAGTTCAATATAGCCTGCACCGCCGTTGTCACTGGTGAGAATCACAATGGTATTGTCTGCAAGGCCATTGGCTTCAAGGGCCTCCATGACCTGACCAATGCCTCTATCGAGTGCGTGGATCATGGCAGAGTAGGTACGCAAATTTGGGTCTTCGATCTGCGAGAATGCATCGTAGTCTGATTTCAGCGCCTGAATGGGATTGTGGATCCCCCAGTGCGCCAGGTAAAGAAAGAACGGTTGGTTGCGATTTGCCTCGATTACCTTAACGGCTTCATTGGAGTAATAGTCAGTGAGATAACCGTCCGGCTCAAACCTTTCACCACCATTCCATTGCGCTGCATATTCTGCAGTCGCCCAAACCATCTTTTCGACGGAAGAGTCATGCTTGGAATTCACAACATTCGGATGATCTTCGGGCAGATAGAGCGTGCCGGCCATATAAAGACTGTCGTCGAAACCTTGATTCTCGGGTCGCATGCCGTTGGTTGACCCTAAATGCCACTTGCCAATATGGGCGGTGTAATAACCCGCGTCCTTGAGTACCTCGGCAATGGTAATTTCTTCCGGTGGCATGCCCAGTTCACCCATATCGGGTAATGCTTCAGCGGCCTCAAGATCGACAAATGTGGGTAATACACCGGGATTTAGTTCTTCCATCCAGCTGAATATTAGAGGTCCTTGCTTAAAGAAGGGCGTGAACTCAAAACCAAACCGGGTCGAATAGCGACCCGTCATAATAGAAGCTCGGGACGGTGCGCAAACCGCATTGGCGGCGTATCCATTATTAAATCTGACGCCATTTTTTGCGATTTCATCAATGTTAGGCGTCATCACGCTGCCGTCACCCGCGCCGCCATTGTAAAGAGACACGTCATTGAAACCCATATCATCAGTAAGAATCAGAATGATGTTCGGTGGGCGATCATTGGCCGGTGCGGTAGCCACTTCGGGCCCGGCGGGCCATGTGATGGGAACATTCTCAGGTACGGGCGAAAGTGTCTCTTTTACGATCGGCAATCCCCAAACCAAAAGGTCGACTCGGTTTTGCCATGCAAGGGTTGTCGCGATGGCGACCACAATTAAAAAACCAATAAGCTTGTTCATTACGCGTCTTCTTTAGTTGTTTTAGTGGTTATTGTTAATGATGTGGTGGGACAGTATGCACTGTGAAATCCCCTAAAGACGCGGCGGAAATCATGTGTGATGAGACTTGAGCTGGCTTTACCCATGACGGCGTCTCCGATATCGGCTGCCCAGTACAAGCAAAAGCAAAAAATTGGCCGCGCCCAGAACGAGAGATGGTTTTGTCATCATGTATAATGATAAACATTAATTAAGTTCGGAGAAATATAACGTAATCTTGAATGGCAACCAACCAAAACTTCTTGTCACTGACATCTCGTTTTGGATACACGGCGATGAGTGGTTTGGCATTAAGGCCGTCGCTTGACTGTAACAAAGACAAAGTCGGGCCCTTGCGTCAGTATATTAGTGTTTTCGACCTTAAGATTGGTGCGCAATCTATGTCTCACGAGGCTGGACCGAACCTTGGTTTTGGTATCCGTTACGGTGAGCAGTTTAGTGCCAATCTCGAAGACACAATGGTGGGTATATCGTCTGCCCCTGTATCATCCGAGGCAGTGAAGCTTCACACCGAAAATATTAAGTGTTGATCAATCAGGATAAAACCTAGCATGCTAGCCGATCGTGCTGGTCTAGGAGGAAACCATGGTGCGCCTATTCATTGGGCTTACATTTGCTGTTTTCATCGGTTTCTGGGTTCTTTTTGAATCACCCAGGCCTGAACTTACCATTGACCCGGCTACCCTGGCTGGCGATGGTAGTTTGATAAATTATTGCCAGCTACCTACGCTGGATGGCAGCGCTAAAAAGGCTAAAGATATTGCCAAGGGCAACACCCCGGGATGCAGCTATTCGCATTTCCCGTTACCGGTTTTATTTGCATGTACTGAGCCGCTGGTTGAAGGTGCGGACGACATAAGAGGTCTGTGGCAAAAAGTGGGTGGTGGTCACGTCGAACGTATTGAACAGTGTGGCAACCGGGTGGTGATTACCTCAAGCGGCATTATTCATGACTATGGTCCTAACAGTACACTGGGAGAAAACACCAACGACACCGAGGGCGTAGCGTTCAGAATAGGTGGGCGAGCATTTTGTCCGCGAACATCGGCGAGCATGATTTGGAACAATGGTGTGTTGGATTTCCATGTCTTTGGTTGGGGGCCGGTGGTTGTCAGGCGTTATCTCGATGGTGATGTATTAGTGTGGGAGTACGCAAATGGAAGCACCACCACAATGGAGCGAATTTGTTCCCTGCCAGAGGACCGAAAGTATCCCCGGCGCTGAGGGCTTGTCGCATAGAGTGCCTTTGATTATGCTTAAAAGAACCCTGAATCGCGCTTAAACAGAGCGCGCGGACGGCCTTTTTTGAAGGTCAGTGTGTTTCTAATTATTTAGAAATTATCGATATCACTAGCCGGGATTATCCGGTGATAAACGGTGCCTGAAAAAAAGCATGTCTAATAAAGCAGATAGGGAAAACAGCAGTAGGCCAAAGACAATTCTGATGTCACCGGGGTTAAGCACTGGCTCTACCGGGAAGGCGATTGTCTTGGTCAATGCCGCCATTTTGTACTCATGTCTCTCGTTGAATGCTGGATTGATAACGATTGCGATAATGTCGCGGCGGCTTCGATATCGAAACAAAGCACCTTGATCCCAGTGACTTGCGCCCTCAACCCCGGAAATATCCAATGCATCCGCAACTGCTCTGCCGAAAAAAATTGGATGGCTAGCGCGCTTGAACTGCGCGGGGTACATGTGCTCCATGTAGTAGTTTAAGAGTTCCATAGGACCCGCGTCTGGACCGGTAGCGGTTAGTTCACGCGGAGACTCATTTAGGTCTATGAGATTCACCATGATAAAGTCGTCGCCTGTATCACTGCGCATAAAATTTTCTAGGTTGTTTAACGATTGGGTAGACCTTCCTTGTGCTTCAGCCCTAAGTAAGGCCTCCTTAATTTCATCTTCTTGCATTGGACCATTAAGATTTGTGTACCAACTGAAGAAGGCTGCATAAAGCACAATTGCGGTTAGCCAAAGGTATTGTCTTTTCATCAAGTAGTTACTCCAGTCACGATAAATATCGTTTTCTGATCATTGCATTGAGTCGCGATTATGACAGTAAAGTATCGCCGGAAGAATCGCTCCTGCACTGACCTTTCCCCGAAAAATAGCACTAGACTGGCGATGAGGTGTCCAGATAATGTCAACCAATGGAGATGTCAGCATGAAGAAGCGTTACCGCTAAGAACAGATCATTAAAGCAATCAAGCAACATGAGGCTGGTAAGAAGGTCGAAGATATCTGTCTCGATCTAGGCATATCCAGCGGCACGTTTTACAACTGGGGCAGCAAATACGCAGGTCTTGACGTCAAGGAAGCCAAACGTCTTCGGGAACTCGAGTCAGAGAACAAAAAGCTCAAAAAATTGTTGGCTGAGAAGCTACTCGATAACGAGAGGACGAAGGATGTCCTATCAAAAAAGTGGTGAAGCCTGAAGCAAGGAAGCAGGCGGTTGACCATATGATTACCGAGCACAACTTGAGTGAACGCACAGCTTGCCAGTTGGCTTCAGTGAGTCTCACCGGATATCGTTATCAGAAAAAACGGTAACAATAAGCGAACTTACCGTAGTTACATCCCGGAAGGGCGCCAGGTACGAACCAAGAAAGGCAAAAAGCTTCAGCGGTCGAGACAGCCGATGATTGTGGCAGTAGCACCTAATCAAAGATGGTCGGTGGGCTTTGTCTCTGATCAGTTA
>Ga0209192_10002529_pt1 | contig 13011 bp, 14 predicted proteins | sample ArcticOcean_MG_C_11_FD_187433 | JGI IMG/M metagenome (GOLD analysis project Ga0209192, IMG submission 187433) | Marine microbial communities from western Arctic Ocean - ArcticOcean_MG_CB2_154 (SPAdes) (version 2) | ecosystem: Environmental > Aquatic > Marine > Oceanic | place: Arctic Ocean... | reverse complement strand
TTTTGGCATATCAAATGCATCACTGTGTGGAGTTTTAACAACATCAAGATAGTCTATTAATCTTTGTGTTTGATTTAGCTCATGTTCATGTAACAATTCGTTGTCAGCATTTTTATCATACCATTGTTGCAATCGATCTTTGTGCAGTGTTCGAATGTTATCTGGCAATGCCAGTGCAGATTGAAAACTAGGAAATCGTAGAATGTTTAGTGTAAAACTTGGAAAATCTCTTCCGTATTGTTCTTTAAATTTAATCAAGTAACTGAGGAATTCAGGAAGTGTTTCCAAGCACAGTGCGTTAACAGTACACATGTTATGCAGACTGCGTAACTTGCCTGAGCCTGCCAACAAGTGCATATTCCTTGCCCATGTTGACCATTCTAATCCATCACGTATGTATTCTGCTTGGTATACTAAACTTTCATTTGATGTGTAGATGTCCAATGGAGCACTGTCGGCTCTGTCCAACAGTTTAAGTATATCTCTGCTTTCTAGTCCAAGATTACTATTAATTGCAATCCTAGTTTTGCTTGCTCCTTTGTTTTCTTTAAACCAATCTAACAGTTTCCACAGGTGTCCACTCATCATTGGTTCTCCGCCAGTGATACGCAACTCTTCTAGAGTCTTGTGTAGATCACTTTCCCACCATTTAAAGAATGCTTCGATGTAAGGATTGGTTTCGTTAAATGTATAAAGTTGGTTGCTATCATGTGTGTGAGTAAAATGGTTACGACCATCACTTACTAGATCCTCATATGCACCATTTTTCTTTATGTCCTTGACCCAAGTTGTAGAAAATGCTGGGTTACAATAACTGCATGCAAATTGACAAGTTCTGTCAAACGCAATCTCTAATGTTTTCAAGTCTATGTCTTGATTAAAATCTAGTGCGTGTGCTGATTGCAAATCTCCATCAGTATAGATATTGCTTTTGTACACTCTGTCACTAATGTTATCTCTACCGACATCTTCAATTTTCCAACAGTATTCACAACCAGCAGGACGTTTTCCTTGTTGCATCATTTGACGTTCTGCTTTTTTCTTTGGTGTGTTATGCAATGCTTTTGGATTAGCAATAACATCTTCCACACTTACTTTATGTGGCAACGGATGATGACAACTGGTGGTCATGCCTGACCCTAGCCAGATAGTAGCATTGTACCATTTGGCACCACACATACTAGAACTCAATGGATCAAGCACACGTTCTTTGTATTGTAGGTCAGTTTCGTTTTGTTGCTTAGGCATTAAAATATAACTCTTTGTTTAGTAGTTGATATTCAACAATCAGTTGTTTTATACTATCAGTTACTGGTTTATTCAAAATAGTTTCTAAACTATCTTTGAGTGACAAATTATCTAATCCAAAAATTGTTTTAAACTTTATAATATGGTTTATGTTTTTATGATCTAGAGTATTATGCCAATTAATGGTATCCTTATTGAGTTGTTCATGCATTATATCAAATACATCAGGATGTTCAAGATTACTAATATTATATGGAGGGAAGTTGCATCCTGTTGCTACCCACTTATTGTATTCTTGCTGTGTCCAAAGATTTGGAAATCCTTTTTTTATATACAACGTTGTTATGTGTTTAAAATCATCCTCGTCTGCGTCGATTGCAATCACTGTTATATTATCAAACATGGTTTGGAGTTTACTTACAAAATCATGTTGATGTGTCAAATATATCTTTGGCGGCACGGTACGGTTTATCCAATAATTTCCCATAAAACATACATCATCTTTGCTATTATTGTTTGCCCATACACCTGTATCACTACGATGGTAATCACCATGCGTAGAATCTATACGATTTGTTATCTGTATATCAAGCATCTTGGCAATTATTGTCGTAAGAAATTGTCCACCACTTCCACTAGCATGATGTATGCAGAGTCTAGACATTGAAAATATCTTTCATACGGTTTCTCCTGTTATAATGTTTATTATATTACTTTTTTGTTGTTTTGTCAAGTACTAAGGCTTATCTTTGCTTTGCCATACTCATTTCTACGCTGAAACCAAATTTTATGTACAAAAATATCTTTTGGTACAATAGTATTGTCTCTATTTTCGTATATATTTATAACGGGCTGTTCTAACAGGCTATCATTTACAATGTATCCGTAAAAGTTATAATCGTAATTTTGTTTTATAGGATATTGCTCTAGTTTCTCATGTACTAGTGTGCAGTTTTTTTGAAAATCAATCAATTGATCAGTGAATACAAATTTGTATTCTTGTTTTACAAAGTCTCCAATTGTGTTATAGATATAATCTAGTTTATTATCTATATGCAATTTCCAGACTGTACTGATCAACATGTTTTCGCCGTATACAGGAATGCCTCCTATATTTTGTGCATCTATATCTCCAGTGGTATACCATTGTCTGACACTGTTGCTTACTCGTTTGTATTCATCAATCATATACGGATCTTGCATTATGTATTCTTGAAATTTGCTGTAAAAACTTTTATAACTTTCGTCAGAAAATTTGTGAACAAATCTTGCAATGTAATTTGTTATTCCACCTATATGAAAAGTTTTATGAAACCAAGCAATCATGTACGCTTTAATCATTTCTTCAAGAGGTAAGTCTCGAGTGCTTACAACAATAGCATTATCTTCTACAATATCATCAAAGTAATCGTTAGTGCCGCCTTCGAAGTAGTCTTTAACTTGAATGCTCTTTAGGTTATATTCCTTACGCTGAATTACATTCATCTCAGCATTTTCAAGTAGTTGACATTGATAAACTGCAATTCCTGTATGATTTCCAGCTTCGTATAGATCATAAAAATTGTCTGTCCACGATTCAAGAGTCTCTCCAGGCAATCCTAAGATAAGTTCCGTATAGCATGGTATATTCCTCTTGTCACATAGTTCAAAGACTTCTTTTACTTTGTTTGTTTCTAAATTTGTTCTTTTTATGTTTTTAAGAACTTGCTCTGTTGAAGTTTGCAAACTGAGAGTTAAGCCTGCATTGAAGCCACCATCAATCAGTGTACTGATAATATCTACTACACTTTGCTTTTGATTCTTAGCCCAATTGGTGTTGAAAAGTTTAGGATATCCTTTTAACCTGCGTTGTTCAGACAACTTTTCTGCAATCATCATATCTCTTTCAGGAAATATACCGTAATTGGCATCTGTCAAATTTATGTGTTCAGTTTTATTATCAGCAAACCATTCAATTTCTGCAAAAACTTGCTCAAGATTATATTTTTTTACTTTACTATAAGTTAAACTACCCCAGTCGCAGAATGTACATTGGTATGGACACCCTCTATTTGATTCTAAAGTGCCGTTCCAGATTACATTTGGAAATTCAACTAAAAGATGGTCAAACACTTTTGTGAGATATGGACTAGGAATCAAAGTCAAATCATTGAAACGTGAACTCACACCAGTATCAACACGTACACCATTTTTGTTTACTATCATTCCAGGACATTCAAGGTTACCTTTTAGAACTTCATAAAAATTGTGTTCGCCTTCTTGTAGAATTACAACATCCATATATGGATGCAACGCGAAAAGGTCTTTTCGCGACACTGGAACTTCTGGCCCACCAAACACAATTAAACAATCAGGGTTTGCTTTTTTTAGTTCTTCAGCAAGTGCGTAGTTATATTTGCGATTCCATATATAGGTGCTAAAACCCACTACACTACAATCTTTGAGTCTTTCAACTACATCTGATATTTTATCTCTACGCCATACAAATTCGCCAAAACAATAGTTGTCTTGCACTTCAGAAAATTGATTTGCATATGCCCACAACAACCCAGCACTGTACGGTAAAAAATAGATATCCAGATGAACTGGTCCCCAATTAAAATTAGGTTGTACAAAACTAACTTTTTTCATTACAACTTTCTACAAAACACTACAACACGTATTTAATCAAATATGTTTTCCATTTTGTATTTTTGTTCATTGCTGAATTCGCAAAATCGTTGTTTGTTGTAACGTAGATCAGGTAACATATCTTGATACATACTTTCTATTTCATTCTGTGGAAGATCGCATAACCAATTAATAACATCCATTAGTGCATGATGTTGTCCATACTGATTGTTAACTGTTTCAACTGGAATATGATCCCAATAATGATTAAATGTACGGAATCCTCTGTCTCTCAACCATTGGTATGTTCGCGGATTACCGTGTACGTGGAAGGGTCGTAGACCAATAATTGGTTTCCATAACTTTTCACTAACAAACACCGGTGTATGCTCGTCAAACTCAGTTTCGCTAACAACGTTTAAAAAATGATTTTGCCACAGGTCTAATCTTCCAACAGTAGCTAAATCATTTGGAACGCCGCCAAAGTCATCATGGTCGTTCTGCGTCTGATTGTAATCAACAGGAGAGTCGTCGATGGTCAATGGCTCAACTTCTAATCCTTCGTTCCAATTGATGCCATTTTTTGCAACGTCTCCTAGTGTAACAATGCCGCGTTCTAGTAAATTTGGGTTATCTCGTAATACGTTTGTTATTTCGATTCTATGCCGCCTTGGCTTGCGTTGGTACAGAATATATACAAGGTCAGCACTACGCATTAACACTTGTTCATCGTTGTAATCTGGCATCAACTTGTTGCCTACTATAGCGTGAAAATTCCATTCATATTCACTGTGTTCGAACATACCGATGCGGTATACATTTTTTATGTTGTAACGATCGATTATTTTTTGCTCATCATTGGAAAACAAGTACAACGGATCAATTGTATTAAGTAAAAACAAGTTGTCATATTTGCCTTCTAATGTTATTGCACGTTCCCATTCGCCGTTGTCAAATTGACTGCCAAACCAGGTAGTATTAATTAATAGATTGTGGCTATCCGGAAAGTGTTTAGCAATTTGTCGTTCATTGCAGTCAAAGATTGCCAGTTCGTCATTTCCGTATGGCCACGACAGTGGCAAATGTGTGCCTACTCTTGTGACCATTGTATCATTTTTCTTACACCGTATTCTAGCGGTGTATCACAACTTATACCAAGACTGCCCATACGTTCGGTACTGCCAACTCTATGTCCGGCACCTTCTGGTTCATTGGTTTGTGTTTTAACTGGTATTGTTACACCGTGTACTAGTTTGTAAACTATTTCTGCCACTTCTTTAAATGTAATTGCTTTACCTGATGCAATATTTACTGTGGTTGATTCTTCTTTGTGTAGCAAATACTCAAATATTTTAAGTGCATCATCTATATAGACCCAGTCTCTTGTTTGTGTTCCGCTGCCCCAAACACTGCACTCACCTTCCTTTGCTCTTTCAATAATGCTAGGTAATGGATAATCCATTGCCTGACCAGGACCGTATATACTAAAAGGTCTCATTATATGCACAGGAATGTCTAGTGTTTTCAGCATGCTTTCTGCAACAACTTTGCTAAGTCCATATAGGTCAAAAGTTTGACTGGTTCCAAACTGTTCTTCGTGCATAGGTACGTGAGGCATTTCCTGGAGGTACAAAGGATAGGCTGCACAACTGCTAGGGTAAATTATTTTCTTACACCATTGCTCGGCCCACTTAAATGTTATTCTATCTATTTCTATATTTTCAGTAATAAGCCATTTGTTATTGTCTATGCCTTTGCGTCCGCCTACAAAGGCTGCAAAATGATATAAACAATCAAAACGTTCGTAAGGCAGGTTACGTCTTACATCTTGAGTAAAAGATGTAACGTCATGACCTTTTTCTTTAAGATACCTTGCAGTATTACTGCCAAGAAATCCATCTGCGCCTGTAATTAATACTTTCATATACGTATGTATCGCTTATAAGTTAGTAGACAAATATTTACACTCCGCCCACCATGTGCTCATTTCAGGAAATGTTTTTAAGAAGTCTGTGCCTCTACGCCTATCGTGTTCGTTAAAGAATCTATAAAAGTCTGCTTTGTTTTTGTTGATGTATGCAGTATCTAGTTTTTGTCCATCACGCATCCAAGCAATGTCTCTGTCTAGTCTTGCTACTTCGTAGTCTTTAAATCCTTTGAAACGTGTGTCTTCTGTTTCTAAATTATTTTGCATCCAAGTCTTGATAACTTCAAGTTCGTGTACATAACTTTCCGGTAACAGTTGCAAACTCTGCCAAGTAGGTGTACGCAACACAGGAGTATCAAACCAAACACGTTGGTAGGTGCTACTGTAGATTTGTCGTAGTCCAAGTATAGCAACAAATAGTTTTTGCAAACTGGTAATGCTTAGATTGTTCATTGTTATGATAAATGTTATGCTATTGCGTTCTGGTATATCATTAAGAAACTGATTTACTCTATCCCATAACAAGTTAAAGTCCAATCCGTGTCGCATATATTCTGCTGGCTCAAACATACCGTCCAGGCTTACATACTGCATGAAGTGTTCTACACGATCAGGAACTTCACATAGCATTGTTACATAACCTTTGTATCGTTGCCACAGTTTTTCTTCAACGCTGAAGTTTGAAGTTGTACTTAGGTGTAGTTTTGGACTTGGATTCATTAACACATAGTCAAATACACGGTATGTGTTTTTATCCATCATTGGTTCGCCACCAGTCATTCTAAAATGTTCTAGCTCTGGATACAAGTCGGGCCACCATTCCCAAAAGGCTTCCACATATGGATTGTGTTCTCTTGCTGGTATAGGACGTCTTTCGCCTGTAAAGTGTGCTGGATCGTTGTGTGGCGTTGATGTTGGCCATGCACCATGCTTTTCTGTTTCGGCCATCCAAGTTGAACTGTACTGTGGTGAACAGTAACTACAGCTTAGATTACACGCACTGTTAAAGTCAACCTCAACATAACTTGGCGTAATGTCTTGATCCCAAGGAGCATTTTTTATTGTTTCAAAGTCCTTCATTGCCCACGGTTCACCACTACGATAGTGACGATCGCTTAGTTTGTTGTTGTCTTCCATAGCCCAACAGTAACTACACTCAGGAGGTCTTGTTCCTTCTAACATCAATCTGCGTTGTTGCTTTTTATGTTCTGTATTGTGTAATGCACTGGGGTTCTGTTTGATTGCTTCTGCATCTACTCTGTGTAATGGCGGATGATAGCAACTGTTGTTCATACCAGTTGTTAAATGCAAACTAAGTTGTTTCCATTTAGCCAAACACATGCTAGGCGACACAGTGTTTAATTTCTGTTGGGCACGTTCAGCGTCAGACAAGAAATCGCTTTTAAAATTCTTATCAACACCATCGCCTTTGTTTTGCTTTACTGCCATGTTAGTTTCCACGAGTCAAAAATTTGTTTAGCAAACTCTTTGTGTGCAGTAACACCAATCAGTTCGCACACTCGGTTATATTCTTGATCAAAATTATGCAATATACCACTTAGACGAACACCTTGTAATTTGTTTTCTATTGCATAGTGATGTAATTCATTGCAAGCCTCAAGTGTATCTTGTAGGTTTTTTACTGTGCTTTTGGTGCTAGCCTGTCTATATACCCATTCTTCTTCATTAGTACAGTCGACAAAGTAAAGTGTAATATCATCGTCTTTGCCAAATAGTTGTATCTTGTCTTCGAGATGCCCAAAGTGCAATGGCTCAACAATATGCTGATCTAGACTAACAAGTTTCTCCATACCAAATGTTAACGGAAAATACATGTTGTTTAGTTCATAGTCAACCCATTTTGTAAGTCCGTTTTGAAGTAACTTACTATAGTCTTGGCCTGTGTACTCAAGTACTCGATTGTAATGATATCTTTTGTAACGATCTTGCACGTTTAGAAAGTTTGTACCTTCTTGGTACCCACCAACTGGTACAGTGGTTTCATCTAAACTAAACACCCTCGACATGAAATTTCCACCTGCACCGATAGGAAACAAGATCAAACTGGCTTTTACTCCGTTGCATTTATTTTGTCTAGTATTTGTCATTTTCAAATATTTCAAAATCTTTACTGGTTAGTTCCATAAAACGTTTTTTGTTATGTTCTAACACAGGTTTCATCTCTTTATACATAGCATTTAGTTCTGAGATGTCTTTCTTTGCTAAAAAGTCAATTACTTTTACAATTTCTGTAGGCTGATAATCAGCAGGGTCTTCACTATAACCTTCATCCCACCAACGACTAAATGTTTGAAAACCCATATCTCGTAATCTATGCAAATACCACTGTGGTCCTTGTACAATAAATGGTGTTTCTAATAGTATTGGTCTCCAAGTCTTCTCTGTTGGAAAGAATGTATTACCATTGTAACATGTTTCGCAAACAATTTCAACCAAAAAATTACAATAGCGTGTTAAGAATGTGTCATGATCATTTTCCAATAATTGTTGTGCTGGGTTTTGATCTGTGTGTTTTACTGGTTCAATTGTGATATCAACAATAGGACATTGTTTTAAAAAATGTGCTGGCACGCTTATGTCAATTTGATTAAAATCAGTGACTATCTCTTCAAGTCCTATGTTGTTTCTATGATATTCACTTGATAAACTATAGTGATATGTGACATAACTTTCATTATGAAATGCATTGTATATATAGCTTGCTAAATCCAGACGAGGGCCATTGCTACGACCAATAAAAATACCAAAATGTTTCTTTACATCCTTTGTATAGTTATATGCATAATCTCTAGCATTAATAACCAAATTAAACGGAGCAGTTTTCTTTATAAAAAAAATATTATGTTTTTGTACTTGATTTGCAGTTTTTATACTAATACGTTTAGTATCATAGTTATAGATGTTTGCACAGTACATAATATATTTTTCAAGCACTGTTGCACTAATGTCAGGTCCTTCATTATTTAGATCAATTTTTATATCTTGGTCGGTAACCATTGCTTCAGTAATTTTAGAATATACCTCTTCAATATTCCAAACTTTGCTATCACTGGTAATTACACTTACGTTCATCCTATATAGAAACCACTTATTTGTAGTGTGTACTTGTCTCTCATGCCTGCATTGGCACTTAGATGTAGATGATTGCTATCCCATATCCAACCTTCACCAGCTTTCCAGTGTGTTGAATTGTGCCATTCTTTGTCTTTTTCATACTGTATAATTTCACCAACACTCCAGTCTTGTAAGTACAGATTTGCTCTTACCTTAAGTCTCTTATCATCTGGATGTGCTTTTTTAATTTGAAAGAATGTATCTCTGTGTACTGGTATTATGTTACCCGGAGGCTGAAGTATACTGCTTACAGTAACAACTTCTATGCCTAGTTGATCTCCTAGTTCTTGGAAGTCTAGTTGTTCTCTAGTCCACCACAGTTGTCTTATTAGTGTATTTCCCATGTCATAACTATCAGGAAATCCTCCAAAACGTTCATGTATATCTGTTAGTTCGTGTACTTGATGACTAATACAACTTCCACTATGCACACTGTAATCTGCACTTGTAAATATATTTAGATCGTAATCTAGCTTAACTGCTTCAATCATTTTACCATCCTTCTTGAGATCTAATTACGTCAATTTCGCGGGTCATAATTGTTTGATTATGCCAGTTGCTACGGTAATGATGTTTAAAAAATTTACTCTGTACTGGTGTGTATACATTCATTGGCAATCCTAATTGTCTTGAGAGGTCTTCCATTTTCAATGGCACAACCTCTCCTGGTGCAAGATGTCCTACATCTTCCCACATAGCATCAAGTTTTGCAAAGTCTTGTACTTCTTTGTAGTTCCAATCACTGAGCATGGTTTTCCAGGTTCCTAGTCTTGCTCCTGCAATAGCCCACAATCCATATTCTGTATCTGCACCTACATTGTGCCATATGGTTAAATGGTCCAAGTTCCTGTTGTGTACACGTTCTCTAAATTCACTTGCACTGGGCTTGGTACCTCTATCAAGGCACATCTTTACACCTTCTCTAAAGCCTGCACGGAAAGCATGTTTTGCACTGCCTCCTGGGTATGTTGTTGAGTAACAGTTGTACATTGGCCAATACAGTTCATCAAAGCAAAATTCTACGTCAGTATCATCTGCACCTTCACTTGCTTCATGTGTACGCATGTTGTTTACAAATGTTTTAGTCCAACTACTGATTCCACCGTTACCATACATCAATCCATTGACGTCGTTTCTAGCACGCCATCTGTACACTGCTTGGTCATACTGATCTGTTTTGTATTCAATTGTTTCATTGAAGAAACTTTCATCTGGTAGATTGTCGCCATCAATCAAGATAAAACGTTCTGTGTCGCTTGCATCAGCAGCCGCTTTATGTGCAGCATCTGATCCATGTACTCCGTCTATGCGTTTAGCCCATGGTACCATGTTGCGTATCTTAATCCAGAACTCTTCCTTTTGAGGTTCGTCATAGCTCAAATATATACAATCTAAATCAGCAATGTCTATAGTGTTCACGTTTAATTTTCCTTTGCACGATATGGTTTAAGATTTTCGCCACCAGCTAATACACAAGCAACAGGTTGTCCTTCTACATTAGTTAAAGAAAAAATACTAAACGTTTTCCGATCTTCTGAAACATACATATAAAGCTGTGATGTAACAAAGCCAGGACCCCTAACAGGTTTTATAGTAAACATTCCTTGAGCAAACGGTAGTTCTCGGTAAAACTTAGTTACGTCTTCTATAAACTTAGGACCATTATTATTACATGGAATGGTTATATCTAATACTAGTTCAGGTAGTTTTTCTTGTGCCGATACGTTAAATGCAATTAATGTTGCAAATACTGCTATAATAAGTTTTTTCATTGTTCTTCCCTTTCAGCAGTATTTAATCACAGTAATAGTTTTTAAGTTTCCACTTGGCTGCACCATTATCGTCTACAATCATTACATTATCTGCTCTGGTGGAAACACCATGTTTATCAGGCACTAGTTTTGTCCACTGCTCAATACTATCGGGATTGCGTAGTTCTCCATCAATAACCAATATGTCATAACGACTTTCTGCGTATTCTTGCTTGCTTATTACAAGATAGTTTTCTTCATCTAAAATCTCTGTTGTGTACTCAATAGGTTTACCTGTATCTATATTATAGTACAATCTATACTCATAGTCAACCTTTATTTTGACTTTTGCAACTGTTTGATTAAAAAGTTTTGCAAATTCTTCACTATCCATAACATTCTCCAAATGATTTTGCAAGATGTTTTTGATTGTAGTGTACAAAACCACTTTGACTGTGTCCATTTATACGCAATACACCGTTGACTATTTCCCACACAAGTTCTCTGCTCCAGTCTTCAGTCTGCGTTCCTAATATGCTAGATTTCATGTGTACTATCTGCGGACCAATTGGAGTTGTAAAGTTATCATCGGATAATGCATAGATTAAATCAGTGTTTGCGTGTTCGTCTTTTGCACCCTGTAGTATTGTTTTCTCTTGTTCCCAATTTTCAAATAGATGTTTTACAGTTTGAAAAAACACTTGAGATTCTTTGCTCATTCGCCAATAGGTAAGTGCGTTATACACATCAGGAAGGTTGTTTTTGTCAAATATTTTCCTATATGTTCTTTTAGTTGACACTGCTCCATGGTAGTTTCTACAACCAGATGATATCCACACTGTTTTATTTCTATACAGTGTCCACCAATGTTCGACTGGTCCACTCACTACCATGTCTGCTTCTAGTTTTACTGTCTCATGAAAAGGAGATGCCAGGAACACTTGCCAGTCTGTGGTCCATCCACCTGTGTTGCCTTTTGGAAATGGTTTAATATAATCAAAAAGCGGATTTGAATATTCCGCATCTGTAACCAAACAGATTTTTACATCAGGGTGCCAGTAACGCAGACTCTTTGCTAGTGTTTCTGCACAAGCAATATAGTCAACTGATTCACTAGTACCTGCAACTATGAGGTATCCTCTTTCCGCTTCATAGTTCATATATTTTCTCCAGATAACTTTTTCCAATTACATGTATATCTTGATTCTTTAAACAGATCTTCTTTGGTATTAGTTTGCCTCGTTCATGTACTTTGTATTCTATCCACCAGGTTCCGTCTCTGTAGGTGACTGGAATATCAGCGGATGAAGTAAACAATGGCCAAGGTATATCACACTGGGAGGGAATGGTGTTGCCATTTGCAATCAATAGTGCAATGCTCAACGCAAAATCATTCCTAAAGTTTTTGCAGTCAAAGCCAAAAAGGTTTGCATAGTGTTGATAGTTTTGTTCAACCATTTTCCAACAGTCAAATACATCTTGTGAAAACACACTCTTATCAAATACTATAACTGTTGCCCACCACATCTGTGTATTTTTACTTCCAAGTGTGACAATTTGGCATTTAGAAAGATCAGCATTATGTATATACTGATGGCAGAGAAATGGTTGTGAACAATTTAGCAAAGACAAAAGAGTGTTACTGTTTACAATGTAATCAATATCTATCAACAATGTTCTATCATATGGTGTAAGATCAATAGCACTGTTGCGACCAAAATTGTACCATGAAGTTACTGCTCCTGTGTCAGTCCAATAGCGTTTGTTTTTTCCATCAGGCTTGGCAACCAGTATTTGATTTTCAAAGATGTTGGTATCAAGTTTAATGTTGGTTACCAGTGTAACAGGAATATCAAGATACTGTTTTATTCTTTTGGCACATTCAACGGCAAGTTTGGTATACTTTATCTCACTGTCAAATGCAAAAAGCAGTGCACCTACTGTCATCTGTTTTTAGATATTTGGTTGTATTCTGATTGCCATGCATTCATTTGTTCTTGCCAACGCTGAACTGCTAAGTTCTTAAGTTCTGATGCATCAACACTAACTGGTGTATTGTAATGGTCTTCTAAAACCACTGTGCCTTCACAGGCTTTGCAAAGTATTATCAGCTCCGGACCTGCACACCACATACCGCCGTTGTGAGTAAAAAGCATTTTTGCCTGATAGGTTTCACGCAGTACAAGTCTTGCCTGTCTGTGATCAAATCTTGTTTTAATATTTTGAGAAAGTTTTTCTGTATCCATGTGAATACTTAGTCATAAAAAAACCCTAGTTAATAAAAACTAGGGTTTGTAAAATTTTTATGTTGATACTATGAAGTTACCCAAGTTGGTGAGT
>Ga0209192_10002528_pt1 | contig 13012 bp, 14 predicted proteins | sample ArcticOcean_MG_C_11_FD_187433 | JGI IMG/M metagenome (GOLD analysis project Ga0209192, IMG submission 187433) | Marine microbial communities from western Arctic Ocean - ArcticOcean_MG_CB2_154 (SPAdes) (version 2) | ecosystem: Environmental > Aquatic > Marine > Oceanic | place: Arctic Ocean... | reverse complement strand
CAATAAATTGGGATATGCATTATGAAAAATTAAAGAATGATGCAAGAATTCTTAAAATAAAAGTACCCAAAAAAATAGACTTACTTCTTGATATTAAAAAATTATTTAGCTTGAATAAGTCTTATATTGGCAAAGTAATTATCACCCGTGGGGTATCAAATCAAGGGTATCAATATAAAAAAAATATTGAAAATACTCGTATTGTATTAAAAATTAATTATAAAAAAATTAACCATTCACATTATTTGAATGGAGTAAGGCTGCAAGTTTGTAAGACTAGGGTTACTCATAATGAGATTTACACTGGAGCAAAACATTTAAATAGAATAGATAATGTTTTAGCAAAGGCTGAACTAAAAAATGCAGTATTTGATGGGGTGATGCTTGATAAAAATGGCTATGTTAATGAATGTGTGAGCAGTAATATTTTTGCAAGATATGGGAAGTTTGTAACTAGCCCGAAACAAAAAAATGGAGGCGTTTCTGGAGTTTGCCAGCAAATAATAATTAAAAATGCTAATTCCCTTGGATTCAAGTTCAAATATCAAGATATCAAACTTGAAAAATTAAAACAGGCAGATGAGGTTATTATTACTAATTCAGTTTTTGGGGCTTTTTACGTAAATCAAATTGAAGAGACAAAATGGAAAGAAGGTACCTTTACTTCTTTAATTAGAGATTTTATTATCAATCCTGAGCCTAAATGAATTTAAAATTATCTAAAATCTTAACCTTCATCAAAAATAAAAAAATTCATATTATTTTTTCTTTTATGGTTTTTTGGTTTATAAGTTACTTATTTTTGCCTTTAAATGTAACGGAAGAAAATTCAAGCTTTGAGGTTGTTGGTGGTAGTAATTTAAATGAAATTACTGAGCAACTTGTAGAGGTTAAGGTTTTAAGAGATTCATTTAGATTTAAATTACTCACATTTATTTTATCTGAAAGAGAGGGTTTAAAAAAAGGGCATTACAAACTCAGATCTAATGCAACAGCGCTTGATCTTCTTGATATGCTTATTAATGGAAAAGAGGCTTTATATTCTATTTACTTTCCTGAGGGGTCTACTTTTTTAGAAATGACTGATAAAATAAATTCTAATACTAATATTAAAAAAACATTAAACTCATACAGTCAGAAAAATATTTTAAAAGTTATTTCATCAAATAAAAAATATGTAGAAGGTTTATTCTTCCCTGATAGCTACTATTTTTATAAAAATACTTCAGATATAGAAATATTTCAAAATTCTCATAGCGTTCTCATGAGGAAGCTTGAATTTGAATGGGATAATCGCGCTCATGAATTACCATATAAGGATATGTATGAGGCATTAATAATTGCATCGATAATAGAAAAAGAGGTTGGTGTAAGGGAAGAGGCCCCAATTATTGCTGGAGTTTTTGTAAATCGCATAAACATAGGCATGCCCCTTCAAAGTGACCCAACAGTAATTTATGGCATGGGCAAGAAATTTACTGGAAACATCACAAGGAAAGACTTAAAAAAAGATAATCCTTATAATACTTATACCCGAAAAAAACTTCCACCATCCCCAATTTCACTCCCTAGTTTGAATTCAATAAAAGCAGCGCTCAACCCAGCAACAACAAATGCTTTGTATTTTGTAGCTAAAGGTAACAGAAGGCATCATTTTTCAGCTACACTTAAAGAACACAATAGGGCAGTCCGAAAATATCAAAAATGAAATCAAATCCAAAATTTATAACTCTTGAAGGAGTTGATGGTGCTGGAAAAAGTACATGTATCAAGTTTATTAAAAAATACCTTAGAGACAAAAACTTAAATTATTTGTTTACAAGAGAGCCTGGTGGAACAGCTTTAGGGGAGAAATTAAGAGAAATTTTACTACATGATGATATGAATCCAGAAACCGAAACCCTATTAATGTTTTCAGCTAGAAATGAACATGTATATCAAATTATAAAACCAAATCTTAAGGATGGAATAAATGTAATCAGCGACAGGTTTACTGATGCAACATTCGCTTATCAAAGTGGCGGTAAGAATGTTCCAATGGAAAAAATTACCACACTAAAGAATTGGGTCCATAAAGATTTAAAACCAGATTTAACTTTACTTTTTGATTTGCCAACTGATGTAAGTTTGTCGCGTCTTAAGTCAGATGGTAATCTTGATAAATTCGAAAAAGAAGCAGCAGATTTTCATAGAAGAATTAGGGAATCATATTTAGATCTTGCAAAAAAGGAACCTAAAAGATTTCAAATAATAAATAGTAATCAAAATATAAATATTATCGAAAAAGAAATTTATTTTGTATTAGATAAGCTTTTTTTATGAACATCTATCCTTGGCATTTGAAGTCCTGGGCTGAAGTTTTTTCAAATAAAGTTAAAATGCCACATGCATATATATTTTATGGCGCCCAAACTCCAGAAATTAATAAATTTGCTGATGAGGTAATTAAAGCAACTTTGTGCTCTATGCCAACTAAAGAACAATTTGCATGTGGGAAATGTCAAGATTGTTTATGGTGTGAAAAAAGTCACCCTGACGTAAATAGAGTAGTTAATACCTCAGAGGGAAAAAATTTAAAAACTGATATTCTTAAGGTTGCTGACGTAAGGGAGGCTAAAGAGTTTTTACAAACCACATCCCACCAGGCTAATGGAAAAAAAATCGTAACAATATACGGTGCGGATAGATTAAATCATCAAGCTTCAAATGCCATATTAAAAATTGTGGAAGAACCACCAACTGATTGCTTAGTTATTTTTACTGTAAATAATCTAAATGATTTACTTCCAACGATCATAAGCCGTTGTAGGCTAATATCGCTTTCAAAGCCAAGCATAGATGATGCAATAGAGTTTCTCAAGCAAACAGATAATATTGACCTTATTGATAATCTATCGCTATATAATAATTTACCCTTGGAGCTTGTTAATGACAAAGAAATGCTAAGCATTATTAATGTTGTCCTAGGTGAGCTTAAAAAGGGTAACAAAATAAATCTAATGGAAGTAAATAGTATGTGGCTCAATAATGGCCTTGGTTGGATTATTAATATATTTCAAAAATGGGCTTATGAACTCTTATTATGCAAATTATCTGAAGAGCATAATTACTTTCCAAATGACACAGAGGTAGTTAGTAAGTTAGCATTAAGTGCAGATTTAAGTAAATTATTGACCTATCAAAAAAGTTTGAATACTATAAAATCATATTCTCAAACAGCGGCTAATAAAGAAATTAACCTTAATTCAGTTATGATTGAATATAAAAATATTTTTACTAATTAATTATGTATATAGACTCGCATTGCCATATAAACTTTCCAGAGCTTAATCAAAAAATTGATGAAGTTGTTAAGAATATGGCAAGCAATAAAATCTCTCATGCTCTATGTGTGAGTGTGACACTAGATAAAATTAACGAAATTTTAGAGCTAACCAGAAAATATTCTAATATTTACGCTTCCGTTGGTGTACATCCTGATTACGAGGATATACAAGAGCCAGATATTGATACTTTATTTAAATACTCTAAGGATAAAAAAATTGTAGCCATTGGTGAAACCGGCTTAGATTATTTTAGACTAAAAGGGGATTTAAGTTGGCAAAGGGATAGATTTAGAACACATATTCAGGCGGCCATTAAGTCAGAACTCCCACTTATAATTCACACAAGAAATGCTCAAGATGACACAATAAGTATTATGAAAGAGGAGGGTGCAAGCTCTGCAACTGGAGTTATGCACTGCTTTACAGAGTCATATGAAATGGCAAAAAAAGCAATTGATTTAGGATTTTATATTTCCTTCTCAGGAATTATTACTTTCAAAAATGCTGAAACCTTAAGGGAAACTGTTAAAAAAATACCTATCGAAAATATTCTAATTGAAACCGATTCTCCCTATTTAGCTCCTGTTCCGAATAGAGGAAAACTGAACGAGCCAGCAAATGTAATATATGTTGCCGAAAAAATTGCAGAATTAAAAGGGATAGCAGTGGAAAAAGTTGCCGAAATTACTACTAATAATTTTTTTACATTATTTAGTAAATGCAAAACACTTTAACTATACTTGGGGCAGGATCGAGTGCAGGGACGCCTGTTGTTGGCTGCAGATGCAAGACTTGCTTATCAGTAAATCCTAGAAATACAAGGACTAGATGTTCAAGCTTAGTAACTCTTGAAAATGGTAAAAATATTCTTATTGATACTAGTCCAGATTTAAGAGAGCAATCCTTAAGAGAGTCAATTACAAAGGTTGATGCAGTACTTTTTACTCACGCACATGCTGACCATTGCCATGGTATCGATGATTTAAGAGCTTTTTGCCAAATCAATAAAATTCAAATTCCTCTGTATGGCAATCAAGATGTTATCGACCAACTCTCCATTAAATTTAAGTATGCCATGATTGAACCAAAAAATTTTTGGGAAATACCAGTCCTTAAGCCAAATATAGTTGATGCACCATTTGAGATTTTTGATGAAATTATTACCCCTATACCCGTTATGCACGGCAATAGTAATATTAATGGATATCGGATTGGAAATTTGGGTTATATAACTGATGCCTCTGAAATATCTGAGAATTCAATGAAACTTTTAGAGGGTGTTGATACTCTACTTCTTGATTGTTTAAGGATGGAACCTCACTTCACGCACCTTTCTTTTTCAGAAAGTATTGAAATTTCGAAAAAAATTAAGGCAAAAAAAACATATTTGATTCATATGACACATAGTTTAGAATATGAATCTTTGAAAAAGATGTTACCAGAAGGTATTTATGTTGGGTACGATGGTTTAAAATTACAAATCTAATTGAAAATAAGGGTTAATATGAGATATAAGTTGAAATTTATTACTGTTCTAGTAATGCTGATAGGATTTTCTTTTAGCACTTATGCAGAAAAGAAGAGGGTTTTTACTGAGGATGAATTCATATCTCTTTTTAGTGGTAAGCCAAAATCTAGAGTCCTAAAATATTTAGGCAAGCCTGATAGTAAAGATATTGCTATTAAGCCAAAAGGCGCAAGCGCGATTTTAGGTCGGCCAACAGTTGATAAGAAGAATCCAAACAAAAAAAGTAAAATTGAAATGTGGTATTTTAAACATATCGTTGAATATTCACCTAAAAAAACTTATCTTAAAGTTGAATTAACTCTTATTAATGATCGAGTTGTAAATATAGGTTTCTTTAATCAATAAAAAAACCACCCATTAAGGGCGGTTTTTAAATATTCCTTTAATTACTTTTCTAACCTAACAAGCCAGCTACTTTTTCTGATGCCAATCCTGCGATTGAACCAAGAATGAAAGAAACAGACATCATAATTACAGGATTAGAGAAATCCATTGCCATAACTTCCATATTGCTTGCTACAAGCATAAATCCGAACGTTGCTGCATAACCGAATACGTTAGCAGGAATATTTGGACATTTTGGAAGAGCAGTTAAGCCCCATACTGTAACACCTACAGCTACTGGCCAAGCAAGATCTCCAACCACTCCAAGGTAACCATAAAGAATAACCGCGACAGCAGCCAATATTGAACCGTAGATTGTTGCAGTTACTGTTTTAAGTAAAGCATCTTTACCTACTGTAAAGTATGCACCCCAAGCAATAAATCCAGCCCAAACTTGAACAAAATCACCCAATACGAAAAGTGCTATATAGGTCCAGACTAAAGCGCAAATACCTAAACTTACTCCTAAAGCGTTTTTCATTCTACTTCCTCCTGTTGAAGTTAAATTAACATTTTTAATCATCGATTAAATTTAATTAATTTGCACTTAACCGACAAAATTAAATGATTTTTAAACTACTAAATTTGCACTTACATCTAAGCTACAAAAAAGCATTTCTCTACAATGACCCACGAATTTTTTACTGTCAACCTTTTTTTTAGCAAGACTTGTAATTTATTTTTATTCAGTCTAATGTTAAGTATGCCTATTTTAAATAGTAGTTAAAGTAATGGATGATTTATCTTCAAATAGTACAAAAAAATTTCATGGTGGATGTCCGCATGATTGTGCTGATACGTTGAAGTTCGGACTATTAAATGAATAATTTAGACGAAATAACAGTTACATGTACTGATAATGGAAAATCTGTTATTGGTTATATATTAGAGTATCGCCCCAAAAATCATTTAGAAGTATCTTTAAATACAGTTAAAATATATCTTCAGTATAGAAAGGGTACATATGTCGGGTCAATGTCTGGCATGGAATTTACAGTAGAGGAGAGTCTTTTACCTAAGGAGCATCAAGAATACCAAAGATAAAAATGGTAGGGGATGCGAGGTTCGAACTCGCGACAAATTGATTAAGAGTCAACTGCTCTACCAACTGAGCTAATCCCCCAAAATCGATCTACTCATCACCTATTATACATTGAAGTTAATTTTATTTATTAGCCAAAACACTGATTATTTCATTTACGGAGTTTGATATATTATCTGCGACATAGCCTCCCTCCAGCATATATAAAGTTCTGCCTAAAGCATATTTTTCAGCAATATCTTTTAATATTAAAGCAGTTTGTTTATAGCCACTTGAAGTGTAATTTAGCTGGCCTAATAAGTCACCTTCATGCGCATCAAAACCTGCAGACACAAGAACAAACTCAGGTTTAAACTTATCCATGGCAGGCTTTAGCTGATTATTAAAAGTATTTAATAGTTCATTATCGCCTGAGCCTTCAGGGAGGTCGACATTCAAGGTAAAGCCTTTACCTCTTCCAATACCGTTTTCAGTAGGGCGGCCACTTTGTGGGTAAAAGGGATGTTGATGAACGCTGAAGTAAAAAACAGAATTATCTTCATAAAATATATCTTGTGTGCCATTTCCATGATGTACATCAAAATCTACAATCAATATCCGTTTAAGCCCATATTGTTGCTGTAAATAGCGAGCGGCGACAGCTATATTATTGAATATACAGAATCCCATTCCTTTTGTAGCTGTTGCATGATGGCCAGGAGGCCTAACTATTGCAAAAGCTGAAGCTATTTCCTTGGACATAATCATATCTACCCCCTTTATCCCTGCACCAACCGCAAGCCTTGCTACATGATTAGACTGTTTAGAAATGACAGTATCGCCAGTACTTAAATAAGAGGTTGAGTTATTTATTAATAAGCTAGTTTCATACTCAACTGTTTTAATGTAATTCATTGAATGGACTAGCTGTAAGTGCTCTATTGAGGCAGGATTAAATTTAGGCCAAATTAGAGAGGTTTTAAGAAGAGGGTGTGCGACTAAATTTTCAACCACAGATATAAGTCTATCTGGATTTTCGGGATGATTTTTACCTGTATTGTGCAATAAAAACTGATCGCTATACATAACTGCTACCTTATTTTTTTTGTTTAAATTTTCAGCAATAAGGCTATTAGCAGTAAAAAGTAAAATTAAGCTTAATAGTAATTTTTTCATTTCGATATTTTATAACATGCTTATAAGTAATTATAGGTTACTATTTCTTATTATTTAATACTTATCAAATAAGAAGGAGAAATTATGCCGTTCGTAACTGTTAATATTTTAGAGGGAAAAGGGAAGGAGTACATAAAAAAAGTTTCTGATAGTATAAATGAGGCGGTTATTGAAACGATGGCTTTTCCAGACGACGATAGATATCAAGTGATAAACCAATTATCTGATGATTGTTTACAATATCAAGGTAGAGAGGGTGATAGGGTGATGATGCACCTAGTAATGCGCTCTGGGCGTTCAAATAAAGCAAAACAAGCTTTTTATGCAAAGGTAGTCGAATATTTAAGTAACAGGGTACAAATAAAGCCTGAAAATGTTTTTATTACTATCACTGAAAATCATGATGTTGATTTTTCTTTTAAGGATGGCGTAGCTCAGTTTGTTGTTTAATATATAATTATTTACTTCATTAACTTTAACTTCATTAACTTTATTAGATTTATATTTTAAATAACTGTTTTTTATAATTTTTATACATTTATTAGAAGAGGTGTCATTAATTATCTAATGCATATTACTTCGTATAATGTATATTATGTAAAATAGAATATACTATTTAATTGATAACAAGTCTTTAGCGCCAATAGTATTAGCAATAGAAATACCCTTTTGAAGTGTCTCGCTAGATTTTAATGTGTCTCCGATAGTTTTTAATACCAGAGACTGCTCTATTAAAGCTTGGGCTTCATAGTATTGACTACCATTATTAACAGCAAACTTTTCAAGCTTGATTAAGATCTTTAATGCTCTATCACCCGATCCATCTTCAAGGTGGTAGTCTGATAAGATAACTTGTAAATCAGCATATTCATTTAAAGCACCAGTTTTAAGATACATATTTGAAGCTTTTAATGCGTACTCGATAGACTTGTCTAGCTTCTTTTTGCCATAGTAAGCTCTAGAAAGGCCCTTGTAGCCATCAGCCCTGTCATCATCATTAAACGAAGTAACAATAGATTTTGAAAAATAATCTACTGAGTCGTCATATTTCTTCTCTACTAGCGTGCTTTCACCTAACTGAAATAGAAATCTATGCTCCATTTCAAGGTACTTGCTATTGCCTAGCTTTGCCGTTTCAAGACCTCTGGTAAAAGTTTTAGACGAGGTGCTTACCTGCCCTGAATCTCTTTCAGTTATTCCTTTATAGAGTATTGAAAACATTTGATCTGCTGGTAAATCAGCATGTTTTTCGCTTTCCTGAAATGCTTTTATTGATTGTTGATGCATGCTTTCTCTGAAGTACGCCTTACCTAGACAAAAGTTTTTATCGTATTGATTTGTAATTTTATTCCCCGCCTCAATCGCAGCTAGATTATCACCATTATTAATTAGTTTTTCACATAAGTTATCTGAATTATATGAATAAATATTATTTGAAAACAATAATATAATTATAAAGCTTAAAGTATTTTCTATTTTCATTACGTCCCAATTTTTTTAGTTAATGTTAATAATTCTGACTCGTTGATAATTTTTACATCTAATTTCTCTGCTAGATTCAATTTACTTCCAGCATCGGCACCTGCAATTACGTAATCAGTTTTCTTCGATACACTTGCTGCAACCTTACCGCCACAGCTTAATATCAAAATTTTTGCTTCTTCTCTTTTAAGTGTAGGTAATGTCCCAGTTAGGACAAACGTCAACCCATCTAGTTCTTTAGACCTTATAGTATCAGAATGTATTTGTTCAATCACTAGCCCCATATCTAATATAGCGATTAATTGCTCATATTTACTTTTATTATTAAAATATTCATTAATTGACTTTGAAACAGTTGGACCTATATCCGGAACCGCTTCAAGCTCTTCTAATGTTGCTGCTTTAATCTTTTCTAAGGATTTGAAGTATTCAGCTAAGTCCGAAGCTGTTGACTCCCCTACATTTCTGATCCCTATCGCATAAATAAACTTGTCCAGTGTTGTATTTTTTGATCTCTCAATGGCCACAATAAGGTTTTCTGCTGACTTTTCTGCAAATCTTTCCAGTTTAATTAATTGCTCTTTTTTTAGTTTATATATGTCTGAAAAGCCATCAATAAGTTTTTCTTCTATTAGTTGGTCAACAATCTTTTCACCTAGCCCGTCTATATCCATTGCTTTTCTTGAACAAAAATGCATTAATCCTTGTTTCTTTTGGGCACTACAGGACACCCCATTAAGGCAGCGTAAAACTGCTCCATCTTCATCTTTTGATAATCTTGATTCACATACAGGGCATTTGCTTGGCATATTGAATACTTTGACTGTATCAGTTCTTTTTTCTTGGATTACTCTTACTATTTCAGGAATAACATCACCTGCCCTCCTCACTTTGACGTAATCCCCAATATGTACATCCTTCTTTTTAAGTTCATCCTCATTATGTAGTGTTGCGTTTGTTACTTGAACTCCTCCAACGATAACTGGCTTTAATCTAGCTACAGGGGTAATTGAGCCAGTCCGTCCTACTTGGACTGTTATATCCAACACAAATGTTTCTGCCTCTTCAGCTGGAAATTTGTGGGCAGTAGCCCATCTAGGTGCTTTGGAGATAAAGCCTAATTCATCTTGATGGTTTAATGAATTCACTTTGTATACAATTCCATCAATATCAAATGGTAAGTTGCTACGCATTTCAACTATTTTATCGTAATAGTTTTGAAGGCCATCAACTCTTGTGGTTACCGCTGCTAAATCCGATGTCGGAATCTTAAAATTTCTTAATAGTTTTAAGCCTTTTGAGTGAGAGACTAATTGGTACTGATCTTCGAACAGAAAAATACTATAAGCAAAAAAGCTTAAAGGTCTTTTTGCAGTTGTGCTTGAATCAATTTGACGCAAACTTCCCGCTGCTGCATTTCTTGGGTTTGCGAATAACTTCTGCTTTAGTTCTAGCTGTTTTTCGTTAAGTAATTTAAAATCTTTAGTAAGCATCACAACCTCCCCCCTCACCTCAATTTTTTTTGGGATGTTCTTGCCTTCCAATTTTAAAGGGATAGACTTTATTGTTTTAAGATTATGAGTCACATCTTCCCCAACAAAGCCATCACCCCTAGTAGCACCAAGGGTAAATTTTCCTTCATCATAAATTAAAGAAACAGCTAGGCCATCGAATTTAGGCTCCGCGGAGTATTCAATATCTTTAACCCCTATTTCATCACATACTCTTTTATCAAAAGCACTTAACTCACCAATTGTGAATACGTTGCTTAATGAAAGCATTGGTTGTAAGTGTTTTACTTGCTTGAAAGCTTGGTTTGTTTCAGAGCCTACTCTTTGAGAGGGTGACTCAGGGGTTATTAATTCAGGAAATTCGGTTTCAAGTTTAACTAGTTGTGCATATAAAAAATCAAACTCTGCATCCGAAAGCGTAGGGTCATTTTCAACATAATACCTATAAGAATGGTCTTGTATTTGAATTCTTAACTTCTCTATTTCTTTTTTTGCTTGAATTTGCATTTTATGAGAATAATTTTTTTGCGATAGCACTACCAGGCATAATATTTTTTTTAATCATTTTATCCTCAATAGTTTTTAATGAAACATAAATTTTACTCACCTTGTCTTTGTCTAGCTCATTACTTTTAACGTCGACTAAGACACCATTTAGATTTTTCTTACAAAGATCAATGAGTTTAATCATTTCATTAAAAGAATAGGTAATATTTTTAGTGTTTGGAATATCCATCTTGAATAAAATACCCTGTAAAAAGGTGTCACGATTAATATCAAGTTTTTTTCCAGATAAAGAGAGTAATTGGCAAATATTTTCTGTTCCAGAAGTTGAATTTCTTAACTCATGCAATCCATTTTCATTGGAAACTATTTTAGGATCTTCAAAAAATTCTAATAAAGCACCTATTTGAAATGATGAATCTGATTTTGGGATAACTTTAATGAATAAAGATTGGTCTACTTCAATTCTAAATTTATTCAACCCTATTGCCTCTTCAGCAATATCTTGATTTGCTAACCAAAAAAGAGATCCATCAACAGTCTCTTTTATATTTTCAACCAAAGATTGGAAATTTTTAATTTCAAGCTCACTCTTAATCCCTTTTCTAGATGTCAATAATAAAACTATTAGGATTTGATTGAATCTGATGGTCTCATCAAGAGCTTCACCAGTTGCCCATATCTCATCTCCATTACGGACGTAAATTCTTGCATCTGCTATTTTAGATAATTCATCTACCAATAAACTTTTAGTGCTATTTTGAACCTCTTTGGTCGTGATAGAAGCAACAGTTTCAATTTCCCTATAAATGCCATTAGGTAAATTTTCTCTAATGAGTTGTTCAGATGCGTATCCTTCTAATTTTGGGTTTAGCGCCCTCTCATTTTCAAAGATAGGATTGGCTGGATTAAATAAGGGATCATTCTCATCTGTGATTTCTGATTTCTGAGAAGTTTTGCTAGGTTTATTTTTGTCCTTATTATGCTTTCTAAGTTGAATCCAATTATGGATAAGCATGATTATAATTACAAACAAACCAAGTGATAAAAGAGTTAATTGAACTTCGCTCATAGTCGTTAGTTTAGTTTGTTACTTCCACTTTTTCAACACCTTGTAAGCTGACCTCAACAATTCGAGAAACACCTTTTTCAGCAGAGGTGACACCAATTAATTGATCCGTCATTTCCATGGTTGGCTTTTGATGGGTGACCAATATAATTTGAGTTGATTCTGACATAGTCTTAACAATATCGCAGAATAGATCTACATTCCCATCGCTTAATGGGGCATCAACTTCATCCATAATACAAAAAGGTGCCGGATTAAGTTTAAATAAAGCAAATACTAAAGCAATACCTGTTAGTGCTTTTTGTCCACCTGAAAGATTAACAACTGTTGTGTTCTTTAAACCCGGAGGTTGAGCTACCACTTGAAATCCAGAATCTAAGATTTGTTCACCTATCAGCTCTAATTGAGCACGGCCACCACCAAATAACTTCTGGAAATAAAAATTAAAATTTTCATTCACAGTGTTATAGGTTGTTGCTAATTTTTCTCTAGTTTCAATATCAATCTTTCGTATTGCCTGTTCAAGCGTAGTAGATGCCTCAGTTAAATCATCCATTTGCTTTTGTAAATAGCCTTGCCTCTTTTCTATAACATCTAATTCTTCAATGGCAGCCAAGTTTACTGGGCCTAACCGCTCTATTTTTTCTGAAATTTTTATACACTTTTCTTCAATATCTTCAATTCCATCTTCCGCAGTAAGCTTACTCAAAAGCTCCTCTTCATTCAGTGATGACTTTTCTAACTCATTGCAACATTGCTCGAAAATAATTTTTTCTTCTCGCTCTTCAATTTTTATTTCCTGTAATGCTTCTTGGAGTGGGCTGAGCGAATGCTGCCTCTCTAAGCGAGAGGACTCCAATGTTTTTAACTTCTCCTCTTTCGTTGATAACACTTCTCTAATTGCAGTTAAATCTGCTTCAGCTTTTTCTTTTTCAGTTATCTTTATTTTTAGGTCAGCTTCGAAGCTTTCAATACTATTATCTTTTAATTGGATAATCGTATCTTCAATTA
>Ga0209192_10002525_pt1 | contig 13017 bp, 5 predicted proteins | sample ArcticOcean_MG_C_11_FD_187433 | JGI IMG/M metagenome (GOLD analysis project Ga0209192, IMG submission 187433) | Marine microbial communities from western Arctic Ocean - ArcticOcean_MG_CB2_154 (SPAdes) (version 2) | ecosystem: Environmental > Aquatic > Marine > Oceanic | place: Arctic Ocean... | reverse complement strand
TTTCTTCCTTTCTTTCCTTTCTTCCTTTCTTCCTTTCCTTTCTTCCTTTCCTTTCTTTATTTAAAAAAGGCTAAAAATACTGCGACCCATTTTTTGTAAGCTATCTTCTCTTAAACTCGAATTTGTTATGCCATCCCAGGTTACTTTACAATTTGCAGCCCAGTTCTTTCTTCCCTTTTGATAAATACATTTCTCGTCTTTTCCGGTATTTGTATTAAAACATACCTTATTATCATTCAGCTTACATTTCGTTAAATCTCCTTCCAAAGGAAAATTATGTTCTAATGCCTCTTTAGTTGCTTCACATGTATACTTCTCTTTATCCTCGCCTACTAATTTCCAAAAATCAGGACATGTTCCTATATTTGGTGGGAATTGTTTCTTATTCTTACTTTTATTCCGCACTAAAATATATCCTATTAATCCTGAAAATAATATCGAAAATAATAATATATAAGCTATACTACTATAAAACATTTGGGTAATCATATTAAAATATACTGACATTTTTTTTTATTTATTAATTATATATGAGTCATAATATTAAATTAATTACACCAGACACTAACATTTTATTTCACATGAAAGATAATATCCCTATTAAAACCAGCGCTACCTACCGAGACCCTCTCGCCGATGTATGGGAAGATAACGCCCTCACCAAACGATTTTATAGTCAAGAAAATGTCAACCAACTACAAAATAAACTTATTGAAGGTGTCTACATTCAATCTAATAAAAAGATTATTATCGGCAAACAAAACGACAATGAACTATATGTTATTATGAAAAGGGTTTTTCTTCAATATGGTAAAAATTGTATAAAATCATTATCTAATCCTAATAACTTTCCTACCGTAGGAGAACTTCCTGGACATATGTCCTCGTGGCTTTCTTCTTCTATCACCCTGTCTAAAAACACCACATGCGATAATTCTACGCAATTAAATATTCTTAATCAACACGTCCTAAAGTATGCTATAAATCAAGTTTATAATGAAGCTTTATCCTATCTACAATTCAAAAAAGACCTTAATCAAATTGCTACTCCTATAGAACATCCTATTAGCACTAATATACAAGATAAACAATTAAAATATTTCAAACCTAACTACGGCGACTTCTTTATTCCACAAAATAACTAAATCTCCACCTTCCTTACTATATTAAGTATACCACATTTACACGCCATTCCTATCCTACATCCGTACACAATACCTCCAAATACTTGATACCGACCTCACATTATGATTACTATTTACTATACTAATCATATCCAGTTTATAAATAATTATAATTATATCTTTCTCTTTCTCTTTCTTGTCTTCTTTACCTTCCTTCTTCTTTTATTTCTCGTTTTTCTTCTCGTTTTTCTTCTCGTTTCATTTCTCGTTTTTCGTTTCTTCTTCCCACCACCGTTTGGCGGCGCATCCTTTATTACTAACGCGGAACTTTCACGTCCCTTTATATCCGTAATTAATCCCCCAATATTTCCTTCCCCATAAATATCCGCCGGCTTATCATATCCGCCTCTTCCTTTACTTTGATTAATTGCATACAATAATCGGTCATCTGTAGCTAAAGTAATCGGCGGTATATTCATCGTATCTACTTTCCCATTTAATGCTACAAATAACCCATGTATCCATTCGGTAGACATAGACACACTATTCTCACATATTTCCCATAATACATAATTAAATAATTTATCCGATGGCAATATGAATTGTTTTAAGTTAACCTCCCCTTCAAATTTCCCTTGCATAAACTTTTTATAGGCTTTAAAAGTAACCGTGTTTTCGGCATAATTATTGGGCACGATATCCTCCCCACTATTTGGTAAAGGCTGCCAAACTCGCATTTTATAAATTTCTTCTTTTTCCTCATTATAATAAGGCGTTGCTTTCATTTCGGGATACTTCTCCCCATAATTATCACGAATACGGTCGGGCATATAGTCTGGCACGCTATCTAATTTAAATGGAATATATATTGGAGTTGTTTCTGCGTCGAATTCGCACGACCATTTTAAAAATTCGATTATCTTCCTTCCTATTATAATATCGTCCAGCTCTTCGTCTTTCATTTTATCATCATTTTCGAATAAAAAATATACTATTAATATTATTAATGTCGAAGAATTTAAACCGCCCAGATATGTATCTACTACACTTGGTAATAATTGTCTCAAATACTTTTTAAAATATAATAATATATATTGTAATATGGGATATCTTGTATTAAGTTCATTCATTACCAGTACATTATTGTCGCCGGAGTTTAAATGATCATTTATACCGATATCAATCTCTAATATTTGTATATCTTTTGTGCCGTCTCCTTTTAATAAACGTAGTTTTATTATTGGAGGAACACTTTTATTTTTTGGTGTTACTACTATATTTTCAATAATGCTATATGGTTTAAAGTATATTACATATCTGGACAGACTATCGCTTATATTGTTTAACACATCGACCTTTCTTTCATGTAGATCTTTATCTCCCTGTGGTTCGTACCACTCTTCTTTCATATGTATCATTATATCACTATCCGAACTAGGTAGTGCTAAGTTCGCCGCCCTTGAACCATATAATGATATTTCGCGATACTTATCTATAAATTCTTCTTTTAAATATTCATCCAATATATTTTGTACCATGTCTATATCGGGTTGCATTTTTTTAGATCTAACTATGTCTATGTGAACACTTTTAACTATATCACCGAATTCTTTCGCTTTCTCTTCCGTCTCTTTTGCTTTTTGTTCTAATCTATCCTTCTCAACTTTAGCTTTCTCTGCTACTTCTTGTGCTAATCTATCTTTCTCTGTCGCTACTTCTTGTGCTAATCTATCTTTCTCAACTTTAGCTTTCTCTGCTAATCTATCTTTCTCTGTCGCTACTTCTTGTGCTAATCTATCTTTCTCAACTTTAGCTTTCTCTGCTAATCTATCTTTCTCTTGTTTTGATCTAGCATCATTGATTTTCTTCTCACTTTCTTTCAATTTAAGCATTTTCCTTGCTTCTTCTGCTTTTTCTTCTGCTATCAACATAGCCGCATATCGATTCGCTTTATCTGTCGCTTTATCTGTCACTTTATCTGTCGCTTTATCTTTTGCTTTATCTTTTGCTTCTTGTTCTAATCTAGCTTGTTCTAATCTAGCTTGTTCTAATCTAGCTTGTTCTAATCTAGCTTGTTCTTCTGCTTCAGTTTTCACAATCGGTTCCCGTAATTCTATCTCATATTCTTTTAAGGATTGGTCTAGGTTAGCTTGTTTAGCATGTGATTTACGTACGTGTAATAATGCCAAGGTCAATGTATTTATCGATGTTAATAATCTTTCCGATTCCACAACATTTAAGTCATTAAAGAATAACACTATTGTATTATTTCCTATTTCCTTTACCCCTGTCGGGGTTGACATTTTTACTAATTTATCAAAATCGGTCTCGCCGTCCTCTTCGATCGCCCCCAGGACATCAACGGGGTGAGCCTCTTCCCCCTGCTCCTCACTTATGCTCTGACTAATTAGTCCCAGCTCCTCACTTATGCTCCGACTAATTAGTAAAAATATTTCGTATACCCCATCATGCGAGGTCTTTCCATTTTTGCTGTCTATTAATTCTTTTAATATTATACCAAGTGACGTATAAATATTATATGGACTTGATGGTATCTCGCTTTTTTTTGTGAATAGAATCAGTTTCCGTATCAAACGTTGTGTTAATTCGTATAAAGCGGGGTTCGTCATTGATCCATCAACATCTATAAACCGTATTTCTTCTAAATCATCTTTTAAAAAAGCTGACATAAATTCTATTGCTAGGAACACATACTCTCTTTTATCTTCATCCTTGATGTCCAATATTTTAGCAAAGGCTTCGGAGCTAAATAATGCGTCCCACTTTTCTTTCGCGCGTATATCCTCCATAATCTTTTTTTTTTCATTTGTTCTTTTCTTCCAATCAGTATACATACGATCGACAAATTCGCGCTCGTCATGTGGGTCTTTGTGCCCGTCGAAGTTCAATCCATCCAATAACGGACCTTTACATTTATAATGCGTTATATGATTTTCATATAACTTCTCCCTACATTCTTTACTACAATAATATTGTATTCGACAATTATCACATACAGTCGCGTTGTTATTATATACATCTATATCATCTGGGGATATACGTGACGGACAACCAGATATGTCATCGTAATTCGCGCACAATAACAAATAATCATCTGTGTCGGCGACCTTTCTTGCGTAAAATGGTAATTTTGGGTTGCCTTGCTTTGCCCCCTTTACCTTATACTCATTATAAATATATTTAACCATACCTTTTAAATGTATATCATAGAGAGAAAGCACTGGTTTAGTCCTCTTACTCGCCTTCCCAGAACCTTTTAAATTATAGCGTTTCTTGGTAATCTTATTTTTCGTTTTTTTTTTAATCTTCTTTTTCGATTTCTTCATATTATATATATTTATATAAGAAAATTAATTATATTATGTTTATCAAGATTATACTCAATATATGTATTCATTTATAGCTAATATTAATTATTTGTTTCATTTCATAAATACTCCTAATTGCTACATTTATTTTTGCTTCTTCCCTTTTTTTACTTTTATTGTAATTGGTTCTTCTTCTTCTACATTTATATTTGTTTTATTTGTTTTATTTGTTTTATTTGTTTTATTTGTTTTATTTGTTTTATTTGTTTTATTCATTCCTTCCAGTAATTGGTTTAGTTCATTTATCCACATATCTTTCTCGTCTATATTTGAAACATTTTCAAATTCCTTAACCTTTTCATCCTTATTTTTATTGAAGCGGTCGACTTCTTCTTCCGTCAGTGAATCAAATGGCATTTTGGTTAGGTATTTAAATGAATTCTCGATCATATCAAAATGCTTATCAACTAGCATATTTATCACTTCTTGCTCCTTTTTCTTCTTTAGAATAATACTATCATCTATTATTCCATTTATAAAATTTACCTTATTTGTAAGCAATAGCAATTCGTGAGATAATTTGTTAAGAATATATTTTTTTCTTATAACATAATTATCAAATCGAATTTTCATATAATTATCTATAATTTCTTGAGGTGTATGAAACAGTCGAAGTTTCTGTTTTTCGTCAAATAAATACATATTGGTTGTATTTTTCGTACTATAAAGTTTTAATACCTTTTCCAACCCATTCGTTCCTTCATAGTCCCCCTTCATCTTTACTAGCGAATCTATCACATTACTTGCAAACGTAATCGTGAAATCGATTTCTTTCTCCGTACACATATCTATATATTCTCTCACCCTTACACCCGTTTTATCCTTCTTTCCATTCCCCCCTTCTATCAAATTCTCTATATGTTCTTTATAATTCGTCGTCCAAGTCCCTATTGGAAGCTCCGTTATCCTAACTCTCGTTGGCGAGACTATCTCATAATTACCCTTTATCAAAAATTTGGTATTTTCCTCATTTACGGAATAAATCTGCCCCTGAAATCCTTTGTAAAATGGAATAAATTTAATATCATCTACATTATCTCCATTTAATCTTTTCATTATAAAATCTATTATAACATGCGGGTTGTAAGAGAGCACCTCGCTACTAAATCCCGTACCTATACCTTTTGTCCCATTCACTAGAATCATCGGCACAATTGGTACATAATATTGTGGCTCTACAGACATACCATCATCATCCAGATAATCCAGAATTGCATCATCACTATCTTTAAAAATTAGTCGGGTTAGTTTATCTATCTCTGTGAATATATACCTTTCTGACGCCGCATCACTCCCTCCTGAAAGCCGGGTTCCAAATTGCCCATTCGGCGTTAAGTAGTTGATATTATTCGAACCTACAAAGTTCTGCGCCATTCCAATAATACCCCCGTTCAAGCTCGCCTCACCATGATGATATCCGGACAACTCTGATACTGAACCACTTAATTGTGCTACCTTAATTTCTTTCGTTAAATTACGTTTAAATGTCGTAAATAGAATCTTGCGCAAACTCGTCTTTAGTCCATCTACCAGACAAGGTATTGAACGCGCATTATCATAAATTGAAAAGTGACGCATCTCTTTATTAATAAAATCTTCAAAACTAATATTACATTCTTCCGTATCCAAATAATCCGCGGGGTCATATTCTCCCAACCAACTTTTTCTATCATCGGCCCTTTTTTTATTGAACGCCATATCTATTGTATTTGAACTCTCCAATGACTTATTGAAATATATAAACTTCTTTTCCTTAAAATATTCTTTAAACTCATTACTTGTACTCGTTCCTAATCCCTTATAATACTTTATTTTCCAACCCGGGGCCGAATTACTTTGTTTCCATTTATTATATTGCCCGTCGTTATAAAATAGTATCGTCTCCTTTCCCTTTGCCGCCTTTATAATTGGCGTATTCATAAATCCTATGAAATTCGGTATATTTAATAGACTTTTCCACTCTGAATCAAAAAGGTTCACCCCCAACCCTTTAATATGACTGCCGTCTAAATCCTGATCTGTCATAAATATTATCTTTCCATATCTTAATAATTCTTTCACACTCTCCTCCGTATAGTCTTTCCCAACCTCTAGTCCCACTATATGTTTAATATCGTGAATCTCTTTATTCTCTGATATTCGTTTTTGGGTCTCCCCCCTTACATTTAATAGCTTCCCTTTTAAAGGATATACACCTATCCTTTTCCTATCCTCCTTCGACATACCACCCACTACACCCGCTTTTGCCGAATCTCCCTCACAAAGAATCAATATACACTCATCACTTTTTACTGTTCCCGCATCATCCGCATCTATCAGTTTTGGAAAACCCCTCAGTGTCTTTCTCTTATGACCATCATTCTTTTTTACCTCCTGAATTTCTTTCACCGAAGTTAACGCACACGCCACATCCATTATACCCAGCTTTGCTATCTTTTCTATAAACTTATCACTTATATCACACGTTGAACCAAATTTACTTATATTTGTTGTCATGTAATCTTTCGTTTGACTATCAAATGACGGATTCTCTATATCACACCTCACAAATAACATCATTTGCTCTTTAATTGTACTTGGTTTAACGTCCACCCTCTTTTTCTTCTTTATATAAGCTATTAGCTTCTTTGTTATTTGTCCCAGAATATACTCCACATGTTTTCCACCTTTACACGTGAATATACCATTTACAAAAGATACCTGGGTAAATTCTTCTTTTGGTGCAAGAGATACCGCATATTCCCATCTTTCATTTGCTTCTTCATACACCCTATCCTTCTCCGATTTCTTTCCTATATACAAATCTATATATTGAGAGAATTGTTTTATTGGTACCACCGAATTATTATATTTTACTTTTACCTTATTACCTGTTATCGCCGCTATATCCATTATACGACGTTTAAACAAATTCATCATATCATCGCTTAATTCACTTAATCCTAGACGGGCTAAGTCCGGCTTAAACGATACCCTCGTATATGGCTTCTTACTACACTTTGTTATCTTTGGTTTATCTATAATATCCAGATTATCGTGGTATTCTTGAGTATATTTCAATCCCCGGATATGATCTACTGTTTCTATTTTCCCCCAACTCGACCAAATTAGTACCAATTTAAAACCAAACCCGTTCTTTCCACCCACTATCTGTTTCTGTTCCTTATTATAATTTGTTGATGTCCTAAGATGCGCAAATATCATCTCCGGTATCCATAAATCATGTTCTGGATGTTTTACTACATCTATACCATTACCATCATTCTGCAATGTAATTACACCATCTTTTATTTCTATCTCTATATTTGTTACCGGCAACATATTATCTTTCTTCTGTTCTATATTTTGTTCCTGCCTTATATGATGATCGCGACAATTCACTATTGCTTCATCAAATAATTTATATAGACCCGGAATTATCATTATATCCTTATGTTTTATTTCATCACCATCCATTACATATGTCTCATATCCGGTTGGCTCCATTGAACCCGTATAAGTATCCGGATTTTCTAATACATGTTGTTTATCTGACTTCTTTTGATAAGTCTTTGACAATTTATTATTTACATCATTATTACCGTCATTTACTACCACACTCATTGCTTTTCGTATATTATACCCTTTAATTTGTTTCAATTTTATATCTTTCTATATAATTTATTTACATCATCCGACCATTTACATCATTCCAGCGCATCATTCCCCATTCTTATTTACAACCCCGAATATAACTCTCTTAATAATACTTCGCTTTCTAATAATCCTACACAACCATCCGTTATACTTACCCCATATTTTAAAGGACGATCATTTATACTCTGTTTACCTTCACATAAATTTGACTCTAACATCATTCCTATCATGTTATCCTTCTTTAAAAAATTACTTATAAAATATCTCCACGCTTCACATTGTCTCCGATAATCCTTTAATGAATTACCATGAGAACAATCTATTAATATATTTACATTCTCATCTATCTCATCTACTATATGTTTATAATAATTCGGCCCCTTTTTACTTCCTCTCAATATTATATGGACATTCTTATTTCCCCTCGTTGTTACTATTGATGCTACCCCATTCCTATCTATTCCATAAAAACTATGCGACAATGACCCCGCCTTCATACCCTCTATCGCACTCTCTATACTACCGCCTGTTGTATTTTTGAAACCTATCGGCATCGATAACCCCGATACTAATTGTCTATGATTTTGACTTTCCACTGTTCGCGCACCTATTGACCCCCACGATATTAAATCTGATATATATTGTGGTGTAAATGTATCCAAAAATTCACATGCCGTTGGTACCTCCATATTTACTAATTCTAATAATAACTCCCGACCCATTCTCAACCCCTTATCTATGTCGAATGTATCATTCAAATTTGGGTCATTAATTAAACCTTTCCAACCCATTATTGTTCTTGGTTTCTCAAAATATACTCTCATTACTATCATCAATTTACTACCATATTTTTCCCTCATTTTCTTTATAAATACACCATACTCTTTCCCACCCTTTACATCGTGTATCGAACAAGGACCCACCACCACCAGTTTTCGCTTATCTTTGTGGGACAAGATATTCTCTATCTCTTCCCGAGACCTCTTGATAAATTCCCTATTTTCTCTACTAGCTTTTAACTCATTTAGCAATAAATTTGGAGGCATTATCGATTTTAAAGACACTATATTTACATCATCTATCTCCATTTATTAATAAGTATATAATATATTTTTAAACTATTAATAAGTATATAATATATTTTTAAACTATTAATATTATTAATAATATTAATAATAAGTACATAATATATTTTTAAACTATTATTATTATATACAATATGGTATGGTCAACTTATGTATCAAATCCTGTGAACCCAGCCACTATTACTAACCCTACCCAAAGTACCATTGACATAACCTTCCTGAACCCCATTCAGCTCCCGTGGATCCAACCCCCCGGACCCCCATTAACAATTACACATGGTGGATCCATCACGTCCCTATATCAAAATAATGTTTCACTTCATAAAGTCTCATCCCTGGCCCTCAACACAATCCTTCGTCTAGATATTACCTCTATTCAACTTGTTCCCGGTTCATTTAAAATAACTATTCCAAATACATTTGTGAGGGTATATTCAGATTGGGATTTTGATTATCGTCTCTTGTCCAACGAGATAACATTTACCTATAATGTTGATATCCTAGAAATCACTAATTACGACCCATCATTACATGCCACAATCACCAACCAATCAAATTTGTCTATAGATTTTAATCAAGACTTCGTCCTCACTGATGCTAGCCATTCTACAATTCTTAATAACACCCGTATTATCGATCTCTCCCACTCCTATTTTTCTAAAACATACACCACCACCACCACCACCAAATTTTTAGTTGGCGACAATAGTGGCACGACGTCGCTCAATCAACCCCCCCTTCATGCACCAACGCTCCCCAGTGATAAAACAAGTTTAGTTGACCCAGATGTGTCTGGACTCACAATTACTTCCAATGTTCCCACCATACATCACGATATACAGGATATATTAACTAATTGGGATATGAATGCCCCGAGCCATAGCGGTCCTATTATCCTGACATTTACTTTCCCCAAAGTTGTCACTTTGGATGGATTTACATTTGCAACTTATACGGGTGGGCTAGTCGGCGAGATAAAGAATTGGTCGTTAAAGGACGAATCTAATACTGTTATTATAAATGGAGGGACGGTTTATGATCCCTCGGCTGCTATATTAACAGGCACACCTGATGCCATCACCACATTAACGCCGGATACTAAGGGAGCTATCACGGCGGAGGATATAATTACTATTCCGCAACATTCATCAAGGATTTGGTATTTAACGTTGGATTTAACACATAAACTTTATATCTATTTTGTGAGATTTCATGGTATGGTCGGTATTCCGTCCAAATTTTTAGTTGGTGACAATAATAACGGACAGCTGGCAGGCTCCAACTACTCCGATGCACATAAAGTATCTTTGATTGACGAATCCGTCAAAGGACTAACGGTTACTTCCAGTGTTGACACGATTAATGCACAGTCATTCTTATTTGGAAATTGGCAATCCCGCCCCCAGCCACACGTCGGTGAGATTACCCTGACATTTACTTTCCCCGAAGTTGTTACGTTGGATGGATTTACATTTCCAACTTATATGTATGACCCGGACACCGGCGTTATAGAGAATTGGACGTTAAAGGACGAATCGAATAAGGTGGTTATAAATGGACCGGAGGTTAACACGGGTGGCGACTGGGCTATATTAAAAGGTACATCCGACAAAATCGTACTAAACTACTTAACGACCTTGAAATCTATCACGGCTACCGATATAATTACTTTTCCGCCACATTCATCAAGGGTTTGGTATTTAACATTGGATTTATCAAAGAAACTTTATATCTATTTTGTGAGATTTCATGGTTGGGTTGGGCCGAACCAATTAAATATTCGTAAACTATCAGACTTGCCTCTCGAAAAAGGACCATTAACAATTACTATTCCTAAAAGTAATCTCGGACTTACCGATCCACGCTGGGACAGCCGGTTAACATTAGACTATACGTATAACTACAGCGCCATGCATGTTAATTGGTTACCAGACCCAGTTATTAAGATTGCTGTCGACGGGGTGGATATCTCCTACAGCACCGAAGGCAATAAGTTGACTATTTCCAGCTATTTAATGTCATTTCCTTCAATCACATTTTCTTTAAGTGAGAATGTATACCCGATAAACCAGAATACACATTTAAATAGCAGTAATATTATACTTGCCCCTTTCGACCCTACGATTACTTCTAAATCCACTTATTCTACTGCCGACCTTAGTAATAATTGGACCGTAGATACCAACAGATATTCTTATACGGTAAAAAGATATGACTCTAGCCAAAATACACTTGACCTATCTTTAACTTTTGGTACGGTCCAAAGCACCGACAATTTAACGTTATTAAGTGGATTACATACCGGTACCATTCTTTTCGCGACCCAGCCTCGTAATATGACCATCGTATTTAATGTTTATCCACCACCCATATATGAATCTATATACCCTGCTATAAATAGCATAATCAACCCCAATCAAACACCTCTTAAAATAACCTTTAGCGAGGATATCTCTCTTAACTCGAGTATTTTATTGCCAATTATAAATAATGGTAACAGATTCGAGGGCTTTCTCCAGGGCCACTCGAATGCGTTGTACATTAATAATAATAACACCCTTACCATAGACCTTTCCGCGGTCGGACTTGCTCCTGGTTCATTAAAAATAAATATTCCTAATAATCTAATAAAGAGTTTACATGGTGTGCCTTTAACTACCGATTTATCATTTGTCTATACTATTCCTCCACCACCCATATATAAATCTATAGACATTTCTAGAAATAGCAGCATCATCACCACCCAAACACCTCTTAAAATAACCTTTAGCGAGGATATCTCTCTTAACCCGGATATTTCATTACAAATTACAAATAATGGTACCCCCCGAGCAGTGGATGCGAAGGTGTTACACATTGAGAATAAAACCCTTACCATAGACCTTTCCGCGATACAACTTGTTTCTGGTCCATTACAAATAACGATTCCTAAGAATCTAATAAAGACTAAATCATATGGCGTGTATTTAACTACCGATTTATCATTTGACTACGTAGATTGGATGCCGCCCATATATTCATCTATAGACCCTTCTACAAACCCTGGCATAATCAACACCAATCAAATACCCCTTAAAATAATCTTTAGCGAGGATATCTCTCTTAACCGGGATAGTTCATTACAAATTACAAATAATACGACAACCACCCCGGTTTATGCGAATGCGTTGCAAATTGATAATAAAACCCTTACCATAGACCTTTCCGCGATACAACTTGTTTCTGGTTCATTACAAATAAATATTCCTAATAATCTAATAAACAGTGTACTGGATGTGCCTTTAACTACCGATTTATCATTTACCTATAATGCTCAGATGCCTCCCATATTTAAATCTATAGACATTTCTAGAAATAGCTTAATCAACCCCAACCAAACACCCATTAAAATAACCTTTAGCGAGGATATCTCTCTTAACCCGGATATTTCATTACAAATTACAAATAATAATAACACCTTCATAGTGGATGCGACGGTGTTACACATTGAGACTAATATCCTTACCATAGACCTTTCCGCGATACTACTTGTTTCTGGTTCATTACAAATAACTATTCCTTATAATCTAATAAAGACTAAATCATATGGCGCGTATTTAACTGCCGATTTATCATTTGACTACAAAGATTTGATGCCCCCCATATATTCATCTATTGACCCGCCGAATTTCCTCGATAGCAGCATCACCACTACCCAAACACCCCTTAAAATAACCTTTAGCGAGGATATCTCTCTTAACTCGGATATTTCATTACAAATTACAAATTCTCCTTTTATATATT
>Ga0209192_10002521_pt1 | contig 13023 bp, 3 predicted proteins | sample ArcticOcean_MG_C_11_FD_187433 | JGI IMG/M metagenome (GOLD analysis project Ga0209192, IMG submission 187433) | Marine microbial communities from western Arctic Ocean - ArcticOcean_MG_CB2_154 (SPAdes) (version 2) | ecosystem: Environmental > Aquatic > Marine > Oceanic | place: Arctic Ocean... | reverse complement strand
CTTCGCCACCTGAGAAATCTGTCTTACCTTTACCGTTGGTTCCGCCCGGTGGACCGGCACCTGCTCCACCTCCTGCTCCGCCGCCACCTACTGCTATTTCAAGAGTGTCTTCTAAATTTGATGTTAATGAATAACTTGTTTTCGTGACGTAGTGTCCTGCCGCCCCTGAACCTCCCGGTCCTCCTGCATCAGATCCACCACCTGCACCTGCTCCACCCCATAGATATATGTCTACAGATGATGCACCCGCTGGTATCGTGACCGTGTTTAGTAATCCCGAGTATTGAAATTTTTTAATTATTGTGGGCATGGTTATGCCTCATACTTGAACCAGAGATCACCATTGGCTCCATCACTTGCACTTGGGTCACCTGTTTGGACAAATTTTGCAGAGCCGCCCCATAGGTTTCCGAATGTTGCCACCTGTCCAATAGTCGGTACAGTGGTCAATCCAGTGTTTCCTACTGCTATCGCCGAACCTACTGCCGCCAATGTTAATGTGGTTACTTTCAGATCGCCTGTTGATGAGTCAGTAGTCAATGGTTTAGTGCCTTTGTTGGCATCACCATCATCTGTCAAGTCTGATAATTTCAGTAGTGCTGAGTATGTTTGGTTTTCTCCTGCAACCCATAAGTTCTCCGAAACATCATAAAACAGTCTAGCATCATCATTGTCTGAAGTTTCTACTATAAGACCTGCGTCTGCCTCTGAACCACCTGCATTCACTTTCAAGAAAGTGTCGGAGTGTTCTACTATGTTGGATGATGTGTAGTTGTATGCACCACTTACATTTAAATTTCCTACTATCGTAAGATCACCAGTGATGTCTACGCCGCCATCTGCACCTGTCAATTGTAAAGGTGTTTTAGTCGTGCCACCATCGTTTACTGTAAATTTTAAATCCTTGTCTTCCGAAGTCTGTGCAATCGTTACATCATTACTTGCAACTGTCACTGTCAATTCCTGTGCGTCACCAATGATTATTCCTGAATCTGTGTCTACTGTCAATGCGCCTGTCGTTGTGTCTGCCGCATCTGTTCTCAGGAAGTTACCACCTGCGATTACTGTGCTGGAAGTGTTTGACGTTCCTGTTACATTAATAAACGATGCCTGTGTGTTTGTGCCATCAAACACAGCACCAAGTGTTGAGTTCAATGTGATTCCTGCCTTAATTGCCGCAAAACCTGTCTGTGTCACACTAGGTGTAAAGTCTTCTTTTGATAATATTGCTACTCTTGTGTTGCCTGCATACATTGAAGAAACAACTTTGTTTCCTCCTGAACTTGCTAGTGTTTCAATTTTCCAACCTGAAAGTGTCTGTCCTGATGTGTAAACTGGTCCAACCAGTTGGAATGCCGTTCCTGTATGAACATAAAGTTGATCATCATCCGAGTCATGCCAAAGATCACCAGCTGAAGGGTTTAATGGTGCTGAGTTTTGTGATTTTGCTCCACCTGTTGGTTCAAAACTTGTTCCGTTGTATACTTTTAATTGTCCTACTGCGGTATCCATCCAAAGTTCACCTGTCAAAGGTGATGTTGGTGCTGACGTTGATGCTGAATTTTCTAATAGCTTAACAAGGTTTTCGTTTAATCCTTCACCAAATCCTGAGAAGCTCTTTCCAAAAAGCTGTACAGAGGTAGTGTTATCTACTGTACCGTCTGTGATTGTAGCTATTACTGATCCGTCTGTTTTGTTAATTGTGTATGCCATTTGCTTATATTTATAGTCTTCCAGCCACAATGTTAATCGTGCCTATTTCGGTTGAATTGTATTCTTCCAGTGCTTTCCCTATCACTGTACCCATTGCAGGGTTTGTTCCTTTCCTAGCAACACCCGGATGTTGTGAGTGTGTAACCAACATATCTCCCTTGCTGATCTGTCCCATTACCTTACATGGTACTTTGCCCTGTAATGCCACTGCTTGGCCCGTTGCTTTGCTGTTCATCAGGTATGCCGGGTCACCAGAGATAACCCCTGCCACCCTTGGATCTGCACCCATGCTTGAAACTGTTATCTCTTTTTCTCCGCCAAATATGACAACCGTGCCCACTTCGTACTCCAAGTCGGATTCATATATCTCAGCCAAGTCAGCGTACTGTGCCGATGTTGCCTTGGCGTGGACCGTGTTGTATCCTTTGCTTGAAGATCCAATGTCGTATGTGGCATCTGTGTCTGGCAGTATTCCTTGTGTTGTCAGTGTTCCGCCTAGTACTAAAGTGCCCATTGTGTTGGCGCCTGAACTTGCAAGATTTCCTGCTACGTTTCCTGTGACTGCACCTGTCAGTGGTCCTGCGAATGCTGTTGCTGTAACTGTGCCTGCAACCTGTAATTTTGTGCTTGGTGTTATTGTTCCTATCCCAACACGAGATACCGAACCATCCAGTGTCATCAGAGTGGTAGTTGTACCACCATCATTCATTTTGAATGTTATGTCTGTGTCTGTTATCACGTTTGAAACAATCACCCCCGTGCTGTCTACTGTTATTGATAGGTCACTGTCTGCACCCACCTGTAAACCACCATCATTAATAACTCCAAATGTTCCCGAAGTTGTGTCATTTGCGTTTGACTTCATGAACGTGGATGCCAATTCACCACCTAACTTATCAGAGTCCGTTGCTGTGCCCTGGAACTTAACATCTGATATTGCAGTTGTAAGTGTTATACCTTTCTTGACTGTTGCGAATCCCGTGATGCTTGTTTTTGGTGTGAATGTATCTTCTGAAATAATAGCAATAAGATTTCCGTCATTGAACTGTTTTGTGATGTTCTGTGTTGTATCAGTTGAATCAAGAAGTGAATCGTATATAAAACCGTTTGTGTTTCCTGTTGTACTTGCTGGGCCTACCAATACACTTGAGGCACCGTTGTAATAGAAAAGCTGTCCGTTGTCTGAGTCTATCCAGAGATCCCCCTGTGTCAAGGCTCCCGGAGCGTTAGACTGGTATGGTACGTTGGCACCTGGTGGTACAAATAACGATCCTGTGTATATCTTAAGTCTGTTTGCCGCAGTATCATACCAAAGCTGTCCTGTAATTGGTTTTGTAGGGGCAGTTGGGTTTGCGAAATTTTCCATCAATGCTAGGAAGTTCTCCGCGATCACCTCACCGTAACCGGCATATCCTTTTCCAACAAAACTTAAATCAGTCTGTGTGTTTACAACACCATCCTGTACCGTGTACTGGTTTGGCGATGCCGCACTGTTAGTCTTGTTTACTGTGTATGCCATCTATTAGTATCCTGTGCTACCACCTGATGTTGTTCCACTCACTGTGTTTGATGTTGACAGTGCAGTTGAACTAGTTTCAGTGAAGGTTGTTAAACTTTGTATCCTTAGAGTGTAATCAATCTGTATCAGCCTGTTAAGTGATTTCTGTACTGGGTGGAATATAACGTGTGTCAACAGTTTGTTAGTTGAACCGTTCTCTGTTCCTTCCCAACCTTTCAAGCCCAGTTCGTCAAACACGTACTCGCCATTGAAATCTGTCGTGTTGTCAAACGCGGCCTGTCCTGTAGGCTCACCGTAATCCAGTGTGCAAGTGCAAACGATGTCAGTGTACTTGTTACCTGCTGTGTGTCTCACTTCCATCTTGTTCCTTGTTGTGTCTTTGTTAGTGGCAGAGTTGTCATCTATCACTTTGTAATATGTCTGGTTGTACAGTGTGGCATTTGTACCTGTAGAATTTGGTGTTAGGTATGTGATTATACCTGTTGGATCAACAGTTGTACCACCATTACCGAATGACATCTCATGCACGAATCCTGTTGTCTTGTTTGCTAATGAATTAGCCAGTGCCTGTGACATGTTTTCATAGTGGATTGCATTTCTTTTGTCCACCATTACTTCGCCTGATTCTGGGTCAAATATCTTGATGTGCCCTTCTATCATAACTCCGCTTTGGTCCTGAGGTTTTTTGTTTTCTTCTTTAGTTTCTGTTGGTTTGTTGTCCTGTGTCATCTAGTGTATTTATTCAGGTGCGTTTGTTGGTTCGTTAGCAATGAATTTAGCCTGTTGCGACGTAGAAGCTTGTAAGCCCTTACCGTCAGCAGGATTGCCATCTAATGCCGTGTACCATACCTGTCCTCTCTTGTGTAAGATTTTAACCTGTGTTCCGTCTGCTGGGGCAGTACTTAATGTAACTGCCGTAGTAGATCCATCCACAGAGTAGTTGATAGTTGATCCATCCTCGCTAGTAAGCAACAATCGTTGGCCACCAATGAATATGTCTAACTCACTAGCGGAAGATGGGGCTTGTGATAGTGCGAAAATAACAGTGCTACCGTCACCTGTGAAGGTGTTGGTGTGTATTGTATCCGCATAAGGTATAGTTTGAGTTCCGCTGGCATCTACCACTAGTGTGCCATCGCTATGGTCCTTAATTCCTGTACCAAGTGTTCCACGTCTTAATTGTCCCAACGTGTTACCTGATTTCGTAAAGTATTCTATTCTTTCCTTGTCTATAAAAACAACGCCTGGCATATTGTTTGATGCATTGGGCTCTGGTAATACAGTTCCATCTTTGACCTGTATTGTGTTTATTGTGTCAGTCAAATCGTCAACTAATTCCGTAGTTGCTGTTTTGCTGATACGTTTGTAGAATGTTCTGTTCAGCATGTCCTTGAATATCCTGAACCCTGTGGCACCTGATGCAGATTCTACTGCAAAATACATCACATCCAGTCTGTCTGATGATGTTATCGTCTGGCCAACAAACGTGATCGTGTTGCCGGTCATTGTGAAATTATGATTCTGTATCTGTTGTACCCCGTTCAACCATACATAAGTGTATCCTGCATTCAGCGGATCAAATCTTAAACTGAATACGCCCGATGATCTGCCTTCCAACACTTCTCTTCTCAATTTCATTCCCAGTGCATTGTTGAAAGTGGTCACTGACAACACATCATTCTCACTCAATTGATATCCCAGTGTACTTGAATCTGCATCTATCTGTGCAACATCTAAAATTATATCGTTGCCTTCGTTGTAATATTGGTTGTCCACTAATGTTGAAATACATATCACGTCAGTTGCAGTTGGCACCGATGCTGTTACGAATTCAACATTCTGGTTTGAAACGTCTACAGTGAAATCACTGTTCAATATTTTTTGAACACCGTTAACAAACACTTCCACTTGTGAGGCACTGGTTATAATTTTTGCAGGATCAATAGTTGATTCATCTCCGAGACCTGATGAAATCACAGCGTAGCTGTAAGTACTGCCATCACCTGTGTAGTAAGTGTTGTCTGGACCTCTCAACATCTTGCCGTTCACTTCAATAATAGTCAAGCCTGATAATGGGCCTATCGCTCCTGGCGGATAAGTTAAAGTGTATCTGTTCGTTGAACCATCATATGTAATTTTTTCATTTCTTATGCTAGCGAAACTTCGTGTGCTTGTGGAAGACTTGTTGAATCCTGCAATCTGCACAAATGCATCTGCCGCCGGCGCAGAACTGAATGTAACTGTCACTGCATTGGCAGTGGTCGTTGTTGTGAATGCTGTTGTTGGTACACCATCAATAGTGATGTACATGTCAGACACTGTTGAATCTAGATTGAACTCGCCCCTAGTCGATGTTGTGAACGTAACTGTGCTTCCATCACCTGTGTATTGATCCAGAACTCTGTAATTTTCTCCACTTATCGCAAAGACTCTAGTAGATACCACACTGTTCACTGCCGGTGCTGACGTGAATGTTATTGTTTTGTTTGCAACATCAACCGTGTAGTCCGTTGTTAATTTTTTGCCCGTACCGTTTACTGAAACTGTCACAGAACCTAGTGTTCCCGGATAGTCACCTATGCTGAACGTTAATGTAGTTCCATCACCTCTGTGATTCTTGCTAGATATAAATGGTACTCCTGATTCTGGAGATGTGTAAACTTTAATATCCAAGGTGTCAAATAACTGACCAGGTACTGTCTCTTCCGGTGCATAGCTGGTTTCTGGTGATACGAAACCATCACCTTCCAGTAATATGTCGCTTGGTGCTGATCCAATTGCAGAACCAAACAGTCCGCCCTTGATTATCGAGTCTAGTGTCCTATCATCTGTTGGAGTCAGTACACCATCATCGTCAAATGGTATGAACTCCACCAATGCCCCTGCATCTGGTACAACCGATATCGTGAATGCTGTTGTTGATCCATCACCTCTGAATACACCATCTAATTTTTTCCTTGTGCTGTCACCCGATGTCACGTATACCTGGTACACGTCACTCACACTTGGTGCTGGTGTGATAGTGAAAGTTCCTGTCGTTCCGTCTGCACTGAATGCCTTGACTCTAGATTCTCCATAAGTGTCCCAAGGGAAATCATACCAACCTTCTTTGTCCCATCCTTGTCCTTGAGAGAACAGCAGTCCTGTTACCATAGTTCCACCGTAGTCAACACCTGACATAACCTGAGACAGTTCGTTACCTGGCATTCCAGATACTGGTGTGTAGAAACCTTTTGTTCTGTCTGCGGCTGTTAATCCTGTTTCGTCACCGTATACTTTGTATAAATCGCCTATGTTGTCATCAAAATCTGTTGTTGCAGTAAAGGCACTTGTTGTTTTGTATAATTCGTTTTTGTGTCTGATCAGTTGTCCGTATACGTAGCTTGTAGACGCTGTCCAGTCAACTACACTTGATGTGCTTGACACCCTGTCAAATTTTATTGTTGTATCTATGTCCCTGACAAGATCATTGTTTATATTCGCATATGCTCTCGCAGTGTCCGATGGTGTTGATCCATCATCTGCTCCGCCAATGATCACAACCATTGGTGTTGAAGTGTAGTTCGCACCAATGCCTGTTACAGTGATCTTTGTAACTGTACCACCAACGACTGTTGCCGTGGCAGTGGCCGCTGTCGTGGTTGGTGTTGTGTACATCTTAAATGCACCCGAAATCGTTGCCTGGGCTGTGATGCTCGTGCTTGGTCCATAGAACGTACCTGTGTAACCATCAAATGTGTAGCTGTTGGTTGCTCCTGCGCCGCCATTCTGCGAATCATAGATCTCTGCCTGTGTTTCACTACTGAACAATGGATAGAAGTAACCATAACTGCCCGATGTTGATCCACTTGAACTTGTTGCCAGTATTTGGAATGGACCTGTCGCCCCCACTGTTCCTCCCACTATCGTCACAGTTGGCGTTTTAGTGTAGCCTGATCCGCCCTTGGTGACTGTTATCGATGAAATGTATTTCTTATGGTAGTCATTCCACATCTGCCAAGGATATTCAGTAAGTTTAGCTGTGTCTTTGTCAACATTTAATCCTCTGATCTTACCTGTTGTTGCATCATAGAACGCTGGACTATCAAAGTCTGTGAATAAACCGTCCTGTGTGTCAGTGCCTGTGTGTCCCAGTCTGTATTCTCTCAATTTTGTGTGGAAAGGTTTAACTTCGTTTATGTAACTCTCTATCCAACTGTCTGTTCCTGTTGTGTATGACTTCCTTTGGTCCAGTGGTCTTACAGAGTTCTTGGCATTGATGAACGATGTTTTGAACATCCAGTCCACATATGTCTGCTCAGCGAGCACTTTCCTCAATCCTGTGAAGAACAGTGTGTTGTATTCCACTGCAAGATCATTGATGAATATGTCGTCCCTCAGTGCTGTTAAAATTTTCCTTGTCTCTGTGCTTGGTTCTTGGTCAAACGTGTTGTCATCAAACGTGTCCTCACCTGCAAATCCCGATGCATCCTGTGAGTAGTCATAGAGTTTAGTTGATAATCTTATCGTCCCGTTCTCTGTTCCCACATTTATATAACCCGTAGCAGTTTTCATGAACAGTTTCCATCCACCTGTGTCTGCACTAGTGACCTTGACATGCTTGCCTACTGCGAGTGACAGTGTGTCTAACTCGTATTCATAAGTTACCTGTTTATCTATAGGTGTGTTTTCACTATGAATCATCTCATGAATCGCAGGATCGGTACCATACCAGTCTATGTAACTCCAGTAAGTGGAGGTGTCATAAGTTTGTACCTTTGTCCTAGTGAATTCTGTACCATCCCATGTGTATATCGCCCAGTATCCTTTGGCTGTTTCATCTGCTTTTACCAAAAATCTCACTGTTCCAGATAGATCTCTTGTGTCAAGATACGTAAGCTCTGCATATGTGTCTATGGATGTATCCCATTCAAGACTTTGTGCAGTTGGTTCTGCTTCCTTGGAATTTAGATTTGTAAGATCTATCGTTCCAACCAATTGATTTTTCTTTAACACAGTGTTAGAATAATCTATAATTTCTTTCAATGCTGTGAATCTGTCCACATACCAACTCTGTCTCGGTCTTGTGCTGTTTCCGTATCTCTCATTGACAGGAAGTTCAACATCTGGTACTTGATCCCCTGACTCGTTCTGTCCTACAAGAGAATCCCACCAACGTGTCTCTATTATTGTTCCTGGTTTGTAATCCTTGTCTCCCTCTTTGGCTAACTTCCACACAGAGTGTGCGTCTCCATCAAATGTGTTGGTCCTGATGTCAACATTCAATACAATGTTTGCTCCGGACAGTTTGCCAATATTGTTCAGTAGCAGTTTGTTGGTATCCGTGACTGAATAGTATTTGAATTGTGATCTCTCAGGGTTTTCTATCAAGTTTTTCACGAATGCTGTTGAGTTCTTCCTATTGACCACACTGTTTAATGGTACTGTTGCTTTGTTCCGTACCCAGTAGTAGTAGTAATTCACAAAAGTGTCTAATCTAGAACTGTATTTCTGTATGACTGTGTACTGTGAGTCATCTATGTTCAATGGTGTTCCTGATATGCCTTCGCTGGCCCCTTGCTGTGTTCCTGATCTTGTGTTCCATGCACTCGGAAGTAGAGTAGATTCTGTCCACTCGTATATGTCTACCGTGGATCCCGGGAATAGTTTACCCCAGTTATTTGTTTTAAATTCTTGTGTTCCTTGTTCGTACCATGTCCATTTAACTTTTGATAGATCCCACCATACCTCGCCTATGTGTTCCTCTGCCCATGGTGTCTTGGTGTTGGCATTTGTTCCAACGTTGTATGTTGCTGGATCCCATGTTGTCTTGATGTTGATCTCTCTGTCGGCAACACCCAGTATCCTTCCCTTGATCGGATCATAAAGGTCGTAATGGTCTCTGATCTGTTTGGTGCCGTTGTCAAATTCAAAAACCTTTCCTAGTTTGTCAATGTCAATCAGTGCCGTTTCTGAAGCTATGTTCTTCCATGCATACTCTCCAGCAACTGATAGATCATAACAGGCCACTGTTCCGTCGTTAGTAAGAGTAGCATTGCCTTCATCCTCCGGGGCTCCAACAAACACAGTGTTCGCTACTATGCAAACTCCTTTGCCAAAGTCGTCGGCCTCTGAAATATTAGTAGTAACCATCTTGTCGTCTATAACGAACTGTGAGTTGTACATGGTTGCCGTGTATGCCGCTCCTGATCCTGTGTTTAGATCACCAATCGTTGTGTCCTGCAAATCAAAAGTAGTCTCACCTGAATCAATTTTCATCTCCCTAGGGGTTGAGGCCTGTTCTGAGCCTATCACTATTCTCGTTGCAGATGGGTCTAAAGCAACACTTGATCCAAACTGCATGTTTGTTTTTGAATCTGGTGCATTTATTGTTTGTTGTAATGTGTATGTGTTTGTTGATCCATCAGCGTTCCATTTGTAGTAGTACACTGCACCGGCATCTGGCTGTGTTGTTGAATCTTCACCGGCAATACCCGGCGAGGATATTACTAAAACAGTTCCGTCTTTATTCATCGACATTGAATCACCAAACGCTGTATTCAATGATGAGCCATCTGCACTTTTGCCTGTAAGTGTCTGTGCAAGAGTGAACGAGTGGTCTGTGCTATCGTCATTAGACTGTGAACTTCTTATGTATATTTCTACCTTGCCTGCCTGTCCCGGGGCAAGTGAACTAACTGCCAGTATGTCTCCATTATCATTAGCTTCCAAACTGTGTCCAAATCTCTTTCCTGCTCCTGGATCTGCGGATGTGATCGTTAAATTCTGTGTCCATGTGTCGTATGTTGATCCATCTGCACCAATCCCCCACTCATACATGTATATCTGTCCTACATCATCACCGTATCCCGGTGCTCCAACAAAAAGATATTTGGTTGATGTTGTTCTGCCTGATCCCACACCTGGTTCTGAGATCTTGTGTGACCAACCGAAGTTCTGTGCCTGTGATGAGTCTGTTGTTGAACCATCTTCTGGTGGAGTTAAAGTGTTCAGTATTCCATACTTGAATGTATCTGGATCCCATAGGTATATTTTAACCAATCCACTGTCTGTGTATCTCGTGCTACCATCTGAACTTGTTGTGTTTGTGTATGGTGCACCTGCTACAACAAAGTTCTCATCTGTACTCATTGATAAAGAATCACCTAACCTACTAGTGTTGTCATCATTTTCTGTCATGGTCTGTGTTGACTGTGACTGGAACAGTGTTCCTGCCGTTGTAGTTGAACGGAATAGAAAGTGTACTTCTCCCTGAGCCTTTCCTGGAGCAGAAACAACAAGGGCCCTTCCGTCTGCCCTTGCCACCATGTCCCATCCAAACTGTTGGTTTGATGTTGATGTGTCAGAACTCAGTATCAGTTTTGTTACGTACGGATCTTGCTTCTCATACGTCTGCCACAGTCCTGAACTGTCTGTATCAGCGTAAACTTTATCGCCGGGTTTTTCTATGGCATCGTCCTTGTCATTGTAGTCAGCATAGTTGATTAGATCATTCACGTTGTCCATTGAATTTAACCTGACCGAAACGAACTTGTAGACATTCCCGTAGCTGTCTGCTGTTGATCCATCCTCAAGTGTTGGTATGAATCCTGTGTTGCCTGTGTAATCTATTATCACAGTCTTGTGATCTAGTATGCTGGACACCTGGTGTACACCATTCAGTGTTGTTTCCTCACTGTTTGATATTCCAAAGTAGTCTGCAAGTTTTGTTGGTGAGTTTCCTGTAAGTCCATGGGAACCTGTGAACGTCAGTTCCAACTGCGAGGCATTGTTGATTGACCTTAGCTGGGCTATCTTGAGTCTGGCACTGGTGATCCTGAACACGTCCCAGTCCTTGTTGGATTTGTTCGCCACCCATACAAGATCATTTGCCGTTATGGCATTCATATCTAGGTTATTAAGATCCGTTATGTCAAAGGCCGTGTGCTGTACCTGGGTCAGTTGTGGATACCCTGCTGTCTTGTAGACCTGTGCATGTTCCCTGTCTATACCCTCTTTGGCGTAGTCAAGTCTGCCAAAAGTTGTTGCGGCAGTGTACTCAACGGGTTTGTAATACATGTCATCCTTTCCGACATACAACGATCTCGTAAATTCTCTTGTGTCATTTGATGTATCAAACAGTTCTATGCTCTGTGGATCTGCTGTTATTTCGCTGTCTTTCAATGTGATCTGTATGTTCTCCACGGAATCGGTGTTTCCAAATCTTCCTGTCCTGATCATCCATTCTGGATACATTTCCAGACTGATGTCCTCTCCCTCGTACTGGGCCTTCAATATCTTGTCTATGGCATTCTGTGTACCTTTCTCCCTGATATAACCTTGATAGAACTTGTACTGTGAAACATCATTAACAAATAAGTTCTCTAGATAATCCCTTGACTGGTATCCTGTCAGTCTCTGTGCCAACTGCTGTTGTGATTCATCAAAGTTGTTTGTCTCTAGATTGTAGAAGTCGTTAAACTGTGAGATCTTGTAGTCAAAGTTTGGAATCAACTGCGGTGCTGGTTTTTCTCTTTTGTATTGCCAGTTGGAGTTTTGAAAAGTTCCTGTCGAGTTATGATTCACTGTCGCAACATAGAATTTTCCTTGGTACTCCACGGAGTCACCTATCCTGTAGTCTGTGTTTGCCTTCCAGTAAAATACCTGTGCGGCATCAAACACAAAGCCCGGAGCATAGTAGTCGCCGTTCCATCCTGCCGTTTTCCATCCTACAACTTTTAGTCTCTGCTGTCTGAATCCTGTGAACGGATCATATATAATATCTGAGAACACTGTGCTGTTGTCAAACAACAATATTTGTTCTTTCTGTACTGTGTTCAGTGCTATGTTGTACAGACCTATGCCGTCTGACTTGATCGTTAAGTCAAATGTCTTGCCAATACGTTTTGTTGATATCTCCCCTATGTCTATCTTCCTTCCACCTGCGTCCAGTAATGAATAATCACCTGCTAGGTTCCTTAATTTACCAACAATAGAGTTGTCTGTGTCTAGTTCAAATCCTGCCGCGGCTGGTGACACTGTCACTGCACTTCCCGGAGCCCATTCCTGTGTGGTCCAGAACAGAAATTCTCTTACTGCATTTGCCCAGTTCAATGTTTCTTTCAATTCGTTTGAGTACTTGTTGAATTTGAATCCTTGGTCTTCTAGCCAGTGTCCATATCCAAAAAGAAAATCCGTAACATCCTGTATTGTGTTGAACACATATCCATAAGGTATAGTCTGTGTATTTTCTTGGAAGCTATTGAATCGTTTGACCGATGTTGCTCCCTCGACTGATACTGCGGAATGTGTTGTTGTCTTGACAGGATAGTTAAATTTGAAATACGGTTTTGTTGTTGAGTATCCCAGTATCTTGTATCCACCTAAAAGCGTGGAACCGTCAGTACTGGTATCAGTATTCTTCTCTATCAACACACCCGAGTATTGGAAACTTTCAACAGGGTTTGATGTCCTGAAAAGTATCTTGTAGTTCTCATCCGGTATAAATTTTGAGCCTGACGCTGAACCTGGTGACACAGAATCAGTTAGTATTTTTAAGTTATCCTTGTCAGTGAATCCGCCCAGTTTGTATGCCAACTGTGTTGACAGATTTTTCATCTTGTTGTAGTAGAATGCTGTTACATCTAAGTCACGTGATATCAAATAGTTGACCACAAATGGTTGGTATCCTGCTGTCTGGTACCTTGTTGTCACTCCAGTATTATTGTCAGTCACTGTTTCCAAATGGTATTTGGATGTGGCCAGTGTTCTCCTGATACCTGTGTCTGTGTCTATCTGATTCCCTCCTGTGT
>Ga0209192_10002520_pt1 | contig 13026 bp, 13 predicted proteins | sample ArcticOcean_MG_C_11_FD_187433 | JGI IMG/M metagenome (GOLD analysis project Ga0209192, IMG submission 187433) | Marine microbial communities from western Arctic Ocean - ArcticOcean_MG_CB2_154 (SPAdes) (version 2) | ecosystem: Environmental > Aquatic > Marine > Oceanic | place: Arctic Ocean... | reverse complement strand
TTAAAATTAACCAGTGTACCGTTATCTTGTATACGTCTAGTGTGTCTTGGTACTTTACTTTTAACTTCTTTAGTTGCTTCGCCTACAGTACCACTTGCTTCAAACTTACTGTTAAGCATTGCTTCTTGTATTCCTTTACAACTTAGTCCACCGGAAACACTAACCATGTCGCCTAGTTTTTCCATTGCTACACCGAGTTTTTCTTCTGCTTTTGTCATAGCATCTGCAATAGCATCACCTGGTGACTTTAGTTCTGTTATAGGATCGCCAAAATCATCATATGTAGGATGTCCGTCTGCGTCCATTACAGGTACGGGAATTTGTATTCCAGTTCCAGCAGATGCGTTTACTTTAGTTGCTTTACCTTCGACTGCACTCATATAATCTATAAACGCTTGATTAAGTTTTGCTTCCATCTCAGTTTTACCAGCAGCAGCTAATTTAGTCTTTAGCCCGTTTACTACTTCTATTTTGCTAGCCGCAGTACCAGCTGATTCTTTGATAGTGCTAATTGCTTCTGTTAACTGTCCTGCTGCGTCTTGTGTCTTAGTAAGCATCTCTGCTGTTTTTACTTCTGTTTCTGCGGCTACAATTGCAGTTTTAATGTCAGGTGTAATAGCACCAATGGTGCCCATTATGTTACAGGAGTCACCACCTAGTTTAAGTGTTTTATTTGCACTTGCAGTTAATTTTGTTAAGTTAGTTGCGACGTCGCCATCTAAATCTATGTTGAATGATTTTCCACCAAATGATATAGGCATTGTTATTCTCCTCCTCTACTCCAAGGTTCGTGTTCTGGTACAACATTTGCAATACTGCTTAGTACATCTCTGTTGTTATTAGCAGTTAATAGATCATTAGGCTGCGGAGTTGATGCAACTGTAGCTTCTGGACCGTTGTGGTGTATGTCACTGTCAATTGCAGTAAACTTTTGATCTTCAGCAGTTCTAACGTGTAAGGGTCCTTCGCTTTGCACATATGTACCTTTTTCACTATATAGGTCTATTGTTCCATCAGCTGCTTGCATTTTAATTGCTGCTTCTCTTGCAGTAACGTTTACATTTTTATTGGCTTCCATATTAATATTTCCGCCTGCATGTACGTTAAAACTTCCTTCGCAATGTATACTAAAGTTTCCTTTACTGTAAGCATTTGTGTTACCAGTGTTATCCATTTCAATCCAGGCGTTACCACTTGCACTTGCAACGTATATAATACCTGCTTTATCGTCCATCAACAATTGATGCCCTGTACTTGTACGCATTCTAATTAAATTATTATCACCCTCAACATCACCGTCATCCATAACAAACATATGTCCCGGCAAGCGTTTCTTAACTAGTAAATCATCAGCAGTAGCGTTACCACTTTTCATACGAGATTTTAATGGTGCATTAGTAGCTGGATCAGTATCAACACTTCTACCCGGCGTACTAATTCCGTATACTGCACTATTGTTTTCACGTTGACTACTGCTAAAACTTTGTCCTCTTACTGAATCACCGAGCAGTCCCTGTTGTTTAAATATTTTTAATAGAGGAATATTTACAGGTCTTTTTATTATACCCACTGTACTTCTGTTTGGATCTTTAAATTTAATATTACGCTCTATAACAGGAAGAATATCTTTTCCTGATACTGCCGCTGGCAATATATCTGATACCTCTGCACTTTCAAGCCAGTGTTTACTACTAGCCAGTCCTGGTGTCATATGATTTGTCATATCATCAATGATACATCCAATTACTACACCTTTATCTTTAAGACCTTCGAGGAAAGTTACAACAACTCTTACACCAGGATCAGGAGGGCTCATCCACATTCCATAAGAGTACGTTCCGTCATCTTGGTTCTTGCTTGTTAAACTTTTATCAGTTTTTCCGTAATAGGGCGTTGCCCATTGTACCGGCATCCAACTGTTTACTGAGTTTTCAGGGCCGCCAAATGCTGGAATATATACTTCAACTCTTCCACTTCGTATCGTGTCACTGTTGTTTTTAATTATACCTTCGTACGGACCCGGGTCTACAATTTCACGTTTTTTCTTTACATCTAGATCCGGATCAATTCCATAAAGATATCTCTGTCCTGTACTCATGTTAATATTTTCCTAGCACTCTTTAATATTGCTCCGCCGGCAGTCTTGGCCATTGATGCTGGAGGCTCCCAAGCTGCTTCTGTTCCTGAGATTGCTTGAATTTCACCTATTTCAGGGACAAAACCGGGTGGAAAGGCTTTTCCTAAGCTACCGGCTTTTGCAATTGCACTTTGCACTGCATTAGATCCTGTTATAGTTTTGTCGAGATCATTAGCCGACGGTATGCTATATTTCTTCAGTGCCATTATTGGATCAGCTTGTTTCTGCTCTAGTTTACTAACTTTTTTATTAATGATTTTTCGAAGATCAGTACTTTTCGTTGCTTCGCTTGCCTCAACAAAATCAGTTATTTGTTTACCACGTTCTCTAATAGCTTTTATCGATTGTGTAAATTTTCCACCAGCGAATTTACTAGTGACTTCTACAGCTTTATATATACCGTTCATTGTTGGAGCCGTAACTTCTGCTAACCCGTCTTCATCGTGACCAAAACCAGAATACAATCCAGTTTCAGTATTAATGTCTACTGGATTTTTAAACGAAAGAGATAAATGCCATTCTCTGTCTGGATTTAATGATCTGTCTGCTTCAAAATATAATCCTGCCTCAGAAGTCATTAATGCTACTGTTCTCATATCATGTTGATGTATAAACGCCGGATCACCTATAATTTCTAAACTAATTTCCATTAAGTCTGCACCTGTTTTAAATACATCTTGCATAAAATTATCAACAATCATTGCACGAGGATTACTTCTTGGATCACTAATTCCTTTTGAACTTCCTGTTTCAATACTTGATTGTCTAGCATACGGAGCAATTACACTCAATGCATTGGCATCTGTTAGAGCAAGGTTGCCTGAGTAAAAATCACTAGGTTGAAAGAAGGCTTTATCAGTTGTCGAGGTCTTTGCCTTCTCTGCGATCTGATATAGATTCTTTTGATAGTATGCACTATTAAACTGAATATCAAAATTTAAGATATCGTTGTTTTGTCCTGTGTAGAGATAATTATAGTCCTTAACAACTTCCTGAACAGGTGCTTGTCCAAAATTTTCATAATCTTTTCCATACATATTATACTTCTTAATAACAAATGTTATTTCTCTTGCAAAGACATTGCGTTTGGTATCCCATTTTTCAAGCAGTTTAACCACTGGAACAATTCTATAAAAGTTAATAGGTGTTGACTCATTGTCTTCGTATTTACTGAATTGCTTGTTTGGTACTTTTTGTAGATTGTCAGCTTTTACTTGATTTGTTAAATAGCTACATGTTTTTATGATACTATGCAGTACTTGAAGAATATTTGTTCCTGCACGAATTGAAAAGTGTTGTGTAGTTTCATTGTATTCAAAGTTCTGTTGGAATTGTCCCAATGCTTTTTTTCTTGGATCATTTTCATTTTTAATTTTTCTTATTTCAACTACATCTTGCATAATAATCATTGCACTGCTAATATCAGGATGTGCCTTAAAGTTGTATACATCTGCGTGTTGTTTAGTTCCTTGCTTAACATGTTCTGCTTCAATTAGATTAAAATAACCAGCAAGTCCACCGTTTACAATATCAATTTTTTGTGTTATTACTGGCAATGCTTTACTTGCAAAATCGCTCAAATCTTTTTGTTCTCCAGGAACTGAAAAAGTTGAAACAGTTTGAATACTGTTATGCAAGAAGCTTCCAACGGTTCCAGCATCAATTCTTATATCGGTTTTAATTGTTGCTTTGGTATTTTCTAATCCCATATCGTGATACGGAACCGCAGTAACTTGGTAAGTTGTACCTGCCTCAGTTGCACCAAATGTAAACTTAGTAATTTTTATTGGTATATATCTTGTAGTCTCTGGACTACCGGATTCTATTATGACACCGTTGCTGTCAAACCCTTTAAAACTCATCTTTAGTAAATACGGCTGGTCAGTGTAGTTAAATCCACCTGCGTCTCTACATGCCATAACAAGACCATTAAGCAACGTCATGCCGTATGGTTCTGTAATTGTAAACTCGATTGCGGTGTTTGTACTTCCTCCGTTCCCGGCGGCAGGAGCAATTTTAGAGTCAATATCTATGTTGTCAATAAAGTAATCTAATTTAAAATATTTGTTTCGATTCTTCTGATTGCCACCACCTGACTTAATTAGCAGTCGACCTGGTTGATCTTCAATTTTCCATTTTTCATCTTCAATAAATGAATTATAATCATTAACACTTAATATAAAAAGTTCCGCATGGTATGTGTACGTTGCGTATTGATGCAGAGCATTTTCTTTAATAATTGCCGCTGTCTTTGTAGTATTCTTTGTTAGAGTTCGAACCACAGGCGGGCCTATGTCGCCAAATGCAGTCATGTCAGTAAATTCTAAAGTTGTCTTATCAAGATTCTTGGCACCGTCATCACTATCGGCTTTCTTTAGCTCTGTAACAGGTGGTGTAGTTGTTTCGTACCCGTCTCCTATATCATCATCACCATTTTGTACACCAGCACTTTTTCCACCTGGTCCACCGGTAAGTTTGTTCATAACCTCCATTGCTTTAGCTGCATCTTTATTAAATGCTGCCTTCTGGTTTGCTGGAACCATTTTTCCTAAACCAGTGAGTACGTTTCCGAAAGCCATGCTATATTCCTAAATCGTTGAACAATTGTCCTTGCTCGGGCAAGAATATACTAACGCCTCTTCTCATATCCCATATAGGATCCTGAATTGTATTTGGATTACGTTGTGCAAAAACCCACCATAGTTTTGGGTTGTCATATAAATCATTGGCTAATAAATCCGGACGATATTCATATGTGCTATTAATAGTTAAAATTTGATCACCGGCACTAGCACTAAATGGCCTCGGTGTTAGTACATCTAAAACATTACCATTAGTTATAGGTGTGGTTAGGTACGGACTGCTCTTTGAATATGCCATTAAATAAATCCTCTGCTACTGCCACGCCCACTTGCTAGTTCATCAAGACCAAATGTACGCAATTCTGATCTGCTGTAAACTGGTGTTAAGCCGACGCTTATTTCCGAAGCTCTAGGAACACGAGTAGTTCCTGATGACCCTGGTATTGTAAAGTAATCAATTTCGGCTGGTAATGTTAACGTAAAAGAATTAACTACACAAGGTATACTTGGTATCATATGTTCTCCGTGTCCACTTAACCTCATAATAGGAGGTGGATTACCAGCAAGGGCGCCATCTGCCTCTCCGAACATTTTTGTTATTGTTCTTAAGAATTGTATAACACCAAGAACATACATTGCATCTGGCCCTGATTCAACAGTGAACGAACCAAATACTGTAATGTCTTGCACGGCACTATTATTGTAAAAATTAAAAGGATAATTACTATGTGTAGGGCTTGTTCGACTATAGTCAACAGTATGCTGAAAAGTAATGTTCGGAGTGTAAGGGAATATAATTCCGTTTGTTTCCGATAATGGTGCTATAAGAGCAGGTGGCATACCTGAATTGTATAAAATCTTACTCTTAAAAGGTAAACTAAGTCTTACTCTATGGTCTTGCATCTTGTTACCAACTACTGGATAACTAGCTGCCATATTCTTTGCATCAGCTGAACTATTTGCACCTTTACTAATACCAGCACCAAATAATCTGCCCATCGCTCCACCACCACCAAGTAACTTCTTTCCAAACGCCATTGCTGATGCTGGATCTTTAAAATCATCTGAAGTACCTAAGTACGGTGTTTGTGATGTATTTGAATTACCGCTTGATTTTGCTCCTGCACTCACTGCACCGCCCTTGGCGTTGTATTGGACATTGCCTTTACTGTCTAGGATTCTACCCATAATTAAAAATACCTGTCATAATTAAAAATACTTCTTGCTATATGTATTTATTGGTGTTATAATATACATATATAATTATAAGGAAACCCTTGAATGGCCACCAGAAACTATCTCAATAACAGAGACTTATTGAAAGAAATACACAAAAGTAAAACAAGTTACGGTTCGTACATTGATACAGAGGCAAAAGATGTTGATTGTATTGTACAAAGTGTAGCAAACATTGACAAAGCAGCGATCAAAGAAGCCCGAAAAGCAAGGGCAGACAGGATACAACGTGCTGCTTTCTTGTTAAATGAAAACAAAAAACTAAAAATGGCAGACTTTGCAGTCGATCCTGAAAGTTTTGAATTACATGAACTAGTATTCCGTGTAATGTCATTTGAACATATTCCACTAGAACCTGGACGCAAAAAAACTCCTAAGACAGTTGCCGATCATCATACTAAGTGTTTATTTCCGCCCTTCCAACATTATCGATACGACGAAGCAAATGAGTTACAACTTGTAGCAAAAAGTCATTGGGTAGGTGGTATGGAAAACGGTAACTTTAGTCAGAGTCACGGCAGGACAAGTAATAAACTAGCAAATATGTACATGAAGTTATGCGAACGTTATAGTCATCGATATAACTGGCGTGGGTATACATATGTTGACGAAATGCGTGGACAGGCACTTGTACAACTTGCACAAATTGGTTTACAGTTTGATGAAAGCAAAAGTCAAAATCCATTTGCATATTATACCGCGGCTATTACAAACAGCTTTACAAGAGTGTTAAACATTGAAAAACGTAACCAAAATATTAGAGACGATATCTTGGAAATGAATGACTTAACCCCTAGTTATACCAGACAACACAACAGTGAATGGGAAAACAAGATGGCAGAAGAACTTAAGACTGCTCCGCCGGCGGCAGAAAAGAAATAGGTTGACCTTTGTCAACAATACTAGTATAATAAAATATATTATAGAAACATATTAGGACTCTGAATGAGCAATCTTTTTAAAAAGGCAATTGTCTTTACGGATATTCACTTTGGAAATAAGAGTAATGCATATGCACACAATGAAGATTGTGTACAATTTGTAGAATGGGTTATTAAGTTAGGAAAAGAGCAAGGTTGCGAAACTTGCTTATTTCTTGGTGATTGGCACCATCATAGGGCTAGTATAAATGTTGCTACTCTAAACTATAGTATATCTGCAATGAATAGACTTAGTGAATCATTTGACCAAGTAATTTTCTTACCAGGTAACCACGATGAATACTATCGAGACAAACGTGACTTTAACAGTGTGGCGTGGGCCAAGCATTTACCGAATGTAAGACTGTTCAATGACATTACTGTTGAAGGTGATGTTGCTATTGTTCCGTGGCTCGTAGGCGATGAATGGAAGAAGATTAAAACTATTGAAGCAAAATATATGCTTGGACATTTTGAACTGCCTAGTTTCTATATGAACGCAATGATACAAATGCCTGACCACGGAGAATTAAAGAATAATCACTTTAAAGGCGTTGAACGAATGTTTACCGGACACTTCCACAAGAGACAGGAAGTAGGAAACATCAGTTACATTGGAAATGCATTTCCACATAACTATAGTGATGCATGGGACGACGATCGTGGTGCAATGATACTTGATTGGGGTAATCCACAAGTATATCATGTATGGCCAGATGCACCTAAGTATCGAGTATTAAAACTTAGTTCTTTACTTGATAATCCAGATAAACTATTACTTCCTAAGACATATGCTCGAATTAATTTAGATATTGATATCAGTTACGAAGAAGCAAACTTTATAAAAGAAACATTCTACGAACAATATGATGTAAGAGAACTTTCATTATTACCACAAAAGAATGTTGAAACTGACTTTGACACTCAAGTTGAAGTTAACTTTGAAAGTGTTGATAGTATTGTGTACAGTCAACTGGACGCAGTACAAAGCGACATATATGATAACAACCTTCTTATGGAAATTTACCGGAATCTTTAATGTTTAAAATAAACAATCTTACTGCAAAGAATTTTATGAGTGTGGGCAATAGTACCCAAGCCATTGACTTTAACCGAGACGATCTAACATTGGTATTAGGAGAAAACTTAGACACCGGCGGCGGAGATAACGGTTCAAGAAACGGTACAGGTAAAACAACTATTATTAATGCACTAAGTTATGCATTATACGGTATGGCATTAACAAACATTCGAAGAGATAATTTAGTTAACAAAACTAATGCAAAGAATATGTTAGTTACTTGTGAATTTGAGTTAGGTGGGTTAAGTTATCGTATTGAACGAGGACGCAAACCTAATGTACTAAAGTTTTATATTAACAACCACGAACAGGAAGTTAATGATAATGCACAAGGTGATAGTAGAGAAACACAAGCAGAAGTTGAACGATTGCTTGGAATGAAACATGATATGTTTAAACATATTGTTGCATTAAACACCTATACCGAACCATTCCTTAGCATGAGAGCAAATGACCAACGTGCTATTATCGAACAGTTACTTGGTATTACACTCCTTAGTGAAAAAGCTGATATACTAAAAGATCAGCTTAAAGTTAGCAAAGAACTATGCACAACAGAAGAATATAATATCAAGAGTCAAATTGATGCAAACGGTCGTATTTCTGAACAAGTTGATGCCCTTAAACGCAGGCAGACTTTGTGGAAAAACAAACACACGGTCGTATTTCTGAGCAAGTCGAGGCCCTTAAACGCAGGCAGACTTTGTGGAAAAACAAACACAACGAAGATGCTAAACAACTTGAAAAAGGTCTTGATGATCTAACCCACATTGATATTGAAGCAGAACTAGAAGCACATAGTAAACGCAAAGATTACAAAACCAAAAAAAGACAAATCAAAGATACAACTGATTTATTAGATAGAATAACTGCCGAGACAAAACGCAACAACAAAAGCATACAGAAGCTAGAAAAAGAAGTAGCACTACTTGAAGATCATAAATGTTATGCATGTGGACAAGAGATACACGATAATAAACAAGAAGACACAATCAAAAGTAAAAAAGAGTTACTAAAAGAATCAGTTGATGTTGTAGAAAATAATAGTGTCGAAGAAAACACACTAAGTATTGCACTAGAAGAACTAGGCGAACTAAGTGACGAGCCTACTGTGTTTTATGATTCAAGAAAACACACTAAGTATTGCACTAGAAGAACTAGGCGAACTAAGTGACGAGCCTACTGTGTTTTATGATTCACTAGATGATGCTTATAACCATAGAAGTAGTCTTGATAAATTAAAAGCAGAACTTGAAGGATTAAAATTACAAGTAGATCCTTATCAAGAACAAATAATAGAAATGCAAGAAACAGCTATTAAAGAAGTAGATTATACTACATTAAATGAAATGGTAAGAGTTAAAGAACACCAGGAGTTCTTGCAAAAACTATTAACTAGTAAAGATAGTTTTATTAGAAAACGTATTATTGATCAGAATTTATCATTCTTAAACAAGAGATTGGCTTACTATTTAGAACGTATTGGATTACCGCATACTGTAGTATTCTTAAACGATCTTACTGTAGAAATACAAGAGCTTGGTAGAGATTTAGATTTTGACAATCTTAGTCGAGGGGAACGTAACAGACTTATACTAAGTCTTAGTTGGGCATTCCGAGACGTTTGGGAAAACCTGTATCAACCTATTAATTTATTGTTTATTGATGAGTTAGTAGATAGTGGTATGGACTCAAGTGGAGTTGAAAACTCTCTTGCTATCCTAAAGAAAATCAGTAGAGAACGTAAAAAGAGTGTGTGGCTAGTGTCACACAAAGACGAACTTGCTGGTCGTGTAAACAACATACTCACAGTAATAAAAGAGAATGGGTTTACTAGTTATAATACAGACATTGAAGTCATATAGGAGAAAAACATGTCAAATCAAATTCACGAACAAATTGTAGCCGCATACGAATCATACTTAGCAGAGCATGCCTCGTGGGAAGACAAAGGCGTTAAAGCCGCAGCAGCCAGAGCCCGTAAGGCTTTAGGTGACATTGGTAAACTTACTAAATCACGTCGTGCTGAAATACAAGACAAGAAAAACAGCATGTAACATGACTGCACAAGTGAAAGTGTCCACCTATAGCAATTTCGCTTAGATATTGCAGGTGGACACCGTCGCTTCGAGTCAGAAGATAACTATCTTACTACTACCAACGATAAATTAGTAGTACCCTACAAATTAACGTAATTCCTAGTGTTCTGTGTAAATACGAATATAATACGGTTGACCTTTAACACTAAAGGAGTTACAATTAAGAGTAATAAAAATAAATGAGTTGGACATACGAAGGCAAATCAGTTGCAGAATTACCAAATGACTGTGAAGGATTTGTGTACTTAATAACCAACTTAACAAACGATAAAAAATATATTGGCAAGAAATTAGCCAAATTTAAGAAAACAAAACCGCCTCTTAAGGGCAAAAAGAATAAAAGACGAAGTAAAGTAGAAAGTGATTGGAGAGACTATTGGGGATCTTCAGATCATTTACAGGCAGATGTAGCAGAGCTAGGCACCAAGAACTTCACACGTGAAATACTGTACCTTTGTTCAAGTCGAGGCTTAATGAGCTATCTTGAAGCAAAAGAACAGTTTGAAAGAGAAGTTCTTTTAACAGACAACTATTATAATGGCATAATCAACGTTCGCGTAGGCAGTAGTAAAATTCTCCACGAAGGCATTCAACAATTTAAAGATAATCAACGGCTATAGTTACAGCACATAAGGTTAGCGGGCCAGTTTAAAATACCGCTGTGGAAAAGGTTTCCGTATAGGAACACACGCAACATATTGATCAACACTCCAGAGAGTGGAAGCCACCAAACAAATTGGGCTCACCGGTTGATATAGATTGATTTGCTGTCAATCACAAAACACAACATAGTTCGAGAAAACCCCTTAGCAATAGGAACGAAGCGGGGGAATATGAATATAGCTTAACTATATTCTAATGTCGACGTAGGTTGGGAAAGGTCAGAGCCCATCGAACTTGTGTATAATAATTACCTACTTCCAATGTTCTCGGCTGGATAATACTCGCATGAAGTTCAAAAGATGGAACCCTTAAACAGGTTCCGTCTGACTGAAACTATCTGCATGAAGACTTTAGTTATATAATCATTTACTACTAATTAAAAAAAGCAATGAGTTTGAAAAACGAAATTGCTGATGACTGTTAAGTCATCTTTTAGTGTGAGTTTAAAGTAATGGCATACCAGATTTCTCTGTTGCTTTAATATTGTCTGCGATAATATCGTTAACTATGACTTGTTCTTTTGGACTAAGCATAAATGCCTGATCCAGATTAATCCCACCTCGCATATACCAAACAGCTCTAAATAGATTTTTTCTTATTGATTCGGCTTCTGTGTCGTATTGTTTTAGCATCGACGCAATATCTTCGTTGCTAAGACTCAGAAGCCTTATGCGAAAAAATTTGAATTGTCAAATACTATAGGTGTTTTATACGATTCTTTACATTCTTCGTTTTCACAAGTCAGTTCAAACTCTTTAAAACTATTTTCGTCACGTTGCTTTTCAAGATGTTCTTGTACTGCACTGAATGTATCTCTACCTGTGTTTTGTATAAACTCTTTGATGTATGCAACATTTTCAACCACAGTACCGTCGGGTAATGTGATTTTACAAATTGTTTTACAAATTAAGTCAACTGTATGAGCAGTAAGTTTTAAAAATGCTTCACTGAATAACGTAGTCTTTTGCTCATCTGACGTATTTTCATCATTTACAATTCTCATAATTTTATTTTCTTCAAACTGTCTTAGATTTTCTACGTTCATTTCTTTATAACTTAATGGCTGATATTCAAATTTCAATCCGTTTATTTCGTTATGATTAACAAATGCCCATGTATTTGCTTGTTCAAGTAAGTTACCTAGATCAACTCCGTATTCCGTTTGTGTTCCACATTTTGGACAGGTAGTATTGATATCCATTTGATTGCCGTATGTTGCAATTCTAATAGCAATTAATAACACATCCATATCTAAACTTGGAATAGCCCATGGATCTTTAATTGCTGGTATGCAACTTTTGACCACTTCGGCAGTACTTGATCCGTTTAATAACGCATCAGGTGTTTTAAATAGTAATTCATCTTTGGCAGTCATTGGAAATACTCCAATTTCGTTAGTTGGTGGCATGTCGAGACTACCTTCTGCGTAGTATTTTCCTCTACTTGGTAGGGTAACATAAACTTCTGGCTTACGAAAGTATCCTAATAGTGGGTTTTGATTTTCTTGCATGTTTTGCTCCGATAAATAACATATAAGTACAAGTGTACTAATACTATTTATCTGGGTAGATTATGGCAGTAACAATTGAAACAGACAACGGACCTATTGAATTAAGCGGAGCTGCGACCGAAGCGACATTAAGCAGACTCGTTGATAAGATGGAAAAAGCTGGACTAGGCAACACAAAATTTGTCAAAGACACCGGTGAAAAATTTACTAAAGCTGGAAAAGGTGCTAAAGACCTTGTTGTAAATCTAAAAGGACTTGGTAAAGAGGTTGATGACTTTACCGATGAACTTGATGATGCTGGTAAAAGAGTAGGCGGTTTTAAAGCTGGATTAAAAGCACTTGTGACAGGTACAACTGGCGCTATTACATCAGTAATTAAATTTGGAGGACAAACTGCCGGAGTTGGTCTAAATCTTAAAAGCACTTGTGACAGGTACAACTGGCGCTATTACATCAGTAATTAAATTTGGAGGACAAACTGCCGGAGTTGGTCTAAATCTAAAACAAGCCGGTGATGCAATGCAACAAATGATGCCAAACTTATGGGGTCTTGGTGCAGCAGCTGGAGCCCTTGGTGGCGCATTTGTAGCACACACTGCTAATTTAATTGACACATTTGATGGATTAAGCTCAACTGGTGCAGCCTTTACAAGCAATTTATTTGAACTTGAAAAAGTAGCGGCTAATAGTTATTTGTCATTAGAACAAATGACAGGATTGTTAAGATCGAACAGTGAAGCACTAGCTGTATTTGGCGGTAATACTCGTTTAGGTGCTAAACGATTTGCAGAAATGAAT
>Ga0209192_10002517_pt1 | contig 13031 bp, 7 predicted proteins | sample ArcticOcean_MG_C_11_FD_187433 | JGI IMG/M metagenome (GOLD analysis project Ga0209192, IMG submission 187433) | Marine microbial communities from western Arctic Ocean - ArcticOcean_MG_CB2_154 (SPAdes) (version 2) | ecosystem: Environmental > Aquatic > Marine > Oceanic | place: Arctic Ocean... | reverse complement strand
GATGTTGATTTAAAATTATTAACAAAAGCGGTTCAACAAAAAACTATTAATAAATACGAAATAAGAGACGTTGTTAATGGATCTGCACATAAACTTAAAGTAAAGACTTTTATAAAAGACTTCGTTAATGAATCATCGATTACTGAAGGTAAAATGCCAGACAAGCTTACTAACGATGACGATATTGTTTTTCTAAAAACTTCTGAGAATTCAAAAGGAGCTCATTATAATGTATATTATAAAGGTTATGATATTGATTTTGGAGGAGTTAGATTTGGTACTGAAACACAACTAAAGAGTTATGCTAAAGAGTATATACTTTCTAGACAATGGGCTAATAAATTAAGATGGGAAGATGCAAAACCTTTACCAGAATCAGTAGTTACTGAATCTAAAGATGAGGTTGATGCTAAACAATTAACAAACCTTCAAAAAGATATTGCTAAGATTAATAAGAATATTAAAGTTTATATTAGTAATCATCCTGTGACCAAGGGAAAGTTACAGATTGAATTGGGAGCTGATCATGATAATGATAATGAAATTGATCAAATTAATTCATTATTAAAAAAACACACAGGAGACCACAAAACTGGAACAATGTTTAATGAAGATGTAATTGTTGAGGGTAAAACATCAGCATCATATAAAGATCCTAAAACAGGCAAAGGATATAGCCTAGATTATTACTCGAGTAAAAAGAGATGGGAACTTGATGTAATGAAGAAAAATGCTAGCATATATTCTAATGCAATCACTACAATAAAAAGAGATACTCTTGCAGAAATTCAAGAATGGTTAGATGGATATAAAATAGATTCTAGCTGGACTAAAGGTTTAAGTGAATCAGTAGTTAATGAAGCAAAGGGTGTTAATAGAGCAGAACTAACAGACTATCTAGAAAAACATTTAAAACTAGTAAGAACATCAGAAGAATTCGATGGAACTGAAGGAGGCGTCTGGACAAGTGCTGAAAATGGTGAAAAATTCTCAGGTTCTCAAATATTCGATTATTATTCAGAAAGTTCTAAATATGAATTTGGAGTACTAAATAAATTTGCTAAGGTATTAAGCAAGATGGGTTGGTATTGTGAATTTTATGATCCTGGAACTGTTATGATTTGGGAAGAATAAACAATTTATTAAACAATGAAATAAAGGAGGTGCTTTTAGAAGTTACCTCCTTTTTTATTATGATATATAGTATATAAACTAAGAATTAAATCATGAATAGAGTTAAATTATTTGAAGAGTTTGTAGGCGAAGGTGTCTATGATCAAGGTATATTAAAGGCATTTTTTATGGCAGGTGGACCAGGTTCTGGTAAATCATATGTTGCTACAGAGATATTTGATTTTCCAAAGGGTGCAGTTAGTTCAGTATCGTATGCAACCGGTCTTAAATTAGTAAACAACGACAATGCATTTGAAAAAGGACTTAAAGACGCAGGTTATAGTCCAGCAGATCTCTCTGAATTAGCAAAAGATCCTGATGAATGGGCAAAGGTAATGACTATTAGAACAAACGCTAAGCGATTGACTAAAAAGTTTCAAGATAACTATATCACTAATAAATTAGGTCAAGTAATTGATGGTACTGGTAAAAACTTTGATAGAATCAAAGGACATAGAAAACTATATCTAGACATGGGATATGATACTTATATGGTATTTGTTAATACGTCATTAGAAATTGCACAAGAGCGAAACCTAATGAGAGAACGTAAGCTTGATAGTAAAATGGTTGAGAAAATGTGGAAAGAAGTACAAGATAATTTAGGTAAATTTCAAAAATTATTCGGAGCTAATAGAATGCTTATTGTAGACAACTCTGAATATGGAGGAGATGTTCTTAAACAGATAGAAAAACAAATAGCAAAACATATCAATAAACCTGTTCAAAATCCATTAGGTAAAAGATGGATACAGGAAGAATTGAGATTAAAAAAACAATAATATGCAATGTCGGATCAAAGATCAAATGGAGAATTAGTAAAAGAATTATTAGAGGCATTTTCCGCTCTTAAAAATAAAATGGAAGATCCTAATTATGTTCAATTAGAAGGGTCTATTAAACAACTTATCGATAATCAAAACGATATGAAATCTGACATGTCAGAACTTAAAACTAGATTATTAAATCCATATGATGGTGCAATTGTTGAAATTAGAAAGAATACTGAATTTAGACATGATTGGGAAAAGCAAGAAAAAGATCTGGATACATTAAAAGATGAACATAGAGATCTTGTAAGAAGGCAAACTACCTACACTAAAATATTTTGGACAATGTTTACGACAACCGTTGGTGTATTGGCATACATCGTAACAAATATACTGAATAAATAATGATATTTGATAGAATTTCTTTAGTTGGTGCATATAAAGCACTTAAACATGTACAGAACAATGACGGCAGAGTTGCTGAAATATTATTTAATAGGCAGGCTTTTTATGGTACTAAAACTAAATTAAGGTTTAAGGGACTAATTGATCTAAAAAATTATATAGATACAACATGTCCATATAATCACTTCAATCCTGAATGTGATTGTGGTACAGGAGAAGAAAGTATTATGCAACTATTATCATTCCATATACATGTAAAAGATATACGTACTCAAAAGGAAGCTAGACATGCTATATTTGTTAATAACTTAAGAAGGTTACTGGAATCTCAAAAACAATCACAATTAAACAATTTAAGTATTAAAAAAGTACAATCAGTATTTGAAGGTAATAATAGATTAGTCTTTCTTAAAGAAAATTATGAATGTGAAAGTTATATTCAAATGCAAGGACATTACGTAAATCCATGTGATTATACGACTGTTGTTTCTAATAGTTTTTATACCGAATTAATCACAAAACATTACCACATGACACAAAATTACGATATTTAATATAAGACACCATAAAATTGAATATATAAAAAAAAGAAATAGCTTAAAATGCACAGCGGCAACATAGAAAATTATAACTTTATACACGGTCTCCATAGAAACCTTATTAATGGTAAATGGTTTCCATTACATCCACATGATTTAGCAAGAGCGTTAACTCATGATGAAATGGATTACAATTTGCTATATTCTCAGCAAACAGTTGCTGGTTGGAGAATAATGGGCCAAAACCTAGATTTAACAATAAGTGACAATGAGCTACAAAAATCTTTAATTTTTTGGAAGATCAGTGCTACTGATTTAGATTATGACAGATATGTTGCAGCGGGATATACAGTAGGTCAATATGTTTGGATAACACCTTTATTTGATTGTGATGATTTCGATATCATCACACAAACAGTTACAGAAGCTGAACAAGACCCATGTCAATATTTTGCAATATCATCACAATCATTTACCAATACAACAGATGCATGTGACAACTTTATACTAGCACAAGAAGGTGTAACAGAATCTATATGGTATATTGCTCCAATTCCATCATTTAATGCCGGTGGAGCCGGAAGTGGAAGTGGAGGTGGATCTGGTATTACACCAACTGCAACACCAATAATAGATTCTAGTGGAAGTGGAGGAGGAGCTGGTATTACACCAACTGCAACACCAATAATAGATTCTAGTGGAAGTGGAGGAGGAGCTGGTATTGTGCCAACGCCAACATATGCGCCAACTGCAACGCCTTTTATTGGAGGTGGAGGAGGACAAAGTGGTCTAGCGCCAACACCAACAGATACACTAGTTTTTAGCAATATACCAACACCAACACCACAGAGTGGCGGTGGCGGAATTATTGGTGGCGGTCAATCAAATTATTAATAAATATAAAATAAATATAAAATAAAAAATGGCAAACGTAACAAACGGAACAGTTAGAGTAACAGTATCTGGAGGAGTCGGACCTTACCAGTACACATTACTTAACGCAGGGAATAATAACCCAGTACCACAAAATGCATATCCGACATTTACTAACCCAGTAAATGGTGTAGCATCTTCTTCATTTACATTTGGAAGTGCTGCAGATATAACAGGTAATAGTGGATTAGCACCTGGTTCTTATAAAGTAAAAATCGTTGATGGAAATGGATGTGAAACTATTTCTACTGTATTGACAGTAATTAATACACCGGAGCCTACATCGACACCAATACCAGATCCAACTGCAACGCCAGTTCCAGATCCTACAGCGACAGTTGTGCCAGATCCAACTGCAACGCCAGTTCCAGATCCTACAGCGACAGTTGTGCCAGATCCTACAGCGACAGTTGTGCCAGATCCAACTGCAACACAAGTAGTAATAGATCCAACTGCGACGCCAGTTCCAGATCCTACCGCAACACAAGTGGTAATAGATCCGACTGCAACGCCAGTTCCAGATCCTACTGCGACAGCTATTCCAGATCCGACTGCAACGCCAGTTCCAGATCCTACAGCAACAGCTATTCCAGATCCAACTGCAACGCCAGTTCCAGATCCTACAGCGACAGCTATACCAGATCCAACTGCAACGCCAGTTCCAGATCCTACAGCAACAGCTATACCAGATCCGACTGCAACAGCAATTCCTGATCCAACTGCAACGCCAGTTCCAGAAGCTAATTCATATTGGTTCCACGGTGGAACAGCAGATGATGGTGGACTAGCAGGATATCCATATCAACAAAATTTAACTAATCCAGCAAGCTCGTATTACTTAAGTGATTTCACACCAGTTGCGGACTATGCATTAGTATTTGATGATATGATTGCAACTCCATTGAAATATCAACCAGTATATTCAGGAACACTTACAGATGGTTTTGGGTGGAACTATGATATACACGCAGATCCTAACTTTTATTGGTTAGTTGTTCCTACTAGTGTAGGTTTACCTGATTTAACACTAACACCGCACTTATCTATTGATGGTGCACCGGATGATATAGCTAGTGAGAAATTAGTATTTACATCTAATGTAGATGGTTTAGAATATACACTTTATAAACTAAATGCAACAGAAGATACCGGAGGAAGAGCATTACAGATAAATAACATATAAAAAATAATAACATAAACAATGGCATTACCAATAGGAATTCAAAGGTCAAATTTCTTATCTGCAACCGTAGCTAACGATGGAGTTTTACACTCTATAGCGCTAAAGGGTGGATTCCAAGAACATATAAAAATATCGGAAAGAAACGCTATTCCTCTTTTAGTAAATTCAAATGCAGTAACTTATTCAGGATTTACAACATCGGATGACAAATGGTCATCAGGTAGAAGAAGAGTTGGTATGTTAGTCCATGTTATTGAAGAAAATAAATTCTATAAATTAGTACCAGTTGGTTATTTTGGTAACGGTGGTAATTTAGGTGAAACTGAATGGGAGAACATTTCAGATTGGGAAAGAGCTGTTAGAATAGATCCAACAGGATCTTATACAATAACACCTGCAAGTCCAGCTAATGGTTTTACTCCAGATATAGGTGACGCTACAACATTAGGTATACCAGCTGATGCAAATTCATGTTGGATAGAAATACTCAATGATGGAATTGATGGTACTAATGGAATTGATGGTACTGATGGAGTTGACGGAGTTGCCGGAACTTCAGGTACTGATGGTACTTCAGGTACTAATGGAGCTGATGGAGTTGATGGAACTTCAGGAGCTGATGGTACTTCAGGAGCTGATGGAACTTCAGGTACTGATGGATCAAACGGTTCTTCTGGAACTGATGGATCAAACGGTTCTTCTGGAACTGATGGAGTTGATGGAACTTCAGGAGCTGATGGTACTTCAGGAGCTGATGGAACTTCAGGTACTGATGGATCAAACGGTTCTTCTGGAACTGATGGATCAAACGGTTCTTCTGGAACTGATGGATCAAACGGTTCTTCTGGAACTGATGGAACTTCTGGTACAAACGGTTCTTCTGGTACTGATGGATCAAACGGTTCTTCTGGTACTGATGGATCAAACGGTTCTTCTGGTACTGATGGAACTTCAGGTACAAACGGTACAAACGGTTCTTCTGGAACTGATGGATCAAACGGTTCTTCTGGTACTGATGGATCAAACGGTTCTTCTGGAACTGATGGTTCTGATGGAACTTCAGGAGCTGATGGAAATCAAGGTCAACCAGGTGTTGGTATTAATTTTAAAGGTGAAGTAGACACACAATCATCTTTACCAACAGATGCTGCAGAAGGTGATGCATATATAGTACAAGATTATCCAGATGCACTGTTCATATGGAATGGTTCAACATGGGTAGATGGAGGTTCAATACAAGGACCTGCTGGTTCTAATGGAACTTCTGGAACTGATGGATCAAATGGTTCTTCTGGAACTAATGGAACTTCTGGTTTAACTGGTTCTTCTGGAACTAATGGAACTGATGGTTCTTCTGGAACTAATGGAACTTCAGGTAATGATGGTTCTTCTGGAACTGATGGAACAAACGGTTCTTCTGGAACTAACGGTACAAACGGTTCTTCTGGAACTGATGGTACAAACGGTTCTTCTGGAACTGACGGTACAAACGGTTCTTCTGGAACTGACGGAACTTCAGGAAATGATGGTATAAATGGAAAATCAGCATTTGAAATTGCTATAGAAAATGGATATGAAGGTACACATGAACAATGGTTAATCTCATTAACCGGTTCTTCTGGAACTGATGGTTCAAGCGGTTCTTCTGGAACTGACGGTTCTGATGGATCAAGCGGTTCTTCTGGAACTAATGGTTCTGATGGAACTTCTGGAACTGATGGATCAAATGGTTCTTCTGGAACTAATGGAACTTCAGGTAATGATGGACTTGCCGGTAATGGTATCTCTGCTGTAACTTTTACAGAAGAAGGTGAAATGGTAATAACTTATACCAATGGTGGCGGCGTTGTTATACCAAATATTGCTGGAGAAGATGGAACATCAGGTGTTGATGGTAGAGGAATATCTGCAGTACAAATAGACGAAGATGGTAACTTATTAATTTTCTTTACTGATGGTGGCAGTACTATTATGCCAAACGTTGTTGGAGAAGATGGTACATCTGGAACTAATGGAACTTCTGGTTTTTCTGGAACTTCTGGTTTTGATGGAACTTCTGGAGCTAATGGTAGTTCAGGTTCTTCTGGTAATTCAGGAACTTCTGGTTTAACAGGAACTTCTGGTATAAATGGAATTTCAGGAACAGATGGATCAAGCGGATCTTCTGGTTCTTCTGGTAATTCAGGAACTTCTGGTTTAACTGGACTTTCAGCATTTGAAATAGCACAACAAAACGGATATGAAGGTACACATGAACAATGGTTAAATTCATTAAATGGAACTTCTGGATCTAGTGGATCTTCAGGAGTAACAGGTTTTAATGGAACTAACGGAATAGATGGTACTTCTGGTTTAACTGGTTCTTCTGGAACTGATGGATCAAATGGTTCTTCTGGAACTGACGGATCTTCTGGTTCTTCTGGTACTGATGGTTCAAACGGATCTTCAGGAACTTCCGGAAATGATGGTATAAATGGAAAATCAGCATTTGAAATAGCTCTAGAAAACGGATATGAAGGTACACATGAACAATGGTTAAATTCATTGAATGGAACTTCTGGATCAAGTGGATCTGACGGTACAAGAGGAAATGATGGATCAAGTGGATCAAGTGGATCTGATGGTGGTGATGGTGATGTAGGTTCTTCTGGAACTAATGGAACAGACGGTTCTTCTGGAACTGATGGTTCTTCTGGAACTGATGGATCTTCTGGAACTGATGGTTCTTCTGGATCTTCTGGAACTGATGGTTCTTCTGGAACTGATGGAACTGATGGTTCTTCTGGAACTAATGGAACTTCAGGTAATGATGGTTCTTCTGGAACTAACGGAACAAACGGTTCTTCTGGAACTAACGGAACAAACGGTTCTTCTGGTTTAACTGGAACTTCTGGAACTTCTGGTTTAACTGGACTTTCAGCATTTGAAATAGCACAACAAAACGGATATGAAGGTACACATGAAGAATGGTTAAATTCATTGAATGGAACTTCTGGTAATTCAGGAACTTCTGGTACAAATGGAACTTCTGGTAATTCAGGAACTTCTGGTTTAACTGGTTCTTCTGGAACTGATGGAACAAACGGGTCTTCAGGAACTGATGGTTCTTCTGGAACTGATGGTTCTTCAGGAACTGATGGAACTTCTGGTTTAGCAGGTACTTCAGGAACTGATGGAACAAGTGGATTAACCGGGTCTTCTGGAACTGATGGTTCTTCTGGAACTGATGGAACTTCAGGTAATGATGGATTAAATGGTATTTCAGCATATGAAATTGCTGTACAAAACGGATATGAAGGCACACATGAACAATGGCTAATCTCATTAAACGGAACTTCTGGTACTGATGGAACTTCAGGAACGAATGGAACTTCAGGTGAAGATGGAACTTCTGGAACTAATGGAACAAGCGGAACTACTGGTACTGATGGAACTTCAGGTGAAGATGGAACTTCAGGTGAAGATGGAACTTCTGGAACTAATGGAACTTCAGGTGAAGATGGAACTTCAGGTGTAGATGGAACTTCTGGAACTAACGGAACTTCAGGTGAAGATGGAACTTCAGGTGTAGATGGAACTTCTGGAACTAACGGATCTTCAGGTGTAGATGGAACTTCAGGTGAAGATGGAACTTCAGGTGTAGATGGAACTTCAGGTGAAGATGGAACTTCTGGTAATTCAGGAACTTCAGGTGTAGATGGAACTTCTGGTGAAGATGGAACTTCAGGTGAAGATGGAACTTCTGGTTTATCTGGAACTTCTGGTAATTCAGGAACTTCAGGTGTAGATGGAACTTCTGGTGAAGATGGAACTTCAGGTGAAGATGGAACTTCTGGTAATTCAGGAACTTCAGGTTTATCTGGATCTTCAGGTATTTCTATTCAAGGAGCGCAAGGAATTGGAGCATGTTATGAACATTTAGCATTAAACTCGGTAGCAAGAGATGTAGTAATAGACGCTACTAATATAAAACAAGCATTTATTTATGTACCAACAACGTTTAATACTGAAAACATGATATTAACAAGCATACAATCAGCATACGGTGTTATTAATAACTCTTCAAATGTAATATACACATTATGGGGTGTTAATTCAGCAGGAACACAATCTTCGTTGGCAACATGGACACATAATGGTAACACAAAATTTAAAAGTCATGGTGTAAGTGTAAATTATGCATCGTATGGTAACAAATATCTATACATCACTGCCGGTACAGGAATAGGTACAGGACAAGGATTTTCAGCTACATTGATATTTACAAACAATGATTGCATAGCAATGTAAACATAACTTATAATAATTGATTGTTAATTTAAAATAAATAAATAGAATAAGATATGGCATTATCGGCATTTCCACCACAACAAGTTTGTGTACCACCAACTCAATTATTGCAATTAGCATATGATGCTACAACGCCAATTGGTTTAGATAGTGCATCAGTTTTTAATACATATTCAACTGACAATGGCACACTCATAATAAATAATCAGTTAACAATACCTACTCAATGTAATCAAGGAGTAGATATAGTATTCTTAGTTGATTATACAGGTTCTATGGGAGGCTCAATTAATGGTGTTAAAGCAGGAATAGCTAATATTTTAAGTACTATCAATGCTGAATCATCAGGTGACTTTAGAATTGGTCTTTGTATATTTGATGAAACATATAGCAGTAGCAATAGTAATTATGGAGGTACATCTGCATATACAAGTTTACCTGCAAATCAAAAAGTAATCATAAACTCGGGCTCTGGTAAAAACCAGCATATTACATGTCTACAGCCTATGAATATAATAGGTAACACATCTGAATTTCAAACTAAATTAGCTCTATTAAATACTGGTAATTTGCCATTAGGTAGTGGACAAGGAACACCTGAACCGGGTGGATTAGGTGTAAACGAAATAGTTGCTAATTCAATTGCGGGTTCTTTTAGAAGTAATGCTATTAAGGTTATTATTTTAATAACAGATGCTATTCCAGGTGGATTTGATGATGCATCTAGTACAACTGATCAAACTTACTTTAATAATGTATTAATACCTTTATGTGATACTAATGGTGTACAAGCATTGATACAGAGTTCAAGGACTTTTAATTCTGGAGGTAATTATTATAATGATTTAGCTCTTGGTACAACACCTCTTGGTAGATATGATTATGTGTCTTTTGACACTGCTGGAAGCTGGATTAATACTGGTTTAATAGCTGGTATAGAAGGCTTATGCGATGAATCATATATTCCAGGATGTTCAGATGCACCAGTTGGATGGTACTATCAAAATAATTCACCATATGCTACATATTTTAATGGTAGTGTTTTTACGAATAGTTACTGGTTTCCATCAACTTATAATATTGTTGGTACTCCAACAATGGGTGTGAATGAGAATAATGCTACTATTACGTTTACAACAACGACAACATATGTTGCAAATGGTACAACTTTATATTGGACTTTTGGTAATACCGAAACTAATGCAAGTGACTACAATGAGAATATTACTTCTGGTTCATTTACTATTAATAATAATTCAGGTTCATTTACATTAACAACAAGGCCAGATGGTGTAACAGAAGGTGTAGAACAATTGATAATTGCTCTTAGAACAGGCAGTACGTCTGGTACTATAGTTGATAGATCTAATGCAATGAATATTGAAGATACATCTGTTCCGCCACCTACTGCAACACCAATACCAAGTGGTAGTTGTCAAAATACATGGATTAATAATAATGTTGGCAGTCGATATGGTATACGTTACAGAGACCCAAGTGGTACTTATATAGTGAAGAATTTTAATCAACTATTATCAACAAGTGGTGTGTGGAGAAATGGTGTAGAAGGTTATGTTGTTTCTGTTTGTTCGAACGAAGTAACACAAGCTTGGGATTTCGTGACTAGTACTGCTGTATTTTTAAGTTCTGATCAATTCGAAAGATTAGCATCTGGAGGAATATGTACAGCAAATAATGATTGTATGTATGCCGCACCTAGTCCAACTGCAACAGCAGTACCACCAACTGCAACACCATATCCAACTGGAACGCCAATACCACCAACTGCAACACCATTTCCAACTGCAACGCCGGCGCCGTCACCGACTTCAGTTCCTAATCCAACTGCAACAGCAATTCCACCAACTGCAACATCAAGTGGCGGAGGAGCAGGATATACATGGTCATGGATTAATGGTGATGATAGTTTCTTCTTAAATGACGCTGCAGCAGGCTCAGCTGGAGGAGGTACGGATTCTCTTACATTTGGTTTAAGCGGAAGCGGCAGTGAAGGTCGTTTAACTCCTAATATTGTTAGTAAAGGTACTAACTACAGTGTATCATTTGTGTATGGAATATTCGCAGAAGGATTCCATAGAGGTAGTGTAAATATAACAAGTTTAGATACTGGTGGAAATACTTCACTTATTCTAACTGATTTAGTTCTTTCACATCCACTTGCTTCAGCCGTTACCGGAACGGCAACAGGTGTGTTATCAAGATATAGCGAACCAGAACCAGATCCAACACCATTTCCAACTGCAACTTCAATAGGAAGTCCTAGTGGAGGCGGAGGTGGTTGTTTATTAGAAGGTACTCTAGTTTCTTTAGCTAATGGTACAACAATTGCAATTGAAGAGTTAATAACAGGTACAGAATTATCTTCAATTATTGTAGGTGATATGCCAAATTCAGATGATGTTGATACATTACTTACATGGTCGCAAGCTAATCCAACATTAGCTAATACTACAACAAGCGTAACTAATAATAAAATGTCTGTCACAGATACAATATTGAATTTTAATAATGATTTAATAAAATCTAGTGCTGAGCATTTACATATCATAAAGAGAAACAATATATGTATGGTAGTTAAAGCAAATACAATACGATTAGGTGATTCATTAATATCGGGTACTGGATCTATTGTTCTTATAACTTCTGTTCAAGTAATTACAGGAATGTTCAAAGTTTATGAATTAGACGTTGAAACTAATGATACATTTATTGCTAATGGTATTCTTACACACAATGCAAAAGAAAGTTTAGACGAATCACCATAATAAACAATAAGGTAGCTGCTAGCGATCATTTAGGTGATCACTGATAGTTCAACTTCCAATATACGATATAACATATGTAGCAAGAAGATTACTTAATCGTGATCTTCTTGCAAGAACATAGAGAAACAAAAAGTAGATATATAATATAATAATCAAACACATTATATTTCTATGGAAGAGACCATATTTATTCAAATAGCCAGTTACAGAGATCCTGAATTAGTAAAAACCCTTAAAGATTGTATACTCAATGCAGAATTTCCAGATCGTCTTAGATTTGGTATATGCTGGCAACATGCAGAAGAAGATACTTGGGATAATTTGGACGAATTTAAAGAAGATTCTAGGTTTAGGATCATAGATGTAGACTACAAAGCATCTACTGGTGCATGTTGGGCAAGAAACATGATCCAACAGGTATATCAGGGAGAAACATACACACTTCAATTAGACAGTCACCATCGTTTTGTTAAAAATTGGGACACTGAATTAATTAACATGCTTAAGGGTTTACAAGCTAAAGGACATGAAAAACCATTACTTACAAGTTACATATCTTCATATGATCCTGTAAAAGATCCTGTCGGTAGAGTTCAAGTTCCATGGTTAATGAATTTCGATAGATTTACACCAGAGGGAGTATTATTCTTTTTACCTGCTACTATTCCTAATTGGGAACACATGACAGAACCAATTTCTTCTAGGTTTTATTCGGCGCATTTTGCATTCACATTAGGTAAATTTGCAGTTGAGGTTCAACATGATCCTGAATTCTATTTCCATGGTGAAGAGATTACAATTGCTGTTAGAGCATTCACACATGGATATGATTTATTTCATCCGCATAAAATAATTGCATGGCATGAATATACTAGACAAGGTAGAGTTAAACAATGGGATGATGATTCAGAATGGGGTAAAAGAAACACATTAACACATACTAAGACACGTA
>Ga0209192_10002514_pt1 | contig 13036 bp, 14 predicted proteins | sample ArcticOcean_MG_C_11_FD_187433 | JGI IMG/M metagenome (GOLD analysis project Ga0209192, IMG submission 187433) | Marine microbial communities from western Arctic Ocean - ArcticOcean_MG_CB2_154 (SPAdes) (version 2) | ecosystem: Environmental > Aquatic > Marine > Oceanic | place: Arctic Ocean... | reverse complement strand
ACTCAAAGTTTCCATAATCATTAGCATCTGTGTTGCCTGATGAAATTGCAAAAGATGGAGAGCCGAAGTTAGCTTCCCAAGTAGAAGATTGGCTAGTTGATTTATCTCCAACACCCATAAAATAAGTTTGTCCAGATGTTAATGAAAAATAACCAGTAGGAGAAGATTCGTCAAAATTTCCTGAACCATCTGTGTAAGATCCATTTTTAGAAAAATAGACTCTATTGTTATCTAAATCTAATGCGATACCAATAATATCATTGGTTGTGTACGATGCACTAAAATTACCTGCACCTTGTGAAGAACCATTATTAAAAGAATCTCCATTACTAGCCACAGAAAAACCACCTGTACCATTTAATCCTGATGAAGTAACATTTTCAATGTTATTCAAAACTCCACATAGGCTTTCTCCTGCTGCTTGTGCAATTAATTTAAACTCACCATACCATTTGCCAGTAGTTAATCCTAAAGTAGATAAACCCTCTGAATTTTGAGATGTTGAATTGGTTACTACTTTTAAATTACCTTCTGAAAAAGTAGATACATTGGATGGGTTAGGTGTAAATAAAGGATTAAATGTTGCTGAATTATTAGTACAAGTATCAGTAGATTGATCTACTGCTGTAAGGTTATTAACTGTAAGGTTATTAGAACCAGCAGCATCATTTCCTAAAGCTGAACTATCTTTATAATCTAAATAAAATCCATTGTTGCCAAAGGTTAAATCTGCTAAACCATCTATTGGTTTCCATATTCCGCTATCTTCGTCAAATTCTCCAAAGCTATCTGCTGCTAATTGTAATCCATCAATAAAAACAGTTTCAGCGAGGTATCCGTCAAGATAATAGCTAGTAGTTCCTTGTCTACCAATTTGTAAAGTTCCACCTGTAATAGCAGTATCATAATTTTGATCTGGATAAGTTGCAGTATCAAGTGCTGTTTCTTGAACACCATTAATATAAATTTTTACCCTGTTAGAAGCTGTGGATTGGGTAGTATCCATAGCAACTACTATATGATACCAAGCTGATACATCTCTAAATGCTCGTGATGTTTTTAATTCTATATTTGTTGAACCATCATAATCGTAAAATCTTAAATCATTATTATTACCATTATCCTGTATTACTATTTGACTAATATGAGGATTTGCAACATTTTCAAGTAATATATTATAATCGTTTAGTTTAGAAAGTTTAAACCATGTGCTATAAGTCATTTTTCTTGCACTTGTTGCTGTAGCTTGATTAAAATTTAAATAAGTACCTGCTGTGCTATCGAACCTTAATGAATTATCTACTGCATAACCACCTGCTGATGCTGAATTAGCTGGTATAATTAAAGACATTAAATCTCCAATGTTGGTAGTTCGCCTAATGGTCTTGATTGAACATCATCTGTTGTTGTGTAAGTGTATAAAGTTTCCAATGCTGGAGTATCACTTGCGTTTGTAATTGCAGTTTCCATACTTGCTTGTTTAGTTCTAACAGCATCTCTGTAAGTAGATATAGCACTAGGTATAGCAGTTGATTTTTCTGCGTTTCTAGTTATGTACCAATCAGTATCATTTAATATTCCAGCTACTTGCTGTTTTAAAGTTCTAATTAATGTTGTTTTTAATCCCTCAACTTTTACATCGCCAACAGATTTATCACTTGGTAAATCTCCATCATCTTCATCATCTTGCGACCATGTAGTATCTGCATGAGCCTTTGGTGTAGCAGTTCCATAAGAAGCTGTTACAGTTCCATCAGCAAAAGCAAAAGATTGATTAGTATTAATATACCATTTCTCATCTTTTTTATTTGAGTTATCAAAGACTACTTCATAAATACCAATAGCTTCTTTTTCTTCAACAGACCATTTCATAAATATGTCTGCTGGATATTGTAAATCTCCTAGAGTAAATCCTTTAGGGTAATTAAAGTATCTTGATATTGATCCGTCTATGACTAATGCGTACATAATATTCCTATGATAAAGTTAATGCTAAATTTCTTCCCACCTCAAGCCACTTTGCTCCATTGTATCTAAAGGTAAATACATCTCCAAGATTAGCTGTTGCTGTTAAGGTTGGTGCAGTATCTGCTGCAAATTCATAAACTGCGTTCCAAGTAATAGTTCTACTACCAGTTCCATCTTGAATAATAAGTAAGGATGCAAATTGACCAGCAGCAGGTGTAGTACCAGATGGAGCAGCTAAAGTTCTTGAAGCTCCTAAAGTTACTTTTGCAACTGGTGAATTAATAACATTCCATACAATAGTTGCTGCGTCTGTTAATGTATCTTCTGTATTGAGTACAGCACCAGATACTTTTGTTAAATTGTTAGCATCTGCTGTAAATACTTTTGAAGCAGCAGTTGTACCTAATGTTGCAAGATCAGAATAATTTAATTCTGCCGCAGTAGAATCTATTGCAGCAAGTTTAGTTAAGTCTGCTTGTACTAATCCAGATACTCCATCAAGTAAATTAAGTTCAGTCGCAGTAGAAGTAACTGCTGCAAGTTTAGTAAAATCAGCTTGAACCAATCCACTAACATTATCTAATAGGTTCAGTTCTGTTGCAGTAGAAGTTAGTGCTACATTTTCATTTATTTTTGGTGCAGTTAAAGTTTTATTAGTAAGTGTTTGTGCAGTTGCTTTATCAACAGTTGTTGCTGTATCAATTGCTATTGTACCAGAAGATGTAATTGCTCCACCAGATAAACCAGTACCAGCAGTTATAGAAGTTACTGTTCCCACATTTTGTGGAGTTATAGTTGTGTAGGTAATGCTGGTAGATCCTAATGTTGCATCAGTGTCTGTCGTACATAAAAATATTTTATTATCATTTGCAGTACCTTGATTAACCACAACCATACCACCAGATAATTCTGCAATAGTATTATGTTCTGGATCTCTTGATGCTGCTCCTGCACCAGATCCTACCGCAAGATATAAACCATTTTCAGTTGCTGTACTTTGATTTTTAACTAAAACTCTATCTCCAGCTACAAGAGTTACACCATCTATTGCATCTCCAGCTTCTAAACCATTTGATAAATTTATATTAGCAGTTGAAGCACATTCCGCAATAATTCTAGTTCTTAATCCAGCAACTGCATTATCAACATATGTTGTTGCAGCTTTAGCATTTATTTGTGTTTGTGCATTAGATGATAAAGTATTAATGTATTGAAATTCTGCACTTGTAACAGATCCATCTGCAATTTTAGTTGCATCTATTGCTGCACTTGCATTAACATCTGCATTAACAATTGTTCCATTTGTTATTTTTGCAGAAGTGATTTGAGAATCAGCTATGTGTGCTGTATCAATTGATCCGTCAACATATTGATCTGAGTCTACGGAGTTAGCAGCCATTTTAGCAACTGTAATTTGTGAGTCTGCAATATGTGCTGTATCTATTGAACCATCTACATAATGTTCACTATCAATTTGATCGTCTGCTATTTTTGCACCTGTTATAGCATCAGCATTTAGTTTAGCTGTAGTAACAGCACTGGTTGCAATTTTATCTGAAGTTACTTGTGCAGAGGCTATATGGGCTGTGTCTATTGAGCCATCTACATATTGGTCAGAGTCAATAGAATTAATTGCCATTTTAGCAACTGTAACTGCATCATCTGCCAGTTTAGCAGTCGTAACAGATCCATCTGCTAATGTAGTAGTTCCAACAATACCAGTTGGTATAGAACTATTTGTTTTAGACAAAGCACCAATATAAACATTTGTAATAGCTTCACTAGATAATGAACCTGAATCCCAAGTTACATTTACAGTAGTGTTTGTAGAAAAAGATGTACTAGATATAGTTCCATAAATTGTTCCAGGAGTAGAAGCTGTTAATTTAATTCTTCTACCTGCATGATAAATTGCTGTAACATTAACACCAGCAATTGTAAATGAAGTACCACTAGCATAAGCTGCTGTAAAAGCTGCATCTCCATCTCCATACTCTACCCACTGTGAATCATTGTACCATTCTCTGGTATTTTTCATCAAAGCTCTAATGGCATTGTTCAGATTAGAAGGTAACATTCCTTCTGCTGTATCAATTCCATTTAGTGTAGTGTTGTCTGCTTGAGTGGTTGAATAATCTTTTATTCCTGCCATGTTTAATCTCCCATGAACCAACTAAATTCTTTGTTGGATTCTGTATTGTTTTTGTTAATTAAGGTATTTACTGCTTCTTCAATTTGTCTTTGAAAAAATTCTTGTGTTTCAATTGAGTAACGAACATTATCTATATCTATTATATCACTCATCGTTTTCCTCCAGGAGCTACAATCAAATCTATGCCTTGAGCATGAGTCCAAATAGTTTCTGCTGGAATTTTTATATTAGCTCTAAAATATCTTCCAGATTGTCGTACTGGATTTAAACCGGTAGAGTTCATAGAAGAAATAGAACTTTCAGTAGGTGTGTCTGCCAATCTGTTTCTTGTTTTAATGGTTACAGTTGCAGGAGCATCTACAATAGGTCTTATTCCAGTAATATTAGATATTGATCCAGGAATAGGTTCTCTTTCAGAAGTTTCTAGTTCTGCTTCTAAAGTTTGACCTGAAAAAATAGCTGCTTTAAAGTTTGCGTCTATTGCACCTAAGTATAAATGACCACCTGTCCAAAAAGGAGTGTCTAAAGAAATGTTAATTTCGTCTAAGTTTTCAGATATAATATCCATCAACTCCACTGTATTCGCAACCACAAATTGTTTAAATATTTGTGATGCTTGAATTTCTGCAACCGACCATTTTTGTGTTACATAATTGTAAATCAATAAACGATCACAAAGTCCTGTGGTATTAGGATTGTTTTTACTTGGGTATAACCAAATAGCTAATTGATTAAAAGGATCTACTGCTGCTGTAATTCTATCTGTAAAAGCTTTGTTTAAATCGTTGTCAAAAAATCTATTTACTTTTTCTGCTCCAATCGGAAGAATTTGATCTCCATTAATTTGATAAAATCCATCGGAAGCATAAAAGAATACTTGTCTATTATCTTGACAAACTGTTTGTCCATAGACAGCTCCTCTATTAGGAGAGATTACTGAAAATCTAAATACAGTTGCACCTCCAACAAAATCTAATCTAGTAATTTGGTCTTGTCTAAAAATATAACCAATTTCTCCAGATGTGATGGCTACTACTTCTCCACCAGATCCAGGTAAGTCTTGTAAGTCAGAAGATTTAGAACCTGGCTGCCAAACAGATATGTCATTGATGCCTGACCACTGAACTCTGTTTTTTGAACCAGCTATATTTCCAGAAATTAAAAAATCTCTCACAACACCTGAAACTTTAAATACTGGTGGTGTACCGCTAGAAGATATACTAGATAAATTTACAAATACAGAAGAAGTTCCCATTAAGTAATATTGCGGATCATCTACTCCATTACTGGCAATTATATATTGTCCAAACTGTGTAAATGTAATGTAATCTATATCCGAACCTGTTAAAGGAGTTCCACCATAAAAATTAGTAGTTGTTAATCTTGCGGTGTCTGAAGATACATTGATTAAATTTTCATTTCCAATGGCTGCTCTAGTTACTGTAACTACTGCATCTGCTACTGTTGCTGTAAAATCAGCATGAGCATTGATAGCAGTTTTTAAATTTGTTGCTGTAGTATTATTATTAGTTTCTACTTTAAATTGTGTACCTGATGCTGTTCCTGTAGTGGAGGTAAATACAACAGTTGAATTGTCATTTTTTTTTAATGTAATAGTTTTAGAAGCACCAATATTAGCATAATCTGAAACTGTGATTGTGCATGATGCTTTTGCTGTTGCTAATAAAACATTTCTTGCACCAATTTCGGAAAAAGTTCCTGAAGTTAATTTATAAATTGTTTCTTTGGTTGCGACAAAAGTAAAAACTGTATTGGTATTATCTCTAAACGATCCTGCACCTTTTGCATTTTGTGTTACATTGGATGTTCCACTGTAAGCTACTAATCCTTTGACTGGCTTATAACTAGACTGTGCATGATACACATTAGTTGCTATGGTTGCTCCAGGATTGTTATGTTCTGGCTGATCTGGTAGCCATTCGCCAAAAGGTAATTGCATAATAATTAAGATGAAGTTGTAGTAGAGCTATAACTAGCTGAAAAAGGTGCTGCTACTGTATCTTCTGATCTTATTTGTAAAGGAGAACCAGAAAACTGATCTTCTCTATCATTTAATTCTAATCGTTCTAATGCAGTTGCATACATACTTTGCCATACTGATACTTGCTTTGGATCTATGCCTCCTAAAAAGTTACTGGCATGAAATAAAGATCCATACAAATAAATAGCAGGGTGGCTTGATAAAATAAAATTGGAAGTATTGCTATCTGATAATGGGTCAAAGGTTTTGTAATAATTTAAAATACCAGAATAAGAAGCATCTGGTTTTGGCATAAATCTTAAAGTATCTCCTAAAATAGTATATGCGGTAGGGCATCCAGTAACGGAAGTTCCTCTGAGCTGATCCATTTGTGAAGGAGTTACATATCGTAAAGGTATTTTAGTTGCACCTGATAGAATATAAAAATCTCTTATTTGCAAAAATCCAGCAGGTAAGTTTTCCGTTTCTGCATCAATAGTAATACTAGCTTGTGCGATCATGGATCTTATTCTTAATTTAGAATTAATATCCGCTTCTGTAAGCGTAATAAAGTCGTCTTGAATTTCTGTGGTTAAATCTGATCTGTTGAGCCAATTAGCTACAGAAGATTTTAATTCTGAATAGGAAGTAAGTGCCATTAAATTTTACCTGGTGCTGTTCTAAAGTATTGAAACTCTGAACTGTTTAATTTTTTTTTTAATATTTTTTGCTGAACTTCTTTAGGTAATGCAAACCAATTACCTTTGTTATTATCTTTGTGATATTCTTTTGACCAAATTTCTAAAACAATAGTAGGGATAGAAGCTACTCTTTTTAATTCTCTGCTTTTAGAATAACCATCATTATGAGTATAAAGTTTTTTATTACTTTCTATAATAGGTGCTGCATCTATACTTCGTTCTTGAATAATTTTATTTTCATCTACATAAATAGAATCTGTAATTAAATTATCTTTTTCAATATGTTTCATTAACTGGGCTTTCCTTGACCTTTACTAAATCTGGCTTTTTTGTGTTTTTTAGAATGTCTGCCTGGTCTTTTTTTTCTTCTGCTTTTTATATAGTCATTGACTCCAAAGCTTTTGGCCTTAGCCATTAAGCAGTTAATTCAGTGATATATAATTCTCCATCAGAGCTACCAATTCTCAAAACTGCAATCTTTTGACCTTCTAAAACTTTAATAGTTTCCACTTCTTTAGCTGGTAAAAAAGTAGTCGTTATTGCTGCGGTAGGTGCTTTAGATACTGCAATGTGACAATCAATGGTGCTAACCACTCTGATGTATTGTGTTCCTGCTGTAAAAACATCAGATGCAGTGGAAGAATTTCCAGATGTTAATTTTAAAACTGCTCCATGTCTTAATCCGTAATTAAAACTCATGTTTATTTTCTCCTATTTTTTCTTTTTATTTTTTTTAGCTTTATTGGCTTTTGCTTTACCCTTTTTTGTGTAAGGATATTTTTTCCCATTTACCATTGGCATAATATTTGCTCCAAATTAATATTAGGGAAGAATAAATCCTCCCTAATAATGATTTATATTATCTTCTAATAACTATAGTAAGTTCCATTTTAGAAGCATTAGTAGATCCACCATTAGTAATGGCTTCAATAACACTTCCTTCATTCACAGCATTTAATGCTGTAGGTTCAACTGTGTATTTTTTTCCAGCCGAACTTGCTGCTATATGTGAGATAGCTGCTGAAGTACAAGCCACACCATCTATTTCAAAAGTGATAGCTGCTGTTCCTGTAGTAGTTGCTTTGTTGTGAGCAAATATTTTTATAATTCTACCTTTATCAGGTACAGTTACAAAAGTAGAACTTGCTGCTGATACATCTGGTATTGCTGATGTTACCCAATAGTCATTTAATGTTCTCATTGTTTTTTCCTTTTTTGATTGCTTCGTTCCGTCATTGACTTCAAAGACCAAACAAAATTATTAATTAAAAGAAGGGGGATTGCTCCCCCCTCTAAGGTAATCAAAGATTACGCAGTAGTTAAATCAAAGATACCACCACTTGCTTTTTCATTTTTAGAAACAAGTGTGTATTCTGTGATTAATGCTTGTTTGTCAGCATCTCCAGTTTTTGCAAGATCCACTAATTTGAAATCTCTTAAAAACGCAGTTGCAAACATATCTGGGCTTAAAACATAAGCAGAACGACTTCTTGAAAATCTGTTCGCTACTACAGTTAATGCTCCGAAATCACTTTCATATACATCTACTGCATTGACCAATCTTTTGTTTTCTGCTGGATCAAATTTAGTTGCTCCACCAGTAAAAGAAGAAAGGACTTGTTTGTTAAAAGAACCAAGCATAACCATTGATGGATCTCCGCCTTCATCCCATACTTTTTTAATAGTATTTCTTAATTGAGATTCAGTGAAAGCTCTTTGAGTTCCATCTGTTCTAGCATTTGTTCCAGAAGTTCCTGGATCTGCACCAGAACCAGCACCTTTATCACTGTTAGTTTTGATCCAAGATTCTAAACCAGCTAATCTTCTAGGTGTAGAATCATTTCCTACGACTGGAGCTTGGTTAGCAGTTAGAGAAGTTTCCATATCTCTTTTAAGTTCTTTTGAACTTTTAGAAATTTGGTAAGCTAACTCATTGTTTCTACCAGCTTTACTTACAGCTTCTAAAGTACCAGAAACTAGAACTGCTTTTCTTGCGATTTGCGTTCTGTTTCCTAGTCTTACTGTTGCTGTTGGTGCAGCGAAAGCAATTTCATCGCCTTCTATTTGGTAGTTATCTGCTGCTGCTGCTGCTAGAGCATCAGTTTGCCATTCATGGTTCACAGCAGTTGCTTTTTCTCTGCCGATTCCACTCATAAATGGAGTATCAGTTGGAGAGATATTGTAGATGATATCTGACAAATCTTCTCTCTGACCTACTGCATCAAATGCAGAATATGTGTTTGTTACTTGTGCCATATTTATTATGTTTCCTTATTGTTGAGGTTTATTGTTAATCATATCTAAAAAAATAGAAGTTGCGTCTTGCACAGTTCCTGATTTTTTTAAACGACTAAACTTTTCTTTCTTTCTCAACAAACTGACATCGTTTTTATCTGATTTGACTCCTGAAGAAAAAACTTTGCTAGGTTTCGTAATTTTTTTAGCAATGCCAGGTTTGGCTTTTTGCATATTACGATACTTCATTGCATCATTTACCAACATAACAATTCTATGGTCATATACTTGCGAAATTTCTTGGTTATTAAAACCAAAACCTTGCAAATAATTACGCATATTATTTTTTAAATCAGAGGCTTTAGAAGAGTCTGCAAATTCTGGCATTTTAGTTACCAATTGATTTTGCTGTTCTTGTAAAAAACCTTGAAATTGTTTTTGCTGTTCGTTTTGAACTGTTTGTCTAGCTTGAAAAAGTTTTTCTTTTTTCCTTCTCATTCTATGCTCAACTCTTGCAGCTTCTGTTGGGTCATCTTCATACAATTGTTCCAAGTCTATATTTGCTTCTTCTTGGTTCAATTGATTTTGAGCTTCAGACATTACTTGATTCAATTCATTAATCTTTAAAGAATAGTCTTGTCTTTGCTTTTCCGCTTCAGATTGAAAAGATTTTCTTTCATTGGAAAGCTCTTCAGTCTTTCTGCGATAATCAGCATCTCTTGAGTAACCATTTCTCAACTCATCAAGGGTAACTTTTAATTCTTGACCTGCAACTTTTACCTTGTAGGTGGAATCTTGTTTCTCTTGAGTATCAATTTGTTCTTCTTCTTGAGATACATCTTCGGAAGTTTCTTCTTCGGTTTCATCTTGCGACTCTTCCTCTGTTTCTTCTTCCTTTATTTCCTGTTCCAAAGGTTGATCTTGTTCAGATTCCTCTTGTGTTGGTTCAGGAGAATTTTGTAATTTTGTTTCTTCTGTTGTTTCTTCTGGCTTTTTTACTTCGCCTTCCAGCAAACCTACAATAGATTTAGCTGCTTTATTCATATCAGTTTCAGCTCCCTTTAAAGGGTTGGCAAAATTGTCCGACATAGTTTCTCCTATTTTTGATTAAAGCTCCTTAAATAAGGTTGGCTTATCCCAAACTTTGGTGTTTAGAATTCTGTGTTTTTGTTATAAGAACTGCTTATATTTTATGTTGCCGCTTTAGCTCATTTGGTAGAGCAGCCGATTTGTAATCGGCAGGTGGTCAGTTCGAATCCGACAAGCGGCACCAAAAATTAAAACTTCTGGCTAGAAATTTGTTTTCTAAAATCTTCTAATTGTTTTGTGGCCAATTTTCCTGTTTCAAACATTTCTATAATGTGCTGTTCTACTTTTTCTATTACATTATAAGCTAACCAAAGCTTCTCTCTAGCTTCAGTTTCGGTAGCACCAGTTTTAAATAAACTGCTAGTATATATTTTTTTTAAATTATCCAAAGATTCTTTAAAAAGTGTATTGTCTAAAAGTTCTTTAGCCTTGTTGGATTGGCTTATCTCCTGTTGGAGCTTCGCTTGTTCGTTGCTGTTCATCTAACCCTTCAATTTGTTGTCCAAAATTTTCAGTTGCTTGTTGTGCTTGGTTGATAGATTTAGTTGCGTTATTTACTATTACCTTATTTAGCTCTGCTTCCATTCTCATTTTAGCAGAATCTATTTGAGCATTATATTTAAGTTCTAATTCTTTAATTCTAGTTTCAAAATCTAAAACTAATCTTGCATTGTCTGATTTTAACTCTTGTTCTTTTAAAGCAAGATCCGCTTGTTTTCTTTTGTTCTCACTATCAATTCTAGTGAACTCAATTTTCTCAATCGGTGTTAATGGTGGTGGTGGAGTAGGCTGAACACTTTGTTTTCCTATATCAGGATTAACAAAATAATTTTCAACATTTTTAAGTCCTGCGTTCTCAACCATTTTAGTCAAACTATTGTAAATGTTTTTCAATGTAACCATTGGATATTCTTTACCACCTTGCAATTGAAATGCTTGGAGTTGTTTTTCTAAAATACTATTTAAAATAATAAGCTGCTGATCTTTTGAACCTGATCCTAAACCAACTGTAATAGAAATATTATATCTGTTTCTCCATTCAGTAGGATTGACTGGAATAAATTGATTGTTTAATTGTACAATTCTTTCTTTGTCTTGGTACTTAACTGTTAATTCAAAAATTCGTTTAAATAAATCTTTCACACCTGTTTCTGCAAACACTCTAGCAATTAACTCCATACGCATTTGCGTTTGAGTCATCACACTGTTCACACCAGTTGCGGTTTTGTTTAAACTTTGTGCATCTAATCCTTGCGAATATCTAGTAACACCAGTTCTTGATTCTCTAACTGTGTCTAAGTATTCTAATAATGGGAAAGCTTGTTGGTTAATGGTTTGATTTTGCATCGGCATCATCACTTGAGAAGGTGGTTGTTTCGTTCTAACCACTCCACCAGGTCTGGAAGTAAGTAGGTCATCCAAATTAACCATACCATCCATGATAGCCACTCTATTATTGTTGGTTAAGTACATATTATCCAACAATTGACGCATAACAGTTGATTTTACCAACTGAACATCTTCCACTAACTCAGAAACACTTCTTCCATAAAACCTATGTGGCATAGGAATAGGGGTTAGCGAACAAAAAGGAATATGATCGCAAGTCATGTTTTCTAAAATCTCATTGGCACTGCCACCAGCTACAATTACTTTTCTAAGCTCTGCAACACCATCTCCATCCATGTCCACTTTGACATAGCACTCATAAATTTCTATTTCTTCGGTTGATTTATCCGGTGCATTATTTAATGGGCTTTCATCAATATCTGAATATCTAGTAAGTCGTTCATCATTTAACAACATGCTGTTAGAAGTGGGAAGGTTTTCTACTACCTCCACATCATAACCCATCTCAACTAATTGGGATCTGGTTCTTAATATTCTATGTGCAACAAAATTTGCATCTTCAATTGTTTTAGCTGTTCGTTGTATTAAAAATTCTTCAGGTGGAACATTTTCTATTTTAACTTTGCCAAACCCAACAGTTCTTTTAATAATAATGTTGTGTAGCAAAGGAATAGGAACATCGGCCATCTGTTGGTCAGCAGGAATTTCTTGTCCTTGCTGTTGAGCCATCAGCATCATCTGTTCCATCTTTTCTTTAAGAAGCTCTATTTGTTCTTTAGCTGCTTCATCTTCAAAAGACTCTTCTTCAACAATCTCTACATCTTCATCATCAATTAATAATTGATATTCTTGTTCGCTTAAATTCTCATAAGTTTCTTGCTCAACTTTTTTAGAGTCATCCCAATAAACTTTTACTATCCCATTTTTTTCTAAGAGTGCATCTTTAAACCAAGTGTAGAAAATAGAAAAACCAGGATTGTCTTTATTGAACACATAATTGACATAATTGGTTGCCTGTTCTGCTAAAGCCACATCTTCAGATTTAACTGGTTCGCATTTTACTACTTGTTCGGATGCTGTAAAAATTCTAAGTAGGTTAGGCAAAATAGTTTCAATGGTATCTGCCACATCGGTGGACACTACTTGGGATCTGCCTTCAATTTCAGTACCAAGCTTTTCCCCCATATAATACTCTAAGGATTTTTTTCTTTGGGAAGATAAATTTCCACCCATAAATCCTAAAGCATTATTGATTTCGCTTGAAATAATTGATTGTAATTCTGTATCTGTTTTTTTTGCCATCTAAATAATATAATTTGTATTGACTGGTATTTCTTCTTTCCAGTTGGATAGTTCTGCACCTAGTCCAATAATTCCAGTTCTAAATGCGTCTGCACTATGACTTGCATAATTGTGCTTGGGTTTATTTCTAAAGCATTGGTTTAGCTCATCCCATTTTTTTTGGTATGCCTTTAAAGACTCAACACCTTGATAGCAATTATTCTTGTCAAACACACAATTGGGTAATGCTTTTCTTACAGCTTCAATGCCATCTTCAAT
>Ga0209192_10002508_pt1 | contig 13057 bp, 6 predicted proteins | sample ArcticOcean_MG_C_11_FD_187433 | JGI IMG/M metagenome (GOLD analysis project Ga0209192, IMG submission 187433) | Marine microbial communities from western Arctic Ocean - ArcticOcean_MG_CB2_154 (SPAdes) (version 2) | ecosystem: Environmental > Aquatic > Marine > Oceanic | place: Arctic Ocean... | reverse complement strand
TGGAGTTCAGACTCAGCTCAATACGTAAAAAGTTTTGGTATACCGATTAATTACTAATTAAACTCTTATAAATAGTATGAACAACAGGACTATAAAATGGCACGACAGACACTAAACAGAGGATCAGCGGCAAATGACGGAACGGGTGACACCCTTCGCATTGCAGCTCAGAAGATCAATGAGAACTTTTCGGAACTCTATACCAGTATTGGTGGTGATTCGGCAACAACTAGCGTAACACTTACCGCTATTGGTGCTGTGTTCGAAGGTTCGATTGCCGATGGTCACGAGACAAACTTAATCGCGGTCAATCCGACTGGGGATAGGGATGTTTATATCCCGAATGCTAGTGGCACTATCGTGTTAGATTCTGATACGCAGACCTTGACTAACAAGACTATTCTTGTTCCGATAATGACAACCCCTAAGATTCGTGATGCGAACGCAAGTCATACCTACAATGTTACTGTAGGCGACATCAGTGCGAATCGTAACATCGCTCTTCCTGTATTGGGTGCGGGTGATACCTTTGTATTTGAGAATCACACACAAACTTTAACCAACAAAACACTAACCTCACCAAGTTTGGTAAACATCAAGTTGGGTGGTTTATCCGGTGGTTCGTTACTACTAGACAGTTCTAGTAATGAGTACTTAAAGTTTGTTAAGACTGCAAGTGCGGTTAACTTTGTTACCGTCACAAACTCTGCGACAGGTAATGCAGCTGCAATCGATGTTGACGGTGGTGATACTAATATCAGTCTGAAGATTGGTGCAAAGGGTACTGGTGCAGTACAGATTGTAAACAAACTTGTTCTTGAAAAGGGAACAGATGTTGCAACTACAACTGCTGTAGATTTGTCCGAACCATTAACAGTATTTAACTCTGGTAGTCTGATTCTTCCGACTATCGGAGACGGCACTATTCAAGCTGAAGTAAAACACTTCAGTAATGTAGGTGCTGGTGAAGTAAGATTACAAGCAGGAAGTACAACTAAAATATTTGGTTGTAATAACAATGGTTACGTTTCCTTCGGTGAAGGTGACGGATGTATACTAGTATGGAACACAACAAAAAGCAAATGGTTTTTTGTGTCTAATAACGGCACAACAATAGTGAACCCCTAAAGGATAAAAGAAATGGCGATTATTACTAATCCAATTAAAAAGCAAGTGATCCAAGCTCTGAAGACTGATGTCGAGTTATCGAGCACACATTACTTTGCGGTAATTGGTCGTTCAGAAGATTGGAACGCAACTGACACTGCACCGTCCCCACTCAATTCTAGGAAAGAAGAGAGAGATTTCCGTCTGTCTGCACAGTCTGCGAAGAAAGTAATTGACCTTTCATTTGTTGTTCCTCGTTACAACTGGTCTTCTGGTGCAATTTATTCACGATACGATGATGCTGTAGTTGGGTATCCAACACAGACATACTATATCATGAACGACAACAACCAAGTTTATATGTGTATACAACAGGGACAGAACGTTTCTGGTCAAGCACAGGTATCTACGGTTCAACCTAGTGGTAACACAACGGGTATTCCTTTTGACACTGCGGATGGATACATCTGGAAGTTCTTGTACTCTATTGGTGCGTTGGACGCGACTAAGTTTGTTTCTGCAAACTACCTTCCAGTAACATTGGTTGGTACTACCGACTCGGATTCTCCGGCTGCAATCATAGAACAAAAGACTATTCAGAACGCTGCGGTAGTGGGACAGGTTATTGGTTATGCAGTTGATTCGGGTGGTGCTGGTTATTCCTCTTCACCGACAATCACCGTTTCTGGTAACGGAACAAAGGCAAAAGCAAACTCCTTCATCTCTGGTGGTGCGGTAACTAAGGTTACATTGATCGATAGTTCTGGTTTATACACACTTGGTTCTGGATATAATTGGGCAGAAGTTACTATTACTGGTGGTGGTTCTCCAACCAAACCCGCCTCAATCCGTCCAATCTTATCTACTCCATTAGGATTAGGTGGAGACCCAAGAGACGATTTGCGATCAACAGCAATCATGTTTAACACAAAACCTTCTGGTACAGAATCAACTGACTTTATTGTTGGTAATGATTTCCGTCAGGTTGGTCTGTTAAAGAATCCAATGGATTCAAGTGGTAGCACTTTGTTTACAGAAACTACAGGCATAGCTCTGAAGAAAATAAACCTGTCCACAGTGACTGCTGGTTTCACCGCAGATAATACCATCAAAGGTAGTACATCTGGAATCGAAGCAATCATTGACAAAGTTGACAGTTCTAATGTTTGGTATCACCAGACTTCAGTAACGGGATTTGGAAACTTCGCTCAAGGTGAGGCAGTTACAGAAACTAACGGAACTGGTGTTGGTGTATTGAATTCAAGTGTAACTCCATATTATGAACCTGAGATAGATACTATGTCTGGAGAACTACTATATATTGATAACCGTGCTTCTATTACACGTGCTTCAGACCAGACCGAAGATATTAAACTCGTAATCCAAATTTAAGGTTATAACCGATGCCAAAGACATTTACATCCAACGTATTCTCTTCCTCTTATAAGGATGATTTTACCGCTTCCGATAACTACCATCGAGTATTATTTAATAGCGGACGTGCTTTGCAAGCAAGGGAACTTACCCAATTGCAAACCATCATCCAAGAAGAAATAGGGCGATTTGGTCGAAACATATTTAAAGAAGGTGCTGCGGTAAATCCTGGCGGCCCTACTATTACGAACGATTACGAGTTTGTCAAACTAAACACTGCAACCTATTCACTTCCCAGTGACATAAGTACTCTAGTTGGTGTAACCCTTACGGGTGCAACTTCTTCGGTGCAAGCAAAGGTAATTGAAGTAGTTGTTGCAACTGGCAGTGACCCTGCAACGTTGTACGTACAATACATTAACACTTCTTCGGGTTTAGCTGGTGAGAACACAATTCGTTTAGCTGCTAACGAAGTACTAATTAATGCTTCTGGTTCGAATCTACAGATTGCGACTGCTGTCGGTACTGACCTCCCTATCGGTAGAGGTTGTAAGATTGCAAACGCATCGGGTGACTTCTTTACTCGTGGCCACTTCGTGTTCGCGACTGGTCAATCAATCATTCTGTCCAAGTACTCCAGATATCCTACTAAGGTTGTTGGTTTTAAAGTAACAGAAGACATTATCACTGTTTCTGATACCACTGATCTATACGACAATCAGGGTGCCACACCCAACCTGTCTTCGCCTGGCGCAGATAGATATCGTATCCGACTCACACTAACCACTGAAGACCTAGTGGCAACAGACGAAAACTTTGTCTACTACTGTGATGTCGTAGATGGAAATATCGTTGATCAGGTAACTGGTGCTGACGATTATAACAAAATTGCAGACACACTTGCACGTAGAACTAGTGAAGAATCTGGTAACTACATTGTCAATCCATTCACTGTTGACTTTACTGACTCTGGTACTAATACCATTGCTACTATATCAGATGGTGTTGCATATGTCAATGGTTATCGTGGTTCAACCGAAAAACCTACTCCATTAACTATTGCTAAACCTCGTGAAACCGCAGTTGTTCCAAACGAAGTTGCTGGCATCTCTTATGGACAGTATTTCATATGTAACGATCTCAAGGGTAGATTAGACATTCGTACTAATGAGACACTGAATTTATCTACATCAACAACCAACCCTGCCGCAAGTATTATTGGTACTGCGAGAATTCGTGCTGTAGAAGAAGATGGTTCGAACTTCCGTGTATACCTGTTCGACATTAAAATGAACAGTGGTCAAAACTTACGTAACATTAAGACTATTGGCACATCTACAATTAAACGTGCAATACCAGTCTTCGAGGGTGGTAAAGCATTCATCAAAGAGTCTCGACAAACAAACTTGGTGTTTGGTTTACCAAACCCTCGTCCTAGAATCGTTAGTGACGTTGATTTCGAAGTTCAACGAGTATTTGTTGAAACTGCCAGTGGTGGTGCGTTTACACTTAACCTTACTACTACCGGAGAAACATTCGTCAACACTTCTCAGTGGATTGTTGTTAAAGACACTGACGGTGTAGTGGTCACCAATGCCACATTCGGTTCCGTAGGTACACAAAGTCTTACTGTTAGTAACTTAACCAATGTAGCACACACAGTATATGCAAAGGTAAATAAAGCAGCTCCTTCTGTTCGTCAGAAGACTCTTGTTACAACTACAAAGACTGCCGCAGTCGAATCTGATGGTGCTGGTATTTTGTTTGTTGGTTTAGATGTAACAGATATTCAAAGTGTTCAATCAGTAAAACAAACAAATGTTAACGGTGCGGACATCTCGCATCTATTCACATTAGATAACGGTCAACGTGCCGGTTACTATGACAATGGTCGTATGTTACTTGAGACTGGTGCAAGTGCACCGTCTGGTAATGTCTATGTTGGATTCAAACACTTCACCCACGGTGCGGGCGATTTCTTTGCCGTAAACTCCTATATTGGTCAGGTTAATTACGAAGACATCCCAACCTTCAATACTGGTATACGTAACGGTACTGTTAATCTACGTGATGTAATTGATTTCCGCAATGGTGTTAACGCTAGTGGTGTGTTCACAGATACTACTGCAACAGAGATTCCTACAAACGGAGACATCTTCCAAGCAGACGTAGAATACTACCTACCTCGTGCGGATAAGGTTGTTGTTACCAATCAAGGTGAAGTTAAGAACATTATGGGTGAAGCCGGTTTCGGTTCGATGGTTCCTGCTACACCAGAGAACACATTAGCACTATTCCAGTTGCAACACAATGCATATGGTCTAAATGATTCTGATGTTGTTGTTGTACCATTTAAAGCAAAACGATTCACTATGGGTGACATCTCCAGACTGGAAGATAGAATCGATAAAATCGAAGAAGCAACTTCATTGAGTCTTCTTGAACTCGAAACCGCTTCACTACTAGTATTAGATAGTGACGGTAACCCAAGAACTAAGTCGGGATTCTTTGTTGATAACTTCTCAAGTAGATCATTCTCTGATGCTGATAACGTTGAGTATCGTGCTGCCATCGACCCCTCAAGAGGATTCTTATCAGTACCCACTCTAGAAGATGATGTAATCCTTGCATATGATTCCTCTAAGTCAACTAACACTATCATGAAAGGTGATACTGTTTACTTGAACTATACGGACTCTGCAACTATTACACAGACCTTAGTAACTGGTACTGAGAACGTCAACCCATTTGCAGTTATTACTGGTGAGGGTAACATTACGTTATCTCCAGCAACTGATAACTGGTTCCAGACAAAGTACGCCCCAGCAAACATAATTAATGCTACCGCAACTGAGAATGTTAATGTTAATCTTGGTAATATTAACAGTAATATCATCGAACAAGACAATCGAGAGGCCTCTCGATGGAAGTGGGATATAGGTAACTCGTGGACACCCGTTGCCGGTTTTGGTCAGATTCCAAATGAACTTCGTTCGGGTTGGAGAGGAACTCCTGCTTGGAACTGGAGAGGTGTACCTGCCGAAAGTACCAGAGTTGTGAATGTGGGTAACAACAACGGTGGTCGAGACAACCGAGACTTCAACGTTGTTAGGTCTTTCTCCAACCGTATTGTTGTTGGTGAGAAGACTATACGTAAAGTCGTTGGTGAGAAGACTGTATCGTTGACATTCCTTCCCTTCATTCGTGCACGTAAAGTGTTCTTTAAGGCAGAAGGTTTACGTCCTCAGACACGATTCTTCCCATTCTTCGATGGTACTCCTGTTGCAGACTTCTGTAGAGAAGAGACATTTAAACGTTATGGCGCACTTGCAACAGACGTATCATACTCTAACGCAAACCGTAGAGCAACTGCACACCCCCAAGGTGCGTCTAACCTTGAGACTGATGCTAACGGTGTTATTGAAGGTTCGTTCTTTATTCCTTCATCCGAAACCAAACGTTTCCGTGCTGGTACACGAGAGTTCAAACTCTTGGACATTAGTAAGAATGATGACGCAGCTGCGTTATCTCGTGCATCTTTCAACTATACCGCACAAGGTACTTTGGATACACGACAAGAGACTATTACCTCAACTCGTATCACACAGACTAGAACTCGTAGATGGACTACAACAACACGAGTTAAAGTAACTGACCCATTAGCACAGTCATTCTTTGTGACCAACCCTAGTGGTATCTTTGTAACTAAGATTCAGACTTACTTTAAGAGTAAGGACGCTACTGGTATTCCGATTCAGTTACAAATTCGTCCAATGGTTAATGGTCATCCAAGTTCGACTGAGATTCATGCTCAGTCTATTAAGTTCTTGAATTCCTCTGCGGTTGCTATACCGTCTGCACAGACACAAACAGCAGTTACCGCTGCACCAACAACATTCGAGTTTGATGAACCAATCTTCTTGAATCCCGACACAGAGTATGCTATTGTTCTACTTGCGGAATCTATTGAGTATGAAGCATATGTTGCTGAAACATACGCATACGAATTAGGTTCTACCGAGAAGAGAATCTCTCGTCAACCTTCTATGGGTTCATTGTTTAAGTCACAGAACGGTACGACTTGGGAACCAGATCAGACTAAAGACCTTGCATTCAAAATCTTTACTGCTCAGTTTGTTTCTTCAGGTACTGCGGTGTTTGAGAACCGTGATGTAGAACCATCTGCACTGGAAAACAACCCAGTGTACATGAACGCTGCACATGGTGCTGACAGTGACCAAGTAACACTACTATGTTCTAACCACGGTTTCAACTTAGGTGACACGGTTACTGTATCTGGTCTAGTCCCTGCAACAACCTACAACGGTGTCAAAGGTTCGTCTATCAATGGTGCGAGAACGATTACTCGTGCAGATGGATTTGGTATCAGATTCAATGCCGACTCGGCCGCAACCTCTTCAGGTAGATTTGGTGCAGAGTTGATCACAATCGATAAACAGATTCAATATGATGTTGCGTCACCTAACATGACCACACTATTACCGGATGACACTACACTTACTTACCAAACTAAGTTAACTTCTGGTAAGTCACTTGCAGCGGTATCTGGTAGTCAGGTTAAGTATGCTAGGGATACTGCGTACTCAAGTGAAGTTGTTATCGGAGATGAGAACTACTTCGCAACTCCACGATTGGTTGCTAACGCTGCAAACGAAACTGCTGAACTGGGTTCGGGTGAACGGTCTGTATCTGTCAAGGTTGCGATGGCAACGACACGTTCTGCGGTATCTCCGATCATCGATACACAGGGTGCGTCACTATCAACGGAATCGAATCAGATTGATAATCAGATTGCCAGTGGTACTGAGAATGGTGTCAACATCCCATTGACTTACTCTGCGGAAACTAATGCGTTCGGTGGTTCTTCACTTGCCAAACATATGAGTACTGTTGCAACACTAGACTCCCATGCTGTTGGTATGAAAGTACTACTTGCCGCAATAAGACCTTCCGGTAGTCACATCGATGTTTACTTCAGAACAGGTACTGAAGGTACTGATATCTATAGTACTTCATGGACACTAGTTTCACAAGAAACGACTGTTGCACCCGATGATAGAAACTTCCGTGAGTATCGTTACATGATTGGTGGTGATACCGGAACAATAGATGCATTCACTGAGTATCAATTCAAGATTGTATTCCGTGGTAATAACTCATCCAAGGTTCCGTTCATACGAGACTTTAGAGCTATTGCGATGGCAACATAATGGCATCTAGACTAATTAATGTCGCAGGAAACCCGAATTTGGCAAGATGTCCAAGTTCGGGTGCTATTATTAATATAAATAAAGATGAGATAGAAAAATCACGTGCATTGAAGAGTGCTAGACAAAACAAAGATAAAGAGTTCCGTGAGTTGAGACAAGATGTCAATGACCTGAAAGAACTCCTCAATAAACTGGTAGAGAAACTGTAATGGCAAATAAACCGACAATTACTGATATTCAGGATACGTTTACCACATTAGTATCCAACCTAAACATCATCTCGTTGGATTTGGGTGCTGCGGGTCGATTAAACACAAGCGAAGATTCCGACCACACTTCTGCTATCAATGAGTTAGAACTTGGTATTCGTGGTACATCAAATAACCTAGTCGCAGTAGACCTTGCAGACTTTACCGCAAACAACATCGTATCTGCACTACATGAAATTGATAGTGACCTTCACGGTGCTGGTGGTGGTAACGCAAAGGCAGACTTGACAACCAATGCGAATGATATCGTATCAGGTGTTAATGAACTTGAATTGGGTATCAGGGGAACTAATAACGGACTGGTTGCATCTATCCTATCAACTACCGCAAATGACCTAGTATTGGCCATTGGTGAACTTGATAGTGACATTGGTGCAAGACCACACACAACTCTTACAACTAGTTCGAAGAATCTTACTGCTGCGGTCAATGAACATGATGCAGAGTTGGGTACGATCACTGCGGTTGCGATGGGTACAACTGCCTCTACGGTATCAACCGCAATTAAAGAACTAGAAATAGAGATTGATACACTCAATACCTTTGTTGAACCTACACAGTCATTGACCACTACTGCGACAACGGTTGCGGATGCGATCAACGAACACGATGCAGAGATTGGTTCTGCATCTCTCAATACCTCTGCGACCACACTACGTGGTGCAATCAACGAGTTACATACCGAGGTTGGTTCTGCAATTGGTAGTACACACAACACTACCACTGGTAATATTGGTGCATCTCTCAACTCCCTAGATAGTGCTGTAGGTAACCTTGCTGATTTAAGTACAGACATCACTGCGAGTGGACATGGTAACATTGTCGGTGCATTGAATGTTATGCAAGCAGATATCGAAGCACTTGATGCAGAGAATATCGCTTCAAACCAAGCATTGGGTTCACTAAACCTATTAGATTCTGCTGGGTTTGTTGGAGCAGAAAGAACGAATTTTGTAAATGCCCTAAACGCGCTGAGAGCGGACATTCCACTCATCTATAACGCTAGCGGAACTCAACTCAATTAATCGGAGTATAGTGACACCATGAGTAGTGTTCCATTAAAATTAAAAGACACCGCAAACTTCCAAGAGATAACTGCTACAGAAGAGAACTATCTTGCTTATCAGGTAGGTCTGGGTTTTGCGGCACTCGATAGTTCATCTGTAAATCAGTTGGGTGTAAACCTGTCTGGTGACAATCGTACTGTAGGAACCTTTACTGATACTTCCTACGATGATGCTGTCGGAACTCATTCTAATCTTCTTTCGACAACAAGTATATCCACGATAATTAGACAGAAGGCTGGTACTGCCACTATCTCTGGTAACGACTATCGTGTTCTAGTATCACAGAGAGATAGTGACGGTCAACGAATTGTTCAGGAAATGGACGATACCAAACTGAATGTCCTTCTCGATAGAATCAATTCACGAATCTATACGTCAGATTATCCCGGCACTTACAAACTTGCAACGTCTGCCCCCAGTGGAGATTACTCAGTAAATCTTGCTAATGTAATGACAGATACAAGAACTGACGGACATTCTCTTCAGTACAACATCTATCAAAGAAATACCATGACCGCACCAACAACGGTTCGTCCGTTTGCGATTAAACGGTCTAGTGGTCAAACGGGTACGTATCAAGGTCTTCAGGAAATGACTGATGGCCAGATCAAATACTCACTTGGTATTAAAGCAAGGAATCGTACTTCCTCAACTGCGAACTCTATTGGTACATACAAAATACTGAGTTCTTCTACAGGAACCCCAACTAATGCGGGATTCGCTGGTACGTGGCAAGCAAAGGGTACTGCAACAGATACACGTCAAACTGTTAGTAATGTTAACTATACCCGTACCCGTAACTCGACATATTCACGACTAAGAACTTCTACCTATAGTGCAGACTATACTAGAAACCGCAGTAGCACATTCCTAAGAAATTCTACTACTACTCGTTCGAGTACATTTTCTGCCACATATGTAACAACACGAACAAGTTCTTACTCTCCATCATTTGTTGGGGATTACATTGGTAATTTTACTACAAATACTGCGAACACTTACACTCGCACACGGGCATCAACACTTGATTTCCTAAGAACCAGTACGGCCGGTTATACTGGTAATTATGCCCGTTTATTAGCATTCACTGGTAATTTCATTGGTAACTTTACTGGTAACTATCTGGGTCAAAACTTTAGTCGAACTTTTTCCAGAACACTATACGTAAGTGTTGACCAAGAGGAATTTGACTACTCAAGTTTCTATGCCGCTGACTACTCAAGAAATCGTGTTACAGACTCTACGGTTACCTCAACACGGACGAGCACATACACTAGAGGAACTGGTGCTTCTTTCACCGGCAACTACTCAAGTCAAGCTACTTATTTAGGTAACTATGTTGATAATGTTGGTACAACTAGTACGCGTACCAGTCAAAGGGTCACTGCTAACAATTTCGCAAGAAACTTTGCTGGTAACTACGCAAGAGACTTTGTGGCAGGGTATACTCGAAGTTTTGCTAGAGACTTTATTGGTACATCAGTACTCAATTATCTAGGTGACTATACTGGTGACTTTACTGGTGATTTCACTGGCGACTTTGTTGGTAACTTTATTGGTAACTATACAGGTCTTGGTGACTTTACGAGGACGCGGCGGACTTACCACGCAAAAAGTGGTAGTTCGTTTTACTATATTGGTAACTATACAGGTCTTGGTGACTTTACGAGAGATCGTACCGCAAATCGCACGGCAAATTCTACAAGGAACTCGACATCCAATTTTTACCGTAATCGGGCAGTTTATTTTACTGGTAACTTTGCGAGAAACTTCACTTCCACATTTACAGGTAACTACTCAAGAAACTTTGCTCGTACTCGTTCAAGTAACTTTACGGGAGCATCTTCATTTACAAGAGACTTTGTTGGTAACTATCTAGGTAACTATTCCAGAGTATTTAGCGCAAACTATGCAGGTAATTATTCACGAAACTTTGCGGGTAACTACACTGGTAACTATAATAGAAACTTCATCGGGAATTATGCTAGAACCTTTACAGGTAACTATGCTAGTACAACCATTGGGTCAGGTAACGAAAACATAGAGACCTACACCATGTACGTAAGAATTGTATAAATAGGATGATATGGGAACTACCACACTAAAACTCGAAGGCACCAATGGTGACCTTAAAGAGATAACTACCTCAGAAGAGAACTATCTTGCTTATCAAGCAGGCCTGCATCTCTCTGCGTTAGATTCAAGTGACGTGGCATCGATTACTGAGGTCAGTACTAATAACACTATAATTGGTGCATTTACTGATACTAGGTATGATGATGCTTCTGGGACACACGGGTTTACAGATGGCAATGCTCCGGTGCAACAGACGATAACCTCATTATATCAAAGAGAGGGGGTGACTGATTTTGCGGGAGACTCTGCGGCATATAGATATCCTCTAGAGTTCACCGACAATAGTGGAACACCCGAATTACACGAATTAGATTCCGCAGAAGTTGATACAATAAGTGACCGTCTCCTATCTCGTATCGCAGTATCAGAATATCCTGGCGTATATAAACTTGCGACATCTGCTCCCACTGGATATACCACATACAAGTCAAATGTATTTTCGGATAATTTGCAGACAGGTGTATCTGGAACTACGTACAATATCTATGTAAAGAACACAATGTCGGCACCGACTGCGGTGAGACCTGTTGCTATCAAGAGATCAAGTGGACTGACAGGCACCTTCCAAGGTGTCCAAGAAATGACTGATGCCGAGATACGATATAGTTTTGGTTCAAGGGTACAGTCACGCATCTCAAATAGCAGTGCCGGTATTGGTACATACCAGATGCGGAGTTCCGCACAGGGTGCGCCATCTGACACGGGTACTTGGTCAAACCGAGGTACAGCATCAGACACTCGTTACAACACAGTGAATACTGACTATGCGGCCGCATACACAAGAACTCGTTCTAGTAACTATGTTGGTAACTACAGTAGAAACTTCGCAAGAACCTTTGCGGGAACATTTACTGGTAACTTTGTACTATCTTTCATTGGCAACTATACAGGTAACTACTCAAGAAACTTTGGGGGAGACTATACGGGTAATTATGCTCGTACTTTTGTTGGTGACTATATAGGTAACTATGCTCGAAACTTTGCGGGTAACTATATTGGTAACTACAGCAGAAACTTCTCTGCGGTGTATAGTAGAACTCGTGTAACTGATTACGTTGGTGACTTCACTGGTAACTTTACTGGTAACTACTCACGTGACTTCTCGGCAGATTACCAAAGAACTCGTGCAACAACCTATACAGGTAATTATGCGGGTGACTACTTAGGTAACTATGTAGGTAACTATGCTCGTGCATACTCTGCGGATTATCAGAGAACACGTACTGCTGTGTTTACTGGTAACTTCTTGGGAGACTACGTTGGTAACTTCTTAGGAGACTATACTGGTAACTTCTTAGGAGACTATACTGGTAACTTCGTAGGAGACTACGTTGGTGACTTCGTAGGTAACTATGCAAGAACACGTACAGCAGTCAATGGTGCTTCATATGCAAGAACTCGTACAGCAGGGGCTTCATATGCAAGAACTCGTACAGCAGGGGCTACATACGCAAGAACTCGTGTAGCAGGGGCTGCATACGCAAGAACACGTGCAGCAACCGCTTACTATTCTCGCACCATCACTCAAGGCAAGAGTGGTAGTCAAACTTACTCTTATTCCAGAACACTGTATTATGTAGGTAACTATTCCAGAAGTTTATACTATGTTGGTAACTATGCCAGAACACTTTACTATGTTGGTAACTATGCCAGAACACTGTATTATGTAGGTAACTATTCCAGAAATTTATACTATGTGGGTGACTACGCAAGAACACGTGCTACCAACTACCAGAGAACTCGTGCCACCAACTACCAGAGAACTCGTGCTACCAACTACCAGAGAACACGTGCTACCAACTACCAGAGAACACGTGTAACGAATTACACTGCTTACTACTTAGGTAACTATGTTGGTGACTATGCTCGTGCA
>Ga0209192_10002505_pt1 | contig 13061 bp, 11 predicted proteins | sample ArcticOcean_MG_C_11_FD_187433 | JGI IMG/M metagenome (GOLD analysis project Ga0209192, IMG submission 187433) | Marine microbial communities from western Arctic Ocean - ArcticOcean_MG_CB2_154 (SPAdes) (version 2) | ecosystem: Environmental > Aquatic > Marine > Oceanic | place: Arctic Ocean... | reverse complement strand
TATATAACACTGCCCCCTCTCTAAATGAGCTAATCGCGTTTGTTAAAACAAATGTTGATTCTTTTGATGATTTGGAATTAACTGTATTGCAATCATATTATAGTAACACTACTGATAAATGGTCTAATGGGAAATACTATTTACATGGTCAGTTGCCTCTTTTACCAGATACACCTATTACAAACCAAATAATTGATGACGCTAAAAATATACACATTCAACGCGGGATTGACTATGGAAACCCGTGTAATTCTTTCGAAAGTGCATCTATTGTATGTTCTATTAATCAATATAAACAACTTATACATATTATCGACCGGTACCAAACGGTATCATTACATTTATTATATGCTCCAGGAACTGGCACTGAGTATGTAAAAGCCAAGGAACTATTTGAACAACACGCGAAATAATCATATTATCTAATAGCATCGCTCAACTTATGCTTTTTTATACCGGAGGCAATGGAGCTAAACATAACATAATTGAACCCAATGAAGCTACGTCATATTTTACAATTAATGGTAAATCATTTCCCAAATACATTTCTAAATGAGTACATAGTGGTGTGCATTTTATAAAATGACTCAAGCTCTTTAATGAAAACTCGCCTTGAATTACTACTGATGCATCATTTTTTTGAATAAATTCCATATTACCATCTGACTCCGACCGATAAATTTTAGAACTTGCAAAATTGCCTTCACATGAAAATATTAAATCATTTCCCACTGATTTAATTTCTATTCTGTCTGAAATTCCATTTAAATCGCGAATTATCTTCTGGAAATCAGTCGTTGGTAAATTAATAATCGTTGAATATTCTACATCAGGTACGACCAATTCCTCCATATCTGGATCAATTAACCGTAATTTTTGACAATAACACTGTTTTATGTTACCATTATCATATTGTAAACCAAGATGAGATACCACACCATCATGATAATCTGCTTTATCTATATACATTGATAACGTATCATCATTTGACATTGTTGAAATCACTTTAAATAGATGCAATGTATTGGTACACACAATTATTTTGTCTGGGTCACAATTATATTGTTCAAACTTGTGAGAGTTTAATGTAACATTTACCAATATTGTATGGGTTTTATCAAAATTAATTATTTTCATACCTTCCTTTGTAAATGTAATGGTTGCATCTGTTAAAATATCCTTTATTGCAGTTATCATATTACGAATTGGCTGGATTTGTACAGTTTTTATGGTCATTACATTATTTTCTTCATTCATTTCCCTAACTATTTTAATAACATATATGTGCGTTTGTTTTTATATGTAATTAATTGTAAATGTATTTTACTAAATTATACGCACCTTAATTATATTGTTATTCGTCTATTATCATGATTTATAATACGTTAAACATCTGTGTCATAAAGAGGTATTGGTTATGTATATTACCGAATGCTCTATTGGGTTTAATAACCGGCTGTATGCTACATATATCACGGCGGAATAAATATATAATTTTATTTTATCTAAGATATAGCAGTTTAGGAAATATAATATAGATAAAATTAATTTGTTATAATAATATATAATCGTTTAGTATACAAATGGCAACAATACTTAATACCAATAACTATTCTAAATTAAACAACGATATAACTGATATTATGAGGGCTGGATTCTTTTCTGGAGTAGCAATGAATTTATATACTGATGCAGATGCTACCACATTTGCAGTTGACGGAAATACACAAATTGAGGGGAAAAAAATTAATAAGATTAATACGACTGGAGCATATACAATTGCATCTAATAATCAATTCGTCAATGGAACTATAGAAATTATTTTCAATGATGGTACTTCATTTAAAGCGATTGATACGGTAGATGAGTATTGGTATAAGCTTGAAGGTATTGTCTTCCAACGCCGAACATTTTAATTATTCCAATACATAAACATAACTAATACTAACTAATATAATATAATATCATAATATTGTAAGCTATGTTATTATTTGATAATCAATATTATATTATTCGTAAAGGTGACTTCGCAACAAATGCTAATACTAAAATTATTTATTGCATTTTTTCTTCTATACTTTGTGTTGATGATTATATAAACCGGAACTCATATGACTGTGTTTTTATATTATGTGGTTCTACCACAATTTGGTCTTGTATTGAAATGTATTTACATATTAGTAAAACACGTATTATTAAACCTATGAGTATTTCATTTAACAACAGCAAAATACAGGTATCTACACCTATTGGTATTTTATTACAAGGATTTCAAGAGGGTGGATTTATTACTACATTAGGCCTCTATTATGGCGATAGGATACATGAACCTTTTTATTTATTACATATGCATATTCTCATTATTCTCATGGTTACTCAAATGTTTTTCAAATCTAATGTTAGTAAATCGTCTAAACGACAAATCAATACGGTCGGTTCAGTTGGTTATATTAGTACGGTTACTCTGTATAATATTCATCATTATTGGTATTATCCTGAACATCAATTGCGACAAACCTATATGTTCGCTACGATGATTTATATTTGTTCATTTTGGACTTTTTTCGCATGGCTTTTCAAATTCAGACAAGTTGAGGTTTACATCAAAAATAATGTTGATATTATTGATAATCATGAGTTTCCATACAATATTGTTCAAAAATATAATATACTTCCTGCTACCAATATGGAGACATTTTGTGTTTTAGCATATGATGTTATTTTTGAAATTGGATTTGCTTATGTATTCTTTTATAATCTATTTTTTGTATAACCCATATATCATATATTTTACTTGAATATATGATACTTACTAATGATGTAATAATTACACAATTTTATCCACTCCATTATGTATTTCATATTTTCCTATATAAATTAAATCTCCCTCCATTTTTTGAGCACGTCTAAAACTATCCAAATTATATAATTGTCTGGTTTTCGGGTTCATTGCATAATCTACACCGTTTATGTTTTTTCTTACACCCTTCCAAGTTATTGATTTCATATCTAATCCATCTTTTATCTTACTATCCTTGTCTAATGTTGGATGCGACGAAAAATTGTTTGAATCAACCATACCCGACCCATAACAAACATAATCTTCTCCTTTATCGCCATTTGATGTGGAATGAATATTACAATCCACAGCAGTTTCCTTCACTGCACGTAATATTTCATTATTTATTCGCTGTTTTATACTGGATATTTCATATAATGTCTCATCGGTCGTTACTGGGGTTTTCTTGTCTATTCTACTTACATCGCGAATACGTAACTCTACATTTTTTCCATCGGTTTTCTGTTCCTGACTCAATGTTGATACATACAAAAATACTTTCACAGTACGCAATTCTTCAGGCAAATCCACATGACTACCGATACGACGAGCACGACCGACCACTTGCTCTGTCCTTACCATATGCCAATAGGGTTCTACTATATGTACATAACGAGTATTACGTAAATTTATACCTTCCGCACCAGATGCGGTAATCATTAATGTTTTGATTATTTCACCATACATGTTATTTTCTGATATTTTTCGTAGTTCAGTAACGATTCCACTTGGCACTAACTCCCAATTTCCATTGTATATATTACGAATTATCTCCTTTACATCTGCACTTTCTGTACCAGTATATAATACAAATTTGGGCTTTTCCATATCCTCTTCTGCTATATCTAATGTCCAACGGTCGCCTTCATGCTTTATTTTAAATTCGGCCATTCCATTTGCCAATAATATTAAACGCATTAAACCGATTCCCTCCATCGTACGGAAATGACTATACAATAAATGTAAACCTACATTTGTTGGTTCCATTAGATTCTCAAGTACTTTGGCGAACTTTGGACTATACTCAGGCAATGCATCCTTTGATAAATATTGGCTTATATTTGTACCCTCCATTTTGCGACTCACTTCTTCCATGGCAATTTCTATTCGTCTTGCATAAGTACTATTTATTTCTACACCCTCCTCCGGTGGTTTACCTGTATTATCCACAGTTATTTGACCACTTGATATATTATCTACTACATCTTCATTTATATCATCTTCATCGTCTCCGTCTGTTGATATTATACGCTTATCTGGCACTGGACGTTGAATACTTTCCGGAAATGTAAAATTACATGCTGCTCTTGAAAATATACGATATGTGGATGATACTTTATATAATTCATCTGCTTTATTCATTCTACGATTGGTTGCTGATTTCTTTTCACGGTCGGCTTCTTCTTTGCGAATTTGTTCATAAATACCAAATTGATGTGAAGTCATTGGTGTTTTTATTACATGATATACATCTCCTTCTTCAGTTTCCTCCAATTCTGGTAATAAATCTTCTTTTGCACTGCGGAAATAGGATGTTAATCCCAATATACGACGTTGAAATAAATTAATATTTTTGGTTTCACCCTTATCCACATCTACAAATCTATCAAAGAAATCCTCACGAATATCAGGCAATGATTTATGATTAATTTCTGTTATCATTGTTTCTTTTACCGATACATTGTTCTTTTTACTTTTTAATACACGTATTATTGACTCCAAAAATTGGGCATCACCTATATTTCCACTATCATCTAATTTTACACCATTATATTTTGTAAATGCATCTGACGTACCACCATGCACCTTTCTTGTTGTTTTTTTGCCACCTTTCTTTGGTTTTGGGTGTTCTTTACGAGTTCCGGTTGAAGGAACGCGTCCGCGTTTTTTCGTGTTTATGAACCCATGTGGATTTCTCGTTATGGTTAACTTATTATCTGTAAAATTTATATAATCATATGTCTTTATGTTTGCATCATCCAGCATATTATATATTGCATCCTCGTTTAATTTTTCAGTTTTCTCCCATGATACCGGGATTGTCCACGTTTTGATATATCCACGTAATATATTATACAATATACCTATTTCATTTGGATAATTTATTATGGGGGTTCCGGTTAATAACACGATTTTTGCATTTGTTGCACTCAATAAATACTCGTACAATTTATATGATATTGAATCTTTCACTTTTATCTTATTTACTATACGACTCACAAAATTATGTGCTTCATCTATTATTACTACACAATTATCAAACGGGTTTTTTGTATTATTTTTCGTAGCTAATATCTCTATTTGTTTCTCTATATTAGGGGCATTATAATTAATATCTGAGTATTTGTTTCGTATCATTGCATTTAACTGTTCATCTACTGCTTTCTGTTCACCGGTTGTCAACTGTGCGAAATTTGGTTCATTGTTTATATTTACTAACCATGCACCGGTATGGTCTGTTATATAACTTGGTGGTAACGATAATGCTCTTGATAATATACCCACATAACTTGGATTACCCGCGGTTGAAATAAATTCCCAAAATTGATTCTTCTTGTATAAATCATCACCACATTTCTTCAGTTCACTGAAGAAATTCATTTTTAATGATGCTGGAGTCATTATACATATTCTCTTATCACTTTTCATACCCTCTGCTATTGCTATTGATGTACAGGTTTTACCGGAACCCAACCCATGATATAACAACAATCCTCTGTATGGAGTATATAAATTCAAATAATCTCGCACTATCTTTTGATGCATTAATAATTTAAAATCATCTTTTGATGCAGTTGGTTCTTTTCCTTGATTTTTTTCTATATCTTCTTTGCCAGTGAAATATTCTGTTCCTACACCAGGGGCATATACTAATTGGGAAAATACCTCTGTCATATTCTGTATGAATTTTTTACGATTATTCATATAATAACTTGGAGCCTTTATTATTACCTTCTCACGCTCTTTTGGTAACCGTTCAAATATCTTTTGTGTACGTATAACTGCGGTTGTTAAATCTACATCATCTATTGTTTCTTCTATTACCTTTCCTTTTATTTTCAATTTACGAGCCTTAGGCTTTGGTGCATTTACTACACCAATGTCTTCGGCATCTACATCAATGTCTTCGGTATCTACTGTTGTGAGTTCACTTATCAGTAATTTTGATTGGTCAAGCTCTCTATTTGCAGCTTGTTTTGGATTTATCTTTTTACCAGTTAAAACCGGTATTACTTGCATTTGGTCTCTTCCTACTATTTTTTCTGGAGTGTCTACCGTTTCATCAAATACAATGCTACTTGTGTTTTGTGCCATACGTGCTAATATTGCTAATCTATCCACCATACTGGATTTTCGTTTATCAAATATAATTGGGGCTTTATACTCGCGTTGTATTTGCGGCTTTTCTAAAGCTGTTTCTTCGACGTCTTCTACGTCTTCCATATCTCTTTCTACATCTCTTTCTACATCTTCTATATTTTCTGCAACAGTTATTCCAGTTGAACTGTTTTCTACAGTGGGCTTATTATTTATTTGGATTTTTATACCACGAAACGCCTTTGGGGTTGGACGTATCGCCATTAATTCTTCTAAACGTTGATTTGGTATATTACTCATAACCTGATATAAATATATTGATAAAAAATATATTTATATTTATTTCCCTTGATATGTCTATTTACAAAATAATTCTTTTGACATCGTTTTGATTATTTTATTATCTAACTTTATTTGGGCTTCTTCCACGTCACCCAATATCACTCGCATCATTTTGTAACAGAAATTATAATCACGAGTATCCATTTCTTCACTTTTCGGGTGGGCGATTTTCCATTGAGGTACTGTTCTGTAATTATTCATTGTTATACGGGTTAATATCTTACGTAACTTCGTTAGCTCGTCAGTATCCTTACTCCATTCATTTTGGTCTTTTATATACATTGTTTCTCGCTTTATATCTGTACAATGGATTGGACGCTTTGTTATATCCATCCCTTTAAGACGGTCCATAATCAGTTTTGTCATACCATTCACGTATCCATGATGTCCTATATACTCAATCTCGTCTATATTTGCATTCATATTACCAAGGAAATCTGTTATGTTCATTGCATCTTTGCAAGTATCATTCAAGAAAAAGTTAAGATTAAATTGAGTATTATTTGTATTATTATTTGTTGTATTGTTAATGATAGTTCCCTCTTTAACTGCATCTACCAGCTTCTTTTGCAATACAAGATTTTCCGTATGCTGTTCTACCATCAATTGCTTAAATTCCTCATTTTGCTTGATTAAGCTAATAACGGATGCAGGGTCTAATCTGTCTGGTATCTCATTTGTAGTCATACTATTTTTTGGTTCCTCATATAAACATTTTTTACGATGAACCGATAAACCCTGACGATATTTATACATTTTTCCACAATCACATATAAATTGTGACTGTAATAATGCTGCGTCATTTTTTGGCATTTTAGTGTCATCATTTATGTCATCATTTGTCATCATATTGTGTTTTGCAGTCAATAAATGAATATTATAATTGCTTAATTTACTGCAGTTAAACTCACAATGTTTGCATGTATACAATTCAGCATTTTTTGGCATTTTGGATTGCATCATTTTGAGTCGGCTCATATGTTTATTCGTGTTATTATGTAATTCGTGTAATGTGGTTGTTTTAAAATATATATTACACGTATTACAGTACGGTTTTGCTTTCTTTTTTGCTTTCTTTATTTCGTTCTTTATTTCGTTCTTTATTTTTAGAGGAGGCAATGTGTCAATGATGTTTAATGTTGCATTATATTCTTTAAAATAATTTTGTTCACATTTTCTCGCCGAATAATGGTCTTCACATTTACGAAAGGCTATTATTTCCATTATCCAATTATTCCATCCACCGTGCTCACGTATATAATTATATAATTTACAATTATAATTTTTGCATTTGGTATTTATACAACTCTGTTTATGACCATGTTTTCGTTGAACAAAATTAGTAGTATGGCCAATATACAAATCAGTTATCGCTGGGTTTACGCAGTAAATTTTGTAAAATATTGTATTTGAATAATCAATTTCAACTTTTGGCATATTATATTATAATATAACATTATAAGATTAATCTTATATCATTATAAGATTAATTTAAGATTTACTAAACATCCGCCAAAGTTGCTAACGCAAAGTTACAAAAAAATTGTGCAGTCAAATAATTTATAGAAAATCGGGTTTTGCTGCATTATGCTGTAAATTGGTTTTTCGTGTTTTCTGAAATAAAAAAGTGTTTCGTATATCCCAAAAAAGGACATTCTGAAAATGTCCTTTTTTGGTAAAGTGCAACCACTTTTTTTTCTGATTTTTTCTGACAACTATATAAATTGAAATTAGGACTTAAAGAATGTAGGTAATTTCATTGTAATATTGTATGTATAATTACCCATTATTAACTAATTGTGTTAAAAATAGTTAAAAACTAAAATGAAAATTGTGATTATATGATAAATATATAAGTATAAAGGGTATTTAAAGACCGAACGATAATATTGCATGTCCTACTCAAAAAATTGAAATTACCCATTATTAACTAATTGTATTAAAAGGAGTTAAAATCATAATTAATATATAATATAGTATGCCAGAATATACATGTGAACGTTGCTTGAAGGTATTTGCTCAAAAATCCCATTATGATAAGCATATGAATAGAAAAAGACCATGCCAAAACACCAAGAATACACTTGAAACTGTAGTTGAACGTATACTTACAAATACAATAGAAACGAATCAGCCCGATACAATTATCAATGAATCAACCCAACCACCGATTTCATTAACTACCAGTGAAAAAACACAGGTCGTTGTAAACGAGGACTGTATTACAGGTATGCGAAAATTACAAGATAATTCTGCCGATATTATTATATGTGATCCACCATACAATATAGGTAAAGACTTTGGAAATAATAGCGACAAACAAAAAATGGATGATTATTTGATATGGTGTGATGATTGGATTGGAGAATGTATTCGTATTTTGAAACCAGCAGGAACATTATATATTTACGGATTCAGTGAAATATTGGCTTTCATACGAGTTAGAATAAATATTAATGTAAGATGGATTATATGGCATTATACAAATAAGGTGACCCCGTCATTGAATTTTTGGCAAAGAACACATGAAAGCATATTATGTTGTTATAAAGAAAAACCAGTGTTCAATAAAGATGATGTGAGAGAACCATATACAGAAACATTCTTAAAAAATGCAGCAGGTAAAGTTCGCAAAGCTACAAAGGGACGATTTAGTAATGGTGAAAAAGAAACAGTTTATACTGCCCATGCAAATGGCGCTTTACCTCGTGATGTAATAAAAATTTCGGCACTTGCTGGTGGAGCTGGAAAACGAGAACGAGTAGACCACCCAACACAAAAACCGTTAGAATTATGCAAAAAATTAATCAATGCAAGTAAAAACGGAGAAGATACCCTGGTAATTGTACCATTTGCTGGGTCTGGTAGCGAATGTGTAGCCGCGAAACTACAGAATATTAATTTTATCGGCTATGAAATAAATGAAGAATATGTTACATTATGTAATAATCGGTTAGATACACTGGTTATTGAATAAGAAATAAAAAAGAAAATAAAAAAATACAGTATTTACATATTTTTTTATTTTGGAGGTTATTGTTTTTTACACTACAATGTCATAGGAATATGTAACCATACTCATTGGTAATGTTGTCCATAGTTGAGAACTCATTGATTTACTAATACATGCTTGAAACTCGCCACTACCTACCCACTGTTTTCCTGTTTTATTTTCTTCCCACGTTAGCTGATTGACTTTACATTTGGACGACTCAAACACCAGTAGTTTATACGTTTTATCAAACGGCTTTTTCTTTGCAAGAAGGAAATACCAATCATCATGGTCCCCACATAATTGTGTAATCTTCTCGTCTATTGTCTCGTAACTGGTTGTTCTACTGCCATTAAACTTTATACTGTCGGTGCCGCCACTAGGTTTAATGAACTGTCCTGATTTACAGGAAATACGAGAACCGACTATGCTCTCAATACGCATGTCTTCACCAATCTTATGGGATCGGTCTGGCTTCCATGTAGTACTGTAACCATATTCAAGGAAGGACTTATGTAAAGTTTCCTCCCAGAATTCTGCAATCAATGGTTGCTCAAATAATTCATGGTATCGCTGAATACGCGACACTATAAATGGCACCAAATCTGGAATAATATCTGGTAATGCAATGGCTGACATTGCTTCAATTGTTGGTTCTGTTGTCATTGTGTTAATGAGGATGTTGATTAATATATATTATGCAAAAAGTATTCAATTTTTTACATTTTGTTATATTTTTTAATCTTATTTATATTATATGAAAGTGACCAATAGTGATTTATTAGCCAATAAAAATAAATATTCTATTGAAATTCTTGAAAAGAATATTCTGGAAAATCATCTTGATGAAAAAATACTCTTAGCAACCCAAACCCTTACACCTGAGTTTTGTGTCAAATATATATTAGATTTAGACATTGAAGGAGGTGGCGAAGAATCTTATATTTTTGATATATGCTATATTTTATCATTTCAAAAACATATAACTGAAAAGGAACTATCGGATTTGATAAATTTTTAATATTTTAGAATCGGTTAAGATGTGCAATAGCATCTTCACATGAGATTTGCTCTGCCTTTTTCTTAATTTTATGGTGACCTTCTCCCAAGAATAAGAATATCTTTCCTTGTTGGGACATATATTGATGTATATCATTGTACGTTTTAAACTGCGAAATAGGAATCGCCTTATTTGGTGTAAGATTATGAATAGTTTGTCCCAAACACATAAACACACCCATCTTATATCCAGTTTCTTGGTCTTGCTCACCTATCTCCAAATAATCAGGAGTTACCTTGAACTCCTTTTGAATCTTGACTTGCAAAATGTTCTTATAATTATCATCATTGCGAATAAGATTAATCCAATCAACGTGTTTTTCAAATACAGATTCAATAAATACTTGTGCCATTTGAAATCCAGGACCAGTTTGAAAGACGTTTTTAAACCAACCTTCTTCATCTTGCACTTGAACACGGTTAAAATCTAAAAATAATGCTCCAATAAACGCCTCAAATAAACACCCCAGCTTTTTTAAATTCGTCCGTATTTGTTTTCCCTCTGCATGTTTAGATAATACAACCCAATTATGTAGTCCCATTTCATAAGCCATTTTTCCAATCGCCTCATTTTTAACCAATGCAATCTTCTTTTCAGTCATAAACCCTTCTTGTTCTTTTGGGAAACGACGATACAAGTAATATTTAGTTGTACATTCCAATACACCATCGCCAATAAATTCTAATCTTTCATTGGACTTTGAAAATAATGGAATACAATTATCAGGTTTAGGTACAATTACAATGTTATTATTTATGTTTTCTAATTGAGGGCGTTTAATATAAGACCTATGAATAAAAGCTCGTTTATATAATTCAAAATTATGAATAGAATGATTTATACCATATTTGCGTAAAATACCTTCTACATGTTCCTTTGTAATCAATTTATTTAGGGGATTATATGGATCAAAAATATACGTTTCTACTCCATTTTGGTTTTTTTCAATATGAATATCATCGTCTAAATTCATGTTATTTTTCAAATAATATGAATACCTGTATACTATTATTGTTGATAATTTTCTATATTGTTTAACTTTAGTATATTGTCATATCAAGTATTAGAATAAAATATTTAGGTAGTATATAATATAAAATGGTCTATTCTCAAACTAAACGTACAGCTTCTATTGCAAGTATTACAAACCAAAACCAAGGTGGAGGCAGCAAAAAGGCTGGATTACCTTATTTAGTCGGTCGCGACTCGTGGACATCCATCGCTTTTCACGGAACAAAACAATTTTTGTCCGAATCAGGTAAGGGTCTTCAATTCACAATGAACCCCAAGGTTCGTCAATCCCGCCCTGTCGGCACGACACCCAGCGCTGGTCGCAGTTATTTTAATTAAATTCAGTTAAGTTAAGAAATACTTTAAACATATAAAAAACAATATAATAATGTCATCATTATTATTATATTGTGGAGAACCTACTATGAAAATTATTATTGATGAACGCGAAACTGCCTTATTTGACCTTTGTAATACATTATTAGTATCTAACAACCAATTATCTTCAAATATACAAATATCAAAAGAGGTGTTGAATTTAGGGGATATTTTGTTAAAAACGGATGATGATAAAGAGGTTCTCCTTATTGAGCGAAAATCACTTCAAGATTTACTTGCATCTATAAAAGACAACCGTTACGAGGAACAGTCCTACAGATTGATCCATTCGAGTGGATTCCCTCCACATTCTATTTTTTATTTGGTTGAGGGTGTATATTCACAGCTACGTAGTCAAACTGAAAAGAAAATTATCATGTCGTCTATGACATCAATGCAATTCTTCAAAGGGTTTAGTGTTCATCGCACTGCTTCTATACAAGAATCAGCTCAATGGTTGCTGTTTTTTGCTGATAAAATACAACGCAATTTCAGTAAGGGTATCATTCCATATTATTTAACAGACCCATTTCTTAAACATATTACAGGTTCAAATGGAGAACCTAAAACAAACACATTGATTAATACAACAGAAACCGAGAACATTCCAGTTAATATTGATGAAAATGCTGAAAATATACCGATTTTAAACGGAATTTATCAACCGTCTGTTTCAGGTTCTCAACAACAAACCACAGCTGACTATTGTCATGTTGTAAAAAAAGTAAAAAAGGAGAACATTACACCAGAAAATATAGGTGAAATCATATTGTGTCAAATTCCAGGCATTAGTTCAATTACAGCCATTGCTATTATGAAACATTTTAATCACTTTACACATTTTATAGAAGAAATAACAAAAGATTTTTCGTGTATAGAGAACCTGACAATTGAATCTAATGGAAAAGTCCGTAAAATAAGCAAAAAATCAATAGAATCCATCCAACAATATTTATTGAATAACACCAAATAATGATATAGGTTTATTTGTATAGTATATTCATAATGGAACCTATCACACCAACGAATTCAATCACTGAACCTACACCACCTGAAACTGTACCGACCGAAATTGCAACGACTCAACCATGGTATTGTTATATTTTAAGGAATACACAACA
>Ga0209192_10002495_pt1 | contig 13097 bp, 23 predicted proteins | sample ArcticOcean_MG_C_11_FD_187433 | JGI IMG/M metagenome (GOLD analysis project Ga0209192, IMG submission 187433) | Marine microbial communities from western Arctic Ocean - ArcticOcean_MG_CB2_154 (SPAdes) (version 2) | ecosystem: Environmental > Aquatic > Marine > Oceanic | place: Arctic Ocean... | reverse complement strand
CAATGGAACAACTTGGTTATAAGGGGAAGAAATAATGTCTAATACTTATTGGAATGGAAACGGAACTTACCAAGGAATCATCGATAAACTTTCAGAGGAAATCCCAATTGAAGGAGCTTGTGAAGACAAAGCAATAGATCGTTTACGTAGAGCAATCAATGCTTACTATGACATCTATAATAATGGTGGTTGTAATTCCGTAAGTCGCAAGGTTTCTTACTTCTTTCCTGGAGTTATGAGTCGTCTTAAGTCTAATAGATATCGTTCTATGAACCGCGGTTACGACTGGGACGCTGTAGAGAAAATCACTGAACCAATGATGGATGAAATCATTCTTAAAGTCGCAAAGAAAAAAGGATTAGTATAATGTTGACATTAACAGGTGCAAGTATAAACACAACTCATCAGACTTAAATTACGTAAGCTTCTCTGATGGTTCTTCGTTTGTCGCTGAAGCACGAACATATTCTATTCTCCCAGGGTTCTACTGGGAAATGACAAATCATATGCCTTTAGAGCGTTATGAAAATAAACTAAAATAACTATTGACATTCATAAAGAACTATGGTATAATGGTTCTACAAATTAAATATAAAACTGAGGAAATATATTATGAGTCACGAATTAGAAATGGTAAATGGCGTCGCAAACATGGCCTACCGAGAGTCACAAGGAATCCCTTGGCATGGTCTTGGTACTCCGGTTCATGATGACATGACACCGATGGAAATGATGAAAGCAGCCAACCTTGATTGGAAGGTATCAAAGAAAAAATCATACGTTGAAATAAACGGTGAACAAGTTGAGACTGGACAAGAAGCTTTGGTTCGTGAATCAGATGGACGAATTCTGACTAACGTTTCTGGTAATTGGAAGCCATGTCAAAACGAAGATGCATTTAACTTCTTCAACGATTTCGTTGCTGCTGGTGATATGAAGATGGACACTGCAGGTAGTTTAAAGGATGGACAATTGGTCTTCGCTGCTGCTGATGTTAATGATGGATTTACACTGTTTGGTGGAGATGAAGTAAAAGGTTACCTTCTATTCTCAAATCCTCATGTATATGGTAAAGCCATTGATGTTAAATTCATTATGACACGTGTTGTATGTAATAACACTTTGTCTATGGCTTTGACTGAACGTGGTCAACCTGCAGTACGACTATCTCACAGGAGCGAATTTAATCCTGAAGTGGTTAAACAGTTATTGGGTATTTCACATAATCGTGTTACTCAATTCAAAGAAGCTGCTGAGTTCCTTGGTTCTAAACAGTATTCAGATGCTGCATTCAAAACATTCCTTGCCAACGTGTTTGGTACTTCTAATCAAGAAGGTAAGATTCTATCAAGGACTGCTGAACGTGCATTGGAAATCGTTGATACTCAACCGGGTGCTGACTTCGCAAGAGGTTCATGGTGGAATGCTTATAACGCAGTAACATATATGACTGACCACGAAATGGGAAGGTCTGATGATACTCGTGCGGCTGCTGCTTGGTTTGGTCATAACGCTAAACGTAAGCTTGATGCCTTGGATACAGCTGTTAAGATGGCGGAGATGGCGTAAGCCATCTTTTGTCTAATCATTGTGAAAATAAATGAAATTAATTTCATAAAACTATTGACATCATAAAGAAACTGTTGTATAATAGTTGTATAAATTAAATTAAATAGGAAATACATTATGATGAAATTTGACAGTAACGGCAAGCAAAGAGTTGAAGCATACCAAGGTACTTTTGATACGTTTTGTGCTGAAGACATGTTAGGTGTTGAGAAGATCAAAACTTACGTTAAAAGCATGAACGCTGAGTTGAGGTCTTATCAAGCTACTGATAAGAGAGGAAATGCTATTCAGTTCAGAGTTTGCGTTAAAGGAAGGAAGCCAATCAATAAAGTTCTTAATAGAAGAACAGGAAATATGATTGGTCATACTGGTCATGGAGATGTGATTGGTGGAATGGCAAATGCTGCTGCAGTAGATGTTTATATTCAGAGAAGATGGACTGAGTGGAACTAAGGAAGAAACATGAAAATTAAATTAGAAATTGAACTTGATACGGAAAGAGATGCTGCGGAGATTGAATCTCTGATTGAGATCGTAAATCGTATTAAGGTAAAAATTGACGAGGATGATGAATATGATGAATAAATTTGAAGACAGGGTTAAGACTGACGGTCGTGGTCAAAGAAACTACGATAAAGAGGCTCGTGAGCTTCTCCAAGGTCTTACTGAGAAGCAACTGTATCAACTATTTGAGATTGTTCACAAGGAAATGCGACGTCATTGTAGTGATGATAGAAGCAAGGAATTGGTTGCTGTTAAGAAGGCAATTCGTCAATCATCTTTAGTTGATACATATCGCATTGATAGACTGCTTAACGGATATAAATCTGAGATGGCTCAAACCGGTAAGGCAAAGGATGGACAGAAAAGACCTTGGAGAAAGAGTGTTTGATATAACCAAATGTTCAGCTGATATAACTAAATGTTATAAAAAAGTTGGTTCTTTTTCACAAAAACTATTGACATTCTCTGTGATATAGAGTATAATGGTACTATAAATTGATAAAAGGAACGAAGATATGAAGTTAGTAATTCAAACACAATATAAAGAAAACTACTCAGCCAACAATGATGGTTGGGATGGTCCTTCTGAAAACGACCATTGGAAATTCAAAGGTGGTTCAACTTATGTGGTTGGGAACATTCAGTCTTCTGTTCTGTATACCGGCAGTGTATCTGCTAATGCTCTGTATGAGATCGTTGATTCTATTAAAGAATTGATATGTTCTTCTGATGGTTATACTGAAGAGTATATGCTTGATTGGGAAATGATGAATGACGGTGCTACCGTTTGTGAACATTGGGAAACACCAGTTCAGTTATTCTTTATAGATAATCAGTGGACAGCCATGAAGGTCTCTGATAATAGAGGAGAGAATGGTTGGAGAAGAAAAGAAATTCTCGAAGCCACTGAATCTTGGGTTCTTGGAAAAGGCAATGAAAGGATTAATTATAAGTCTGAGTATTTGATGGAAGATGGAGACATCGTTTCATACCAAGAGTTAAGTAAGTGGTTTGAAGATCATAAGGAGGTAGCGTAATATGAAAGATATTATAATGGCGGTTGGTTCAATCGTAATCATTAGTTCTATATTTGTATTAGGTGTTTCTTTTTACTCTGCAATTCCTGATGTGTTGGTTAGTCATTCGACTGGTGAATGCGTCACGGTTCTTAATTACACAGAGGAACAACCTTACTCTTGTGAGAATATGCCTTCTAAATATAATATGATATGGGTGAAATAATGATAGATCTACTTCAAGGTTTTATTGGTTTAGTGTTTATTATAATAGCTGCGATTGCAGTCTACATAGGAGCTGTAGTTCAAGAAGAAAGTAGGAAAGGTAAACGCATCCCATTATTTTGGGAGAAAGACAGTTACCTTCGTGTGACAAAGCGCAAAGTTTTTGATAAGTCTGATATTAAATACCGAGATGGAGATAATACTTGAGACCTTTAATTGAATACCCAGGAATTTTGAAAGATCAGATAGCAGGTGCAGCCAACTGGAAATATGTTGGCAAGGTTGCTTTAGTTATAGTACCAGCAATAATATGGACAGCATATTGGACGGTCTTACAGACGCTCCATAAAGCTTCAAATTGGATTAATGAAACCGGCGGCAAATTACTTGAGGAATTTATGAATGATGAATAAAACGCAAAGTACTATTAAACGTGAAAAGCAAGAAGCAGAAGACCTTGTAGCAACATTCCTTGCGAATGGTGGAGTTATACAACAGATCCCACCGTCTGCCTGGAACGAAGAAGATGAGAATCCTGGACCCGCTCCTTCAGTAATAGGTGTTTAAATGATTGAGATCTTGAAAGAAGTAACTGATTGGGGAGACCTTAATATCTCTAACGGTTTTTATCATGTGAATGGTCAAACTCAACTTGTTGCATATCAACCTGTTGGTGGAGAACTCAAAGTCTTCAAGAAGCCAATGAAACATTTTTCTAAATCAAGACGCAAGTTTCAAAAAGTTGGAGACTATCAAGAGAAAGGTAGTCTAGGTGGTGTTGCTGTGAAAGGTAGTAACGGCGATACTTATTATGTCACGAACGGCAAGTGTTCTTGTAAAGGATTTCAGTTCCGTGGCCAATGTAAACATGTAAAAGAAATGGAGAACGCAGCATGAGTTTAGAATTAGCAAAAAAGGAAGATATTCTTAGAGATTACTTTGAAGCTTTTAGTAATAAGGACGTATTGACATTAGTGGATATGTTTGCCGACAACATTCAATTGACCGATAGTCATGGACATTGGGAAGGTTTGGAAGCTGTCGTTGAAGCGAACAAAACTATCTTTAATAACTGTTTACGTATTACTGCGATCGTAGATGACATTGTGGTTGAAGGTAATTCAGCTTGTGGTATTATTGATATTGAAATCATTACACAAGGTAGTGATCCTTCAAACGACTTTAGAGAGAATCATATGACGCTTAAAGTAATTGATTATTTCGTATTTAACGATCAGTTAAAAATTGAAAGGATCTCTGCGTATAAGCAGTAGGAGTATATTATGGATGAAAGAATATTAGAAGAAATTCAGTTAGCACGTAATCTCGCAAGAGAGATTCAATGGGTTATAGATTCTGGTGGTGTAATGCCTGTACAGATTCGTAAACAGTTTGATCCTCTTAAAAAGTTTTACGACGAATGTTTGGCTGAAGAGAATTCAATATTTTATTGAGTTGCAGTCCAACCATCTTAGGGGATCCGCAAGGGTCCCTTTTTTTATTTCCCAGGAATATAATCTGGGTTTAGTTCTCCTACTAATATTAACTCAGGTATCAGTTCCGTCTCTCCATCTTTTTTCTCTACTTCAATTGTATTACCTGTCGCTACCCATTCGGAATCCCAGTATACGACAGGACTAGGACTCAATTTGGACATGCCTTCTTTGCGTCTGAAATTACTTGAAAATTATTAGCAACTGCAACACTACTTGTGTAATTAGTAACTTGCTGTATTTGCGGCCACATTTCATCATCGTACATACTTTTTATTAATCCAATAATAATAACTTTAAAAAGAACAAGTTCAGTAACTGATGGAGTTTGACCGCCGAAGACAAAAGGATTCGCTTCAGATACACATGAATATTTTAAACCGCGGTATGTTGTATATACATCGAGAGATTGTATTAAATAAAAACTAAATTGTGTTAATGTAATTGATAGTGGGTCTTTAAATGTTAGTTCTAAAGGTGGTATTTTTGAAGTGACATCTATAGGCTCGTATAAAACATCGTTAACATATTCTTGATTGTATGGAGCTGTGAATCCATGTTTAAAGAAAAAATGTTGTGTCTCTGATGCGTTAACAGTTCCTGCTAATAAACAAACTATAATTAATATGCTATTTAGAAGTGGCAATAAATACTCCGTTCCAATCCTTTGGAAGTTTTTGTGTTTTCTGAAATTCACAACGTTCAATCCACATAGTATAATATCCTTTCATCTGACCTTCAAAGCATTCCATCAAATCGTTACATGACTCAATAGCTTTATCAAAGTTTTGTTTACGATAATGTATGTGCATATCTTCGTGGCATTGTTTTGCGCTTGGGTATTTGTCTAACTCAATATCCAATACGGTATATATTTCAATTCCGATTGTTTTACCTTTAACTGCTAAGTCATCTACTTTTAAATAAAAGAAATCATTATTAGTATGCTTGTATGTATCTCCACCAACAAGTAATAAACAACCGTACTCTTTGCATTTACTTTCTATTCTTGCGGCTGTTGATACTGCATCTCCAAGTATATCATAACTATGTCTTGACGTACTTCCCATCTCACCTATATAACCAAGACCACTATTAATACCTGCGCCCATTCCAATAGCAGGTCTGCCTTCGGACACAATCTTATCATTGAATTTATCAACGGCTTTGAGCATGTTTAGTCCAGTTAACACTGCTGACTTTGCGTGGTTCTTATCTTCCATTGGAGCATTATGTATATGCATGCTTGCGTCGCCAATGTACTTGATAATCATTCCATTAGCATCTAAGACAGGTTGCGTTATGGCATCCATATAACTATTCATTAAATCAGTCAGCCCTCTAACATCATCTCCAAAGCTTTCGCCTAGTGGTGTAAATCCTCTTAGATCTGAAAAGACAATACTTACATCTTTTTTCATTCCTTCCTTGACAAGTGCAGGGTTTTGTTGTAAAATAGTAACCACTTCAGGACTACAATAACCTGCGAATTGCTTCATTATTTCGCGCTTTTCTAAAAAGGTTAAATAGTATTTGTTAAAGGAAGATTGTGCAAAAACCACCAAGGAACAAAATGAAATCAACGTTGCGTCAACAAATGTTAAAGAAGAAGTCCAAAGGTAGTGACTCACTCCGTATGCAGAACAAACGAGAGCAAGACTCGTTACCACCCCAAGACCTATGGGCAAAGTATAGACCGCTGCAAGGATTCCTAGACTCGCTATCACCAGAAACAAGAGCTCGAATATTGCAGACCAGTCGGGAATCTGTATTTCGTATCCTGAGATTAAGGTCTGAATCAACTGAGCTTGAACTTCGTGGGGATACATTGCACCCGTCGGGGTTGCGACTGGATTAGAATAGCCTTCCGCGGTTATTCCAAAGACAAGTACTTTTCCTGCTGGTAATGGATCAGTGATACTTACTTGTTTAAATTGATTCCAAAAAGCAATAGGTACTTCAGCAAAGCTATTTGTTGTAATTGGATCTTGACGACCCATACGAATCCATTCTACTCCTTGAGGTCCTACCTTCATTTGATACGAGGACTCTCCAGAAAAGACTCGCAATGTTTCGAGAGCGAGAGAGGGATATTGATTTCCATTTGCGTTAATGGCAAGCGGCGATCTTCGCACAACTCCAGTTGGCTCATCAGGTACTGCAAGAACACCGCCAATACCAAAGGCGTAACTAGAAAGGCTGTCAATAGGATAAAGTAATCCCGGTATGTTATATAACCAATTTGCATCTTGATCTCCAAATGTAGCAACTCCTACAAAGTTACCGACACCACTAGATGATTGCTGGGTTGGAGCGGAAGCTAATACAACAGCTTTAGTTGACATCGCTTCCTGTAATAAATGATCTTCTTTGAATCTATCTTCTTCTGAATATATTACATTGAGTACATATAAAGAATCGTCAGGACCGGAATCCAAATACTTAGCCACAGAACCACGAGGCCAAGGATATTGACCTTCAGCAGAGATCGCGGCTTCATCGATGTTGACGAGGACCACATCTTCAATAATCTCTTTTTCTTTATTCTGCTGTAACGAGTCATAGTAAGCGTATTCTATACTTTGGATAATGTCAGGATTTGTTACTGATAGGAATCCAAATCCCGCTATCGTAATTAATACTGTCCACCATTGTGTTAGTTGTTTAAACATTGTTTATAACTGGGAAGCTATTTCTAAAGTCTTTTACTGTATTAACGAAGCTCTCAACGTTCTCTACAGGAGTCTCTTTATTAATACCATGAGCTAGGTTAACGATGTACGGTTTATCTTTCATTTTTAATAGAATAGGAGTTATATCATCGCCTTCAAGTAATATCTTAATTGAGATACCACCCTGAATTACTTCACTCTGTATTTGGTCTACTGGTAAATCATCGCTGATATTAACGGCATCAGGATTAACATACTCAATATATTCATTAATCAATTTACCAACTAATCTTGGAAAGGCAATGATACATACATCAGGATACTTAGCTCGTATAGCATCAACAATAATCTTTGTTGGTTTCATAACATAATCTTCAAACTCGGCAACTCGTATATCACCAGCATGGCTATCAAAGATTTGTACTGTATCACAACCTGCTTCAATTTGAAGTTCTAGGTGACGTATAATATAAGGTACTAATCCATTCACAACATCTAATACCTTTCTTCCACCTAATGCGTATTTGCATATAGTCCAAGGAGCTGCCGCAAATCCAATTAAAGATTTGCTATCATCAAGTTGTTCTCGAGTTAGTCTGATTGCTTCATAGACAGGTTCGCATTTTTCTTCAAACACATCCATGGGGGTGGAAAGGAATTCTTTTTTGAACTCTCCAAGAACAGGAGCAGGTTTATAGTCTAAGTATTGACCGATAGCATGATTGATTACAAGTATGTCACTAAAGATGATTGCACAATCCATATCGAAAGCATGAATAGGTTGCATTGTTATTTCGGCTGCTTTCCATGGCGTGAGTGCCATGTCGAGAAATCCATCTGACTGTTGTTTCATTGCCATATATTCAGGCATATAACGACCAGCTTGTCTCATTAACCATACAGGATATAAATTCGTTTCTTTATCTTGAATGACTCTTTGTAATAATGTTTTCATAATATACTCTTTGTTGAAATTAATTTAAGAAATCTATTGACAGATTACTGTAGTTGTGTTATAATAGATTTATCGAATCATAATAACCATATAAGTTTATTTATTGTTGTATAACAGAAACAGTACAACCACCACTCGTAACGCAGAACTGCATTAAGTTAAATGTTTGACTTGGACCACCTGATTGCCACAACTGTAAATTAGTTCCTTCAGTACCGTCAAGTTCAACTGTTGCGGTATGAGCTCCATAATGTTGTTGTAAGCTTACACTGTTATTATCGTTCTTTATAGTTAAATCTAAATTCTTTGCTCCACTTCCCGCTTGCGTGAAGAACACTCCATTATAGCTTCCGTCTATATCCATTGTAAGATTATGTTCTGGGTTAGCGGATCCTGCTTTCTGTCCACCACGAATCCCATTTGAATCACCAGCGATATTGATTTCCATTTCATGACCAGCATCTTCGTGAGTATCTCTAGAACACTCTGTGCTATTTGAATAATAGAACTTACAACCTTGTCCTACGTCTACCATATTATCATTGCCATCAATATCAATCCATATTTTATTATAGTCACCGCTAGTAGTATTATTCCATTGTTCTACTACAACTTGATTATAATCTCCATCTACGCCTTGTGATAACTTTAATACTTGGTTTCTTACTCCTTGTTGGGACATTGCAGTATCTAGATATACACCACCGAATACGGTATCTATTTTATTGCCATTTCCTTCTTGGTCAAATTCTAATAGAAGGTTGTCACCAGTTTGTTCTATTGAAATTATATTGTCATCAGCCCATAGCTGTGTACTAAATAATAATGCTATTAATAATGTTCTCATAATATACTCCATTTAAAACACTTTTGTGCTGAGTGGTTGGCAAAGTTCTTAGTTGCTTCTATTCTTAGAGGAATAGTTTTTTGTTGAGGTTGAGAATATGCAGACATAACGAGTTTCTTGTCGGTAAATGACTGCATGGCTTCTATAAGGTTGTTATCTTTTTGTCGTTGTTGCATAACAGAAAGTGCTAAATCATAATCCTTTTGACATTCATGCACGTCGGCAGCATTAGCAACTAACGGAGCTAGCAGAAATAATAATGCTATTAATAATGTTCTCATAATCATTCCTATTGTGTCTGTGATATTACAATAATAATATCTTCACCGCCATTCAAATATATCGTACCTGAATATCCTTCGGCGAAAGTTGTTATAGATGCCTGAGCAGCCGATCCTAACGTTAATGATATTTTGCCATTAACATTCCTATAGAATACAACGTCACCATCTTGTGCGAAAACATTGTATTGTGAATCTGTATTAAATCCAACAGTTGCATTCTTTAGATTTATTGCCCCGCCACCTCTTGATTGTTTATCTTCAAGGTTATCGGTAGTCCTTATCAATTCTTCAACTACATCTAACATATCTGTTAGGAAGTCGACATCTAAAAAGTCAATATCTAACTCACTAAACTCTAATTCATCGTTCTGTAAGTAGTCTTGATCTAATCCATCAAATTCTAAAAAATCAACATCAAGCAAACCTTGGTCTGCGTTTAAATCATCGGCCAGGTTTTCGTCCATTTGTTCACGAACTTCTTTTGGCGGAGACACAATAAACATGTTGTCTATTATACTTGGTGTAATATTATTTATTATGACAGACCGTGTAGGTATAGTGTCTAACGATGAGACCATTGTTGTTGCGTACGCTTCGTTAAGAGTTACCGTACCACCATTGTTAGAAACATCTATTTCACCTGACGGCTGACCGTTTTCATCGGGTAATAATACAATAAGCGATCTACCAAGTTCATCTATCGTCGTTGTAAAGTCTGTACCTCGAACCGAGATTGTTGCCGTAGGAGTTGTGATATCAATATTGTTCTTATTAACCATTCCAAGGCGTCCACTCGCAAACCTAGCAGTGCCTAATGCCATACGCATTACCATTTTAGATTTAGCTGGGTCAGGGTCGTAATATACTTTGTCTATATAAACGCGAGTGTTTTCTGTGAGGGATAATTTTGCTTCATCCAAGAACTGAATAAGCATACGACCATCAGCTGTTTCAGCCGTGTCGTTTATTTGGATTTCCGGAATTGATGATTCACTAACTGCTATTACATTGCCTTTCTCTCGTTCGATTGAGGAAGAGCCTTTATGTTCAATAATATTCCCGATAGGCGCAGCTTGCACCGCGGTTCCTATCGAGAAGATTAGAAGCAGTAAAACATTAACTATCTCCGGCAGCATCCTTCTGATTAATTTGAATAGTTGCATTATCTGATGTTATATCCAAAGTAATAAGTCCGTTACATGTGGTAATACCTGTTGGGCAAGTACCACTCAACTGGTTAATATCAATATCACCAGAATCTCCTGAGTAATCAATACTTATAGATTGTTCACCACCATCTTTTTGTAACGTGGCAAAGTTATTGTCTGAACCTGTAACATCAATGTCCCACACAACATCATCCGCATCAATGATAGCAGTAAATATGTTTCTGTCACCAAGTACGCTCAGATCTAAATTCAATCTCTCAGCATTTGCGTTTCCGCCTTGGTCCATATCCATTGTGTTATCATCACCAGTGATTGAAGAAAGATAATCAGAATCACTTGATGTTCCTGTTGCTCCTATCTGCCAATCCCATATGTTTCCATTACCAGTAAATGCCGTAACATAATTAGACGTATCAGCAGTCACTGAACCGAACAATATGTTTCCGTCACCAATTTGGTCAATGTTAAATGTTAACGATGTACCTGTAACAGTCATAGCTGTGTCAGTGGCACTAAAGTCACTTCCACCAATCTTGTTACCATAACCGTATTGGTCAATGTACAATGTTAACGTGTTACCAGCTTGGTCAATGATAATTTCGTTATCATCTGTCGCCTGCGCGTTTACAAGCGATGCTGCTGGAATTAAAAACATTAATAAACTTAGTCTTGCTAGTCTGTTAATCATTTTTCGTTTTCTCTCTGTTGTCGAGGTTATGACTATCATTTTTACCATCAGCTTGATGGGGGTGTCGATGTCCTTCCTCTATTTTCCAAAAACCTCTATCGTGTCCTTGGTATATTAGCTCTAGTACACCAGCTTCAATCGCTGTTCGTACCGCATAAGTCACTGACTCATTATTACCAACTCCGTCCTCATACTCAATTAACTGCGTTCCCTGTTCTATAAATCTAAACACATCTCCGCTGGAACCGTAACTAAGTATCGTCTTCTTAGTTTGTACATTCAGTAGGATCTCGCCCGTCAATACACTTATCGCTCGAATAGATACAGTAACAACATCTTGACTATATTGTCTACTTAATCCTATTCCTAGTGTACGCGCGCCTCTACCGCCAGTTTTTTGTGCTGTATCATAACCAACAATACCACCTTCTATTATCATTCCTGCGAATAAAAGTGGTGCCAATTTTTGTGGATCGGTTTTAGTTGCTTTGGCAACATCATCTCTACCTGAACGAATGATTTGTCTTTCTCTGACTAATGCATCAATCCCTTGACGTTCTACAACTCTAAACCATTTACCGCCACTTGCAGTTTTAAGTGCATCTATTAGTAACTCAAGACCACCTTGTGTTACTGCTGTACTGAAAGATTGCGATGCACCAACACTCTTTCGTTGCCCTGTTAGATCTCTAAATTGATAGACCGCTACTACAGGCATTTGTTTCGCCGGCGGTAAATTCAATAAATCTATAAAGGATGGGAGCTTTACTACTTCAGCAGGCTCCACACAAATATAACTACGTGACATTACTTTATTGATACCCGTCACGATATCCTTACTTAAACCCTCTTCATATTTACAGTCTTTAGGATTCTCAGACCATTGTGGTATCGACGCACAACCTGTCATGAGTATCGCCAATAGACCAGTGATAAGGAGTCTCATTTATTTTCTACCCATCGTCCGGATCTGACCCAAAGTAACCTGAACCTACTGGAATTTCAATTACTGTAGACGAACCTTCTGCGTCTGTAATTGTCATCTTTATATACTCTGAACCGTCTGCATTCGTTATGACTTCGTATGTAACTGTTGAACCTTCTAAAACAAAGGATCCATACCTTGCCGCGGTATCGTTCGAGAACATACTCTCAACTAACTGCTTTGACATCTGTGCATATATTCTACTCTCCAAGTTTCTTATGAACTTAGCAAGTGTAGTATTATTTGCTTCACGCTCCGCAGAAGCGGCAGCTGCATCTAAAGCATCTTGTATAGATTTCTTACGTGAGTGTTCTTGGTTCTCAATTGTAAGATAGTGCGCACCAGTTCCAATACCACTGAAACTAGGATTCTTAAATTTGTGTGTTATGTCAGCATACAATGGACTACAAAACAGGCATAGAACTAATATAAGTTTATTCATCTTTCTTTTTCTCCCTGCTTCTTTTATCATTATATTCCAACACAACATTTACTTTTTGTTGTAGACGTATTAAGTCTTGATCTAACATCCGCATTCTATCAATAAGTTTAATAAGTTGCATGTGCTGCTTATCAATTTCTGGTTGAATTCTATCGTTAATAAAAGTCCAGACAAAATACACGAAGTATCCTAGTCCAACCAACATAACAACTGGAAAGCCATACTCATTAATTAGATTTGCTATATCC
>Ga0209192_10002494_pt1 | contig 13099 bp, 9 predicted proteins | sample ArcticOcean_MG_C_11_FD_187433 | JGI IMG/M metagenome (GOLD analysis project Ga0209192, IMG submission 187433) | Marine microbial communities from western Arctic Ocean - ArcticOcean_MG_CB2_154 (SPAdes) (version 2) | ecosystem: Environmental > Aquatic > Marine > Oceanic | place: Arctic Ocean... | reverse complement strand
CTTAGACTTGATCACTTCTGCTAAAGCTGTTAACTCATCTTTACTGTAAACAGAACCTGATGGATTACAAGGTGAGCTATAAATCATCAGCCTTGTTTTATCGCTAATATGAGCCTTTAATTCCTCGGCTGTAATTTTAAAATCATTTTCTATTTGGGTAGGAATAATTACTGGAACTCCTCCTGCCAATTGAACCATAGCAGCATAACTCACCCAAAACGGAGCTGGCAACAACACCTCATCTCCTGGATTCACTAATGCATAAACGATATTACTTATAGTCTGCTTAGCACCTGTACTGACCACTATTTGGTCTGGTGTATACACTAAGCCATTGTCTCTTTTAAACTTATGGCAAATAGCCTCTCTTAATTCTCCATACCCATTTACTGGTGGATAATGAGAGTAATTATCATCTACAGCCTGCTTGCACGCCTCTTTCACGAAGTCTGGAGCATTAAAATCAGGCTCACCTAGACTTAAGCTAATCACATCTTTACCATCCTCTTTTAATTCTCTACTCATTCTAGCCATGGCCAAAGTAGCCGACTCAGGAAGACGATTAAGTAAATCAGAAACATAGGTTTTAGTACTCATGGTATTATTTTATTTAAGTGGAGTTAACTACTCATTTATGCGTTACAAAGCTATTAAACCTCCAATAAAAAGCACGTTACTTTCTTAAGTTTTCACTTACTTTTTCCAACAAAAAAAGGCGACCCAAATGGATCGCCCTAAATCAAGCATTAATTATGCTAAAAAATTATCGAATTACACTAATTCTTTTAGTGATCTCAGAAACTCCGCTAGCAGCCTTAACCACGTAGCTACCTATTTCTAAGCTCGTTACATCAACCACCTCTTTAAGTGAATTAGAAGTAAATGACATTACTTCTTTCCCTAATAAATCGTAAACTTGAACATTCACCGCTCCGGTAAATCCTGAAAGACTCAGAGTAGCCCAATCAGATGACGGGTTAGGATAAACATTAATATCTGCGTTTTCAGCATCTGCTTCAGATACATTAACTGCTCCTAAAGTAACACCCGTGTCTACAGCGTTTACTGCTGCAACGAAACTCTCGAAAGTAGTTTGATTCCATGGGTCTGCTACTATCACTCCATCACTTGGTCTGATAACATTAACTGTAGGAAATCCTAACGGCCAATATTCACCTCCAGATAACTGCAGAGGACTTTCATTTACGATAGGGTAAGTAACTCCTGTTATCCAATCACCTATTGTACTTGGACCAGTTCCTTCTAAATCGGCTTGTGTCGTTTCCGCATCTGCCTCATAAAAAACAACCCTCACCTGATTAGTTCCGTTTGGACCATATGCCTCATGAACCTCTTGTAATGTATGAGAATCGTGCATAGCCCAACAAGGACCACACCATGTAGCAGAACAGTCTAGTATAGCCACATATCCTTGGTCAAGGATATCAGCATAAAGACTAATCTCGTTACCACCAATATCAGTAACAGTAAAATCGCTAGCTGTAGCTCCGATTTGGGCATTAATACTTACTGCGCTAATTACCGCAGTAAAAAAGAATAAAATTTTTTTCATTTTGATTTGAATTTTCGGTTCGCACGAAAGATAGCAAAACCTTTAGACTATGTCATCATCAGAAAACACAACTTATTGTAAACCTAACCTTATAAACCTACCTTATCCATCGTTTTAAACCCACCCACCGCACTTAAAATCAGCATTCCTATAAAAGTCAATAATGCATTAATTATTATCAGCTCAGCCCCGAATCTATACCCTCCGAATAAACACTGTTCTGCCACTTGGCCCTCTAGTGCTCTAAAAGAAGTATACCACAAGAACACCGTAATTGCCACTGAGCTCAAACAAACTAAAGGAACCCAACTGTCAGACACTTTAAGTTTAGTAAATAACCCAAAGAAGTAGAGGCCTATAAGCGGACCGTAAGTAAAACCAGCAAGAAATATGATCTGAAATATCGCACTTCTATCGAATGTTTTGTCTAAAATTAGAATGACCACAAATAACACTGCAGACATTATTATATGTGTTCTTTTTCGCACTCTTTCCTGATCTAAAACTGATTTAGACCCTATGTCTAAAAAATCCACACTTACAGAAGTGGTTAAAGAAGCTAGCGCAGAATCAGCACTAGAATAAGCCGCCGCTATCAATCCAAGCAAGAAGAAAATAGCTACAGACATTCCTAATCCCGAATTCAAAGCTATTTTACTGAAAAGTAAATCTGTTCTTGGAACTCCATCGACAACAGGCACTTCTACTCCCGTCTTACTAGCATACATATAGAGTAGAGCACCTAAACCTAGAAAAAATAAATTCACGAAAACCAGCACAGCGGTAAAACTCATCATGTTCTTCTGTGCTTCTTTGGCTGATTTACAACTTAGATTCTTCTGCATCATATCCTGATCTAGGCCTGTCATGCCGATAGCTATGAACATTCCTCCGAAAAAATGCTTGTAAAAATAATTTCCGCTTAACCAGTCGTCCATAAAGAAAATCTTCGCGTATTTGCTATCTCCGACCTGACTGAACGTTTCCGAAATGCCTTCGAAACCCAAACCTACAGAAAGAAAGTAAATCGTCAAACCAAGAGAAACAAGCATAAACCCCGTCTGAAGAGTATCTGTCCAAATAATCGTTTTCAATCCTCCTTTATGTGTGTAGAGCCAAATTAATGCTATAGATAATAATACGGTAATCTCGAATGGCACTCCCCATTGTTCAAAAACTAAATACTGAAGAACATTGGCCACCAAAAGAAGTCTAATTCCTGCTCCTAACGTTCTGGAAAAAAGAAAAAATGCAGCTCCAGTTTTATGACTTACTGTTCCGAACCTCCCTTTTAAGTAGGTATAAATAGAAACTAAATTAAGCCTGTAAAAAACTGGGATTAAAACATAAGCGATCACTACATAACCCAAGATGTAACCTAAAACCATCTGCATGTAGCTAAACTCACTCCCAGCAACCTGTCCTGGAATAGAAATAAAAGTAACACCACTAAGAGATGCGCCTATCATTCCAAAGGCTACCAAATACCAAGGAGCTTTTTTTCCAGCTACAAAAAAATCTGAATTAGTAGCACCTTTAGAGGTCCATCTAGCTATGGCAAAGAGCACTATGAAGTATAATCCAACAAATCCTAATATAAGTCCAGGGGTCATGTGATATTTTTTTTTAATACACATGCAATTTCATAGACATTTAGAAAGTTTAAACCTCTGTCACAGATTTTTTACCCACAGAGATATACAAGTTATGCGCAGTGCATTACCTTTGAGCCATGAACAACAGTTCCTCGAGTAAATTAATAGAAGAAGCAGTAGACCAGATGTCTTCTCTTCCAGGTATAGGAAGGAAAACAGCGTTAAGACTGGTCTTAAATTTACTAGAAAGAGAAACCCATGAGATCGATAGATTTTCTAATGCTTTCACTAAATTAAAGGCTCAAATAAAGTTTTGCGAAAAATGTAGAAATATCTCTGATGAACAGTTGTGCTCTATTTGCAACTCTAAGAGTCGCGATCAATCTCAGATATGTGTCGTACAGGACATCAGGGACATATTAGCTATAGAAAGCACCTCTCAATATTTCGGAGTTTACCATGTTTTAGGCGGAGTGATCTCTCCTATGGACGGTATAGGACCAAATGACCTTAACATCTCATCATTGATAGAACGAGCAGAAGAAAAAGCCCTCAAAGAAGTAATTATAGCCCTCAAAGGAAATATGGAAGGAGAAACTACCGGCTTTTATCTTTTCAGGAAATTAGACCCGTTAAACATCAAAGTAACCACTATCGCTCGGGGCATAGCCGTAGGTGATGACCTCGAATACGCCGATGAAATCTCATTGGGAAGATCCATCACCAATCGTTCTCCTTACTCAGACTCCATGGCCAAGTAGCATGAAACTATCCGTAATCATAGTGAACTATAACGTAGAGTACTTTTTAGAGCAGTGTATTCTTTCTGTGCTCAAGGCCTCTAATGAATTAGACGTAGACATCTACATGGTAGACAACGCCTCGGTGGATGGCTCTGTGAAAATGGTACAAGAAAAATTTCCTTCTGTTATCGTAGTGGACAACAAAGAAAACTTAGGTTTCAGTAAAGCGAATAACCAAGCTATGAGAATGTCTCAAGCTGAGTACGTTCTTCTACTAAATCCCGACACAGTAATAGAGGAGGATACGCTTAAAAAATGCATCACCTTCATGGATGAACGACCTGACGCAGGGAGCGTAGGCGTAAAGATGGTCGATGGAAAAGGAATCATCCTTCCTGAATCGAAAAGAGGTCTTCCTACCCCAGAAACAGCTTTCTATAAAATTACCGGACTAAATAAGTTATTCCCCAACTCGAAGAGAATTAACAGATATTACCTAGGCCATTTATCATTTGATGATACGAATGAAATAGAAATTCTAAGTGGTGCTTTTATGTTTATGAGAAAAAAAGCATTGGATGAAGTAGGGTTGTTAGACGAGGCGTTTTTCATGTATGGAGAAGACATCGATCTCAGCTACAGAATTATTCTTGGTGGATATAAGAATTATTATTTCCCAGAAACCAGCATTATTCATTATAAAGGAGAAAGTACAAAAAAAGGAAGCCTGAACTACGTCTTCGTTTTCTATAACGCCATGGTGATTTTCGCCAAAAAGCATTTCAGCTCTAAAAATGCCGCTATCTTTTCTAGACTGATAAACATCGCTATTTGGCTAAGAGCATCCTGGTCCATACTCGTGCGATTTATTAAGAAAATCACTCTTCCTACAGTCGATTTTTTGGTGCTATTTGGACTATTCCTTTTTGCGTTGCAATGGTATGGCCAATGGCAACTAATAGACTACGACAAAGACCTAACCAATAAGGTCCTACTCGGAGTTTCTGCGGTCTACATAAGCTCACTCTTCTTCCGAGGAGCCTTTCGAAAACCATGGAAAAAGTGGAGCCTCTTTCAGTCATGTATTCTAGGTTTTGCTATTTCACTAGGGATTTATAGTTTAATGCCAGACACGATGCGCTTCTCTAGAGCCATAATCTTATTATCACCTCTTATCGCGGGAGTATACTTAATGGCGTCAAGAGGGTTATTGAACACGATCTCTAAAAAGCGCTTTCCATTTAGAACAGACAAGAGCACCCGATTCGGAATCATAGGTGATACTGCCGAGTACACTAGAGTTACAGAATTAATTTCTCAAACCAGAACTTTAGATTCTGAGTACATCCATTTCGACATCGAAAAGGAGAAGGAAAAAATCGAGCAAATAGACGAATTAATCAATGTATATAACTTGAATGAAATCGTTTTTTGCGCAGTCAATTTAAGCTCATCAGACATTATTCGATTAATGAGTTTGTCTGGTAATAAGCATATAGATTTCAAAATTGCACCGCCAGAATCTCTATATATTATTGGCAGTAATAGCATCGACAAAAAAGGAGATCTATTTATTCTAGACGTGAACTCTATTTCTAAAAACGAGAATAAAAAGAAAAAGAGAACATTCGATTTACTGGCAGGCTTTCTCCTATTCTTACTCTTACCCATTCTGACCATCATGAATAGATCAGTAGTTCAATTGGTGAAAAACCTATGTAATTTAGTCCTTGGCAGCAAAACTCTAGTGGGGTATGCAGGGAAAATAAATAAACCTAAAAACCTACCAAGCCTAAAACCATGCATCATTCCTACGGTAACAGAGTCTGCTTCAAGAGATATTATTCAGAAAATGAACATTCTATACGCCAGAGATTACAAGTGGAGAAATGACCTTTCTACACTTATTAAAAACCTAGGAAATCTAACTGTATAAAACCCTTAATATCTACGTCAATTTTGTTCTGATTACATGGCATAAATCCTTAATTTCGTAAGTGATTAAATTAACGTATGAGCATGGCAGAAATAGAGATTCTATTACCTAAAATGGGGGAAAGCGTGGCAGAAGCTACGATTATCAAATGGCTTAAAAGTGAGGGAGATAGCGTAGAAGCTGACGAGCCAATAGTAGAGATTGCTACAGACAAGGTAGACTCTGAAGTTCCAGCTCCTGAAGACGGAATACTAGTTAAAGTCTTAGTAAATGAAGACGATGTAGTTCAAGTAGGAGACCCAATCGCTATTTATAATATTGGAGGTAAAGAAACTATAGTCACGGCAACTGCTGCGACGCCAGAAACTCCTGCAGCTCCTGCCTCCGAAGTTATAGAAGCAGTATCTGCTCCACTAGCTATCACTGAATCAAGACCTATCGAATCTAGCGATAATAGGTTTTATTCTCCTCTAGTGAAGAATATAGCTAAAACTGAAGGTATTTCACAAACCGAATTAGACGGAATTGACGGGACAGGCAAAGAAAGCAGAGTAACTAAAGCTGATATTTTAGGTTACATCGAAAATAAGGACTCTGCAGCTCCAGTAGCTAAACCTCAGAACCAGAACGCCAGTCCTACTCCTAAGGCAACCGAAAGCAAACCTGAAAAAGTTAAGCCACCTACATCTCAGCCCAAAGCTCCTATGATTTCTATAGGAAGTGGAGATGAGATCGTAGAAATGGACCGAATGAGAAAGCTTATAGCTGACCACATGGTCATGTCTGTAAGAGTAAGTCCACATGTAACTTCGTATGTAGAAGTAGACATGACCAATGTGGTTAATTGGAGAAACAAAGTCAAAGACAAATTCATAGAGAAAGAAGGAGAGAAAATCACCTTCACTCCTATTATTATTGAAGCTATCGCAAAGGCTATTAAGGATATGCCAGGGGTAAATGTTTCTGTAGACGGAACTAAAATCATTAAGAGAAAGCACATTAACATAGGAATGGCAGCAGCACTCCCTACAGGAAATCTTATCGTTCCGGTGATTAAAGATGCGGATACGCTGAATCTTGTCGGAATGGCGAAGAAAGTTAATGACTTAGCAAACAGATCTAGAACAAACGCTCTAAAACCAGAAGATATACAAGGTGGGACATACACCTTCACCAACGTGGGGACATTCGGTAATGTAATGGGAACCCCTATTATTAACCAACCTCAAGTAGCTATTATGGCCGCTGGAGCTATAAGAAAGAAGCCTGCAGTAATAGAAACTGAGCACGGTGACTTAATTGGAATCAGACACATGATGTTTCTTTCACACTCTTACGACCACAGAGTAGTAGACGGAATGCTTGGAGGAACATTTGTAAAACGAGTTGCTGAGTACTTAGAGAATTTTGACACGAACAGAGAAATGTAAAACTAATTAAGCCCGAATCCATTGATTAACAGGCTTAATTACTACCTTTATAGCTGAAAGACAGTACTAATATTAAATCACAATGAAAAAAAGAGTAGCACTTTTATTTTTCTCTCTTCTAGTAATTGGAGTGAAAGCTCAAATATCCGGGTCCAACTTCAATTCTAAATTCATAGAAGCGAATCAACTAATGGAAGAAAAGCTTTGGAATAGAGCTTCCAATATTTGGAGTCAACTGATCTTAGAAGACCAATTTAACGGAAACGTGAACTACAAACTTGGTTACTGTCTTTTAGAAACTGCAAACAGAAAATTAGAATCTCTAAAATATCTAGAGCTAGCCGTTGAAGCAGGAATATCTAAAAATTATGATCCATTTGATCCAAGCGAGAAAAAAGCGCCAATAGACTCTAAGTACTATTTATCTCGAGCTCTTCATTTAGATTATCAAATGGAGAAAGCGATAATCAGTTACACTCAGCTATTAGCAGACATTCCAAGTAAGCATAGATTGACTCCCTTAGCTAAGAGACAGATAGAGATGTGTAATCAAGCGATTTTTCAAGTGACTAATCCACAGAACTATACCATATCGAATGTAGGGAGCACTATTAACAGTAACTATAATGATTACTCCCCTGTAATTTCGCTTAATGAGAAAACACTATTCTTCACTTCTAGAAGAGTTCGAATGGACAGTACGAATATTAACATTACGGATGATGATACTGGCGAGAACAAAGAAGACATCTACGTTAGTTATAAAGATCAGGACAACGAATGGCAGAGTCCGGAACTTCTAAATATTAATACGGATGGGCATGCTGCTTCTATTAGTGTTTCGCCAGACGCCCAAACGCTTTACATCTATTTTGATCAAGGCGGAAATGGTGACATTTATAAAAGTCAACTTGTGGGAGAAAGCTGGACTACTCCTGAGCCAATGGGTTCTGATATTAACTCACCCGCCTGGGAAACACATATTACTGTTTCTAGTGATGAAAAGACATTATTCTTCATCTCTGATAGAGAGAACGGGTATGGCGGAAGAGATATTTATCAATGTGTGAAATTACCTACCAATGAATGGAGTAAAGCGTTAAACGTGGGCCCATCGGTAAATACACCCTATGATGAAGATGCTGTTTTCCTTTCGGCAGATGGTAAAACACTTTACTTTTCTTCTAACGGTCATAAGAGTATGGGAGATTTCGATATCTTCTTCTCTTCCTTAGGAGATGATGGAGAATGGTCTAAACCAGAAAACATAGGATACCCACTAAACACTACAGATGCAGATGTGTTCTTTTATCCCACAGCTGATAACAATAGAGCTTATTACTCTTCTAGAAAAGAAGGCGGTTTAGGCCTTAAAGATATCTACGCAATAGACATGCCTGATTCTGAAATAGGTTCTGACTTATCTGTTCTTAAAGGTTATGTATATCCCGCAGAAGGAGAAAAACTTCCTGAAAATTGTTTGGTAGTCGTGACTAATAAAAATACTGGTGAGGTAACTGAATATAGAGTTAGACAAAGAGATGGTAGCTACGTGGCAATCCTTCCGCCATGTATGGCTTATGAAATTGAATACTTCGTGAAGGACGAATTGGTAGAAGAAGAGTTTATTAATGTTCCATGTGAGGCAGGTTATAAAACTATTGACAGAGAAGTATTCCTTCTTCCTGTTCAACTTGAAAAAGAAGATTTAAGCCTGGCAACTGAAGCTGAAGGAACTCCATGTGATGATGATATAGCAAAACTTCAAGAACAAATAGATCTACTCACCAAGAAACTACTTAAGAAAAGCGTTTTACAACCTGAATCTCCTATTTCTTCTACATTCGATGAAGCAAAAGCTGAAGCCAAGTATACAAGATACTTCGTATATGATTTCAATGATTTCGGATTACAAGAGAGTAAATTCGAAGAGTTCTCTAATAATTTAAAAAAGATTATTGATATAAAAGGAAAAGTTGAAATACTCGTAGAAGCGAGTGCATCTTACGTCCCTTCTTCTAGGTTTTCTAATAACAATAAATTAGCAGACTCGAGGGCCGCTAAAGCCAAAAATCAAATTATTGAAGCCACTAAGAGAAGAGGCGTAGATATAAACAAAATCACCTTTGCCAAGCCCTTAGCTAAAGTTCAAGGACCGGCATATAAAAATGACGCAAAGGAAAACAGAGCTGCTTATGAGCTTTATCAATACATTAAAGTATCGGCTAAATAATATTTTTAAATAAAGAGGGCTGTATCAGCTAACCAGACACAGCCCTTTTTTATCTTCGAATCAGACCTTTCCGAGTACCCGATCCGAAGTCTACTACTCTACCTTTTTATTAAACGAATTTAAAAAGGGTTTCGTATATAAATCCATTTCCACTTATCAACATGCAATTAAATCTCAAAAAACCTCTCGTATTTTTCGATCTAGAAACCACTGGTATTAACGTGTCTAAAGACAGAATAGTAGAAATAGCATGCGTAAAAGTAATGCCCGATGGAACTATCATCACTAGACCTGAGAAAGGTGTAGACCAGCAGAGATTTTTAGTGAACCCCGAAATACCTATTCCAGCTGAAACAAGCGCAATTCATGGTATATTCGATGAACATGTAGCTGACCAACCAACTTTTAGACAAATAGCGAAAGGGTTATTCAAGTTTCTTCATGACTGTGATTTGGCCGGATTTAATTCAAATAAATTCGATATCCCTCTACTGGCAGAAGAGTTTATGAGAGTAGGTGTAGACTTTAGTATGGAAGGTAGAAATGTCTTAGATGTTCAAGTTATTTTTCACATGATGGAAAAGAGAACACTTGGTGCTGGATATAAATTCTACTGTGGAAAAGAACTGCCAGATGCCCACGAAGCTCTTCCCGATACCGTAGCCACTTATGAAATTCTTAAGGCGCAAATAGAGCGCTACCAAGATGTCGAAGTATTGAACGACAAAGGGGAACTCATAAAGCCTGTACAAAATGATATGAAGGTTTTACATAACACTAGCCAGAGGCATAAAGTAGCAGATTTTGCAGGAAGACTAGTATACGATGCCGATGGTGACGTATGCCTTAATTTCGGGAAATTCAAAGGAGATAAACTAACTGCTATCTTCGAAAAAGAAAGAGGATATTACGCCTGGATGATGAATGGAGATTTCGCTCTGTACACCAAAAAGAAACTTACTGAAGAGCATGACAAATGGAAAGCTGCTAAGACTTCCTAGCTAGCTCTAGAAACCACTTTAATTTTAATAGCTGGAAGAACCATATATGCTTTCCTTGAGCCAATAGCTTGGGGTAAAACAGTTTTTCTAGCAGCGAAATAGATAACACCACTAAATACGGTGTTCCAGACTTTTTCAGAAGCTCAAAGGTTTTAATTATGCGCGAATAATCACGAGTGATTTTCTTCTCTGTATACATCTGAAGCAAACTTCCCAGACCTTCCTTTGTTTTCTCTATGAATACGTCATTTTCTTCTAGTCCTGCATGAAGTGCTGGATTTTCTATGTGTAAAATAGAAATACCACCTTCCAATAACGCCTTTCCAAATAGCGTATCCTCATGCCCATAAATAATGAGCGTATCATCAAACGGATGGTTCTCCAAAATTTCTTTAGTAGCCAAGAAATTACCTGTCATAAAAGACCCATAAGGTTCTTTACTCCTCTCTAAAGCAGTTGCAGATTCGTAAATATTTCCGTAATTCCACCTCAGCCTTAAGCCCGTCATAGGTGGTTTCTTCTGATAACTTATGCCTCCACAAATCACCAGAGAAGCATCTAGATGAATAATGTAATTCTGTATAAACTCAGGATTAGTGAGCTGCATATCTGCATCTAAGAATAGAAGGTTTCTATGCATTGCCGCGCTTACTAGCTTATTCCTGCTCTTAGCTCTTCCTAAATTAGTTTTATTCTCTATCCACTTAAAATTAGAAAGTTCTGAGGTGGGATTTTTGCTAAAAGACGCATCATTTAGGCAGATGATTTCAAAATCAATGCCCAGCGATGAAGCCTGACGATGAACTTCTTTTACCATCAAGGAAACTTCATATTCATATACTGGAATCAGGATACTAAGCATGGCTAACCTAATTCAGTAAATTGAATAATATCATCTACTTCAGACTGAGAAACCAACTTTCCGTTTTCACATATAAGCACGCGTGAAGAGAATTTCTTCATGTAGATGTAATCATGTGTGGCCATTACTACTGGAATTCCCTGCTGGCTTATGCGGTGCAATAAACTTAAAATATCTTCTGTAGTCTTCGGATCCAAATTTCCCGTAGGTTCATCTGCCAAAATCAACTCAGGCTCATTAATGAGCGCCCTAGCTATAGATACTCTCTGGCGCTCTCCACCAGAAAGCTCATGAGGCATCTTGAATCCTTTGGTTTTTAAACCGACATCATCCAACACCTCATCTTTTCTTATCTCCATCTTCTTCCTGTCCCTCCAGCCAGTAGCTTTCATTACAAAGAATAAATTATCCTCTACTGTCCTGTCCATCAGCAACTCGAAATCCTGAAAGACAATCCCGATTTTTCTTCTTAAAAAGGGAACTTGTTTCCTCTTCATGTTTACCAAATCATATCCACAAACACTTCCCTCTCCAGATTTTAGCTTTATTTCTCCATAAAGCGTTTTCATTAAACTGGACTTACCCGAGCCAGTTCTACCTATCAGATAAATAAACTCTCCACCCTTAATCTCTAGGTTTAATCCAGACAGGATGATATTATCCGACTGTGCTATCGTGGCATGTTTAATTTCTACTATGTTTTCTGATTCACTCATGAAGGTGCGATTTAGTAAGTGTAATGTAGAACAATGAGACGCTACTTAATATTGTGAAAGAAGAATTAGTTAAGAATGAAATGGTGAAATATTCATAGATGAAATAAACGCGCAAAATTAAAATAGATAATTTAACGCCTTCAATTTTTAGGCAAGCCTAAAAATTATATATTTGCACTCCTAAATAATAATAAATGATTTTCCTAAAAAACATACTCCTGTATGTTTTCATCTTAATTTCACCTATAGCTTTCTGTCAAACAGGAGACATCCATGCTAGTGTAAAAAAGGAGTCTGAACCTGTTGTATTTGCTACGCTCAGCATAGAAGAACTAAGCGTTTCTTCTGTTACTACCTCTAGTGGTAAAGCGCATCTGCATGACATACCCTATGGAACATATACAATCACAGCAAGCTATATAGGCTATGAACTGGTTTCTCAAGAAATCACCTTGAGCAGCGACTCTCCCAATTTAAATATAGAGTTCTCCCTTACTGAACAAACTATGGATTTAGATGAAATAGTTATCTCTGGAACTAAGACATATAAAAGACAAACAGACTCACCGGTGATAGTCAATGTGCTGAGCAGCAAAACTCTAGATAATGTGCAGGCATGTAACCTGTCTGAGGGACTGAAGTTTCAACCGGGACTTAGGGTAGAAAACGACTGTCAAACCTGTAACTACACTCAGTTAAGAATGAATGGACTAGCGGGTGGATATTCACAAATATTGATTAACGGAAGACCTATTTTCAGTCCGCTTACAGGGCTTTACGGTATGGAACAGCTTCCTGTAAATATGATAGAGCGCATAGAAGTGGTGCGTGGTGGAGGTTCTTCATTATATGGTTCTAGCGCTATAGGCGGAACTGTAAATGTAATTACCAAAACTCCAAGAAAGAACAGCTATGAGTTGAATTACAACTACCAGAACATCAACAAGCAGACTGGAGATAATCAAACTCTAGCCAACGCTACCTTAGTTTCTAAGTCTTCCAATTCTGGC
>Ga0209192_10002491_pt1 | contig 13115 bp, 16 predicted proteins | sample ArcticOcean_MG_C_11_FD_187433 | JGI IMG/M metagenome (GOLD analysis project Ga0209192, IMG submission 187433) | Marine microbial communities from western Arctic Ocean - ArcticOcean_MG_CB2_154 (SPAdes) (version 2) | ecosystem: Environmental > Aquatic > Marine > Oceanic | place: Arctic Ocean... | reverse complement strand
TACCTGTTACACCCTCGGCGTCAGGATCTCTTTCACCAGATGATACTACTTTAATTGATTTGTAATTGTAATCTTTACCATTGTACTTATCAGAAAGTTTTTGAAACTCACTTATTCTATCACTACCTGCAACCATAACTACTTCACCATATATTTTATTGTAAAATTTTAATATCTCCATGAAAGTTCTTTGTGTGCCGCCTGCAGCTTTTATATCATTTTGTGGAAACATTTTCTTTAAAAATTTAACTTTAGTTTTTACATCTAACGGATTGCTTCTTTTGTCTTGTGAGGCGCTAGCATAAACAATGTGTTTAGCATTGTCTTTTCTAGCTTGTATAATCACTTCTTTCATAAGTTTAGCGTGCCCAGTGGTAGGAGGGTTGAACCTACCAAAAGCAAATATCAGTTTCTTATTTTTATCTAACGCCTCATTGACAGCCCTAGTTTTACTTTGGGCTTGTTCTGTGTAACCACCTTTTAATGAATCTATCTCAGCGTCTGAAACTTCTCCATCATCTAAAATTTTTCTACATCTTTTGAAAAAAGTTAGATAGTGATATTTTTCTAACATCTTGTATATTACATTTTTAGGTAATCTGTTTTTAATACCATATGTTCTTATTTGATCTGGTGTCATGTCTGTATCAAACGCCGTTCTTCTTTCAACGTCAACTGTATCACCAATGTTTATGATATCTTGTAAATCTGTTTCTATTTCTTTTAACTTGCCGTTTACTTTATCTTGTAAACCTTTTATCTCGCCAGGTTTTAATTCTGATAGTTCATCATAATCTATGATATCTCTTTTTAGTTCACCCTTGATAACATCTATCTCTTGTACTTTTTTATCAAAGTCTTTAATGTATAGGTTAATATCAAAGGTAAAATCGTCTGGTCTCTTAATAAACTTATTGCTCTCTATATCAAATACAGCATCTGCTTTTTTGTTTTGATCTTCATAAGTTTCTTGATCTGTAATTAGATAATAGTTTACAGGATGTTTTGTACCTGGTATTAATTTACCTTGAATGTTGTCAGGATTTTTAACAGATAGAAATTGTTTTGATAGTCTTAATCTTTCTTCTTCTTGCTTATCTTTAGGCACATCAAATAAAACATTGATGTCTAGGTCAGCATCATTTCTATATCTTTTAGTCAGTATAGAACCAATTAAAGCAATCTTAATAACAGGATACTCTTTTGCAAAGTCTTCAATCTGTTTGTCAATCATTACCTTAACACTAGACTTAATTTTAGGATTATTAGTATCGGCACTATCAAATACACCAGGTGCATAAGTGCTTCTAGGTATATCGATAATCGATTCTACAAATGATCTAAATGTTTTCATTTCTTTCATGTAATCTGATTTGTTCATAAGTTCATACATCTTTTCTCCTAATAAATTACCACTCTCGTAATCTGAAGGATAGTGAAACCCTGCTTGTACTCTCCCATATCCACATTCATTACCTGCTTCTATCAAGGCTGCCTCATGCTCAGGAAATTTACCTGCAACATATTTAGCAATCAGTCTTGATTGAGCTGCATGACCACTTGGATATGAAGGTGTGTCATTCGTTTTACTTGGTAGAATATCAATCGTATCATCTACTTCACTAGGTCGTTTTCTATCAAACTTATTTTTAAAATGTCTAATGATAGGAACAGATTCATCTATGATCTGATCAAACTCACCCTCGTGAAATACTAATTGATTTCTTTCACAAAATTTTTTGATTGCATAGAAAGGCTCTTGGTCATGATTTTTAATTGACTCAACATCTTTTGCTGATCTCACAGCAATGATTCTTTTTACCTCTCTTGCCTCACCCATATCGTCCGTAGGTGGTGCAGGAATTGTAATGTTTTGTTCTGAGCCTTTTCTAAAAAATTTCATTATTGTCCGTTACCATTACCGTTGCCGCCGTTGCCGTTACCATTACCGTTGCCATTACCGTTGCCATTACCGTTGCCATTAGATGGTTGACTATCTTGATTAGATGTATCAGTATTATTTCTAACACCACCTAAATAAGGATAATATCTAGTCACGCCAACTGGTACACAGACTTGTAATCTTTTATCAAATCTATATCCTGGTGGGCACTTCTTTTGTTTCTGTGCCTGCAACATAAATTGTTTAAATTTATACATTACTCGTATATTTTCTTCTTCTTATATGCTTCGTGATGTTTGCCTAATATCTTTACGATACGCCAATCACCATTTTCTAATACTTCTATCTCTGCTTTTACTTTATCACAAGCAAAAATAAAGTTACCTACAGCAATACCATCTACTTTCATCTTTCTATATTTTGCCTCTGCTTTTCTTTTCTCTTTTAAGCAGTGACTCATATTGATTGCCTCTCTATGATCTACTAGTTTCTTTGTACCATCTGCGTTCTCAAATATACAAACTGCAAATACAATGCCTATCTCTGGTTCAGACGGACTTAAATCTACAAGTCCTTTTTCTTTAGCCACATCTAGTGCTTCTTGTGTATCTTCAGCATATGATTTTCCACCTAGTGTTATTATCACTAGAAATAAAAATGCAATTAAATATTTCATATCTCTCCTAATTTAATATTTTTAAAAGTCTTATACCATACTTCGCTTGTTTATCTTCTTGTAATAAACCTTTTATTATTTTACAAGCAAATACAACTCTTTCACCACCAACTTCTCTGGAGGCAATTCTTTTAGACTTTAAGCATTGACCTAAATTCTCATTGTACACCCACTCTATTAATTTACCATTAAGACTTAATGTTAATGCAATTACTTTTTCTTTTTCGTACTTTTCACCACCTACATAAAGTTTAGCTGCAAAAACACTTGTTACAAAGAATAATGATAATATAATTGTTATAATTTTATTCATTTTACTCTCCTATTTCGCTCCTGTTTGTTTTTTATGTCCGTTACCGTTTTGATATATTATATTACGATTACTATCTTTTAATTTCTCAACAGCTATAATTAAAGAAGTAACATCTTTTTGTAATCTTGTAATGTTCACTCCGTTATTCATCATCATTTCTATACGCTCATTAATCTTTTCCACTTGACCAGCAACGTGTTCAATAAGCATATATTGTTCTGAATCAGCAGGTAGAGTTCCCATTTCACCTCTTGGCCATTTGATTCTAAATTCGTTATTCTTGTCAACATCTCTTTCAATTCTTTCTGTCGCCTGCATTAAATCTTTTTCTGATAATTGTGATTTAGTTTCTAGCATTGTAATTCTTTCTAACACACCGAAGTATGCCCAAACGCCAACTGCAACGGCAGCCACTATGGAGATTAAGTTCTTCATTGGCATACTTATTGCTGTTTCACTTGATACTTTCATTTCATCTCCTTTACTCATTTTAATTTTTTCAATTTGTTAATTGCGTCTTGATTTTCTTTTATTCTTTTATCTTGTAAATGATCTATCATCTTTTGTAGTTTCTCAGCCTTTTCTTCTTCTGTGTCAAGATGTAGTTCTTTATTAATAATCTTTTCTAGTTTTAAATTAGGTATCTTTATATTAGGTACATATCTCCATGTGTATCCCTTATCAGAATATACACCGAATACTGTTTCTCTTGAACCTATCTTAACTATCAAAGCGTCATTGCCATCTAGTATTACTTTATCTCCCTCTTTAAAGGCAGAGTTCATACGAAACTTTAATCCAATCATAAAGTTTTGAGCAAAATCTTTCAACCATAGTGCTATTATTATGGATAACAGTATTGATATCCATGGTAATAACAGTTCAGTTATTTTCATTGCTTCGCCGTCTATAAAACTTTGCATATTATTTTCTTACCCAATCTTTTGCTACGTTAAAGTTTGCCTGACTAAAGACTAATCTATCTACTAGTTTAACAGCATTACCTTTGTTTATTGCAACGTAACCTTCAGGATTAGTTACCTTGTATCCAGTGCTAGTTCTCATAAAAGAACCTATACTTTGTATGCCATTTAATTTACTTAACAACATTTTCTTTGCTGTCTGTAATGTAATGTAAGAGGCAATGGCGAAATAAAGACCTTGTCTATTAGGTCTTAATATCTTCATACCTACTTCTAGTATCTCTTTGAATTTTTGTTTTGCCTTATCAGTTTTTCTACTGTCTATTTCTTTTTTTAATTTCTCTATAAAATATACTTCAAAGTTATTTGCTAATACTTTTGTATTACCAATCTTTGTTCCTGATCTTATGTATGTATTAAAAAATGTTTTAAGTTGAACACCTAATGATAGAGAACCTTTGTCTTTTTTAATTAGATCAATGAAAGCGCCACCTTTATAAACTGAACCTTGTGCCATTGATATAATAGAATCAAATTGTTTTTCTTCACCTTTAGATAAACCAGGGTCTTCAGCTTGCTTATATCTTGCGTCATCAAAGAATACGTTTTTGTTTTGTCTTAATCCACTAACACTTGCACCGAAACTTGCTTTCATAGTTGCGATTGTCTTACCTCTATATGATGTATGAAAAATTATACCGATCTTTGCTGCTCTGATTCTATCGTACATAGATGTACTAGCAACTGGTACTGCATAGGTTATTGTGTTAGGTGTAAATACAATTGATCTCTCTCCATTAACGTTAGTCACCTTCTTGTCATCACTTGTAAACAATAAGTCGCCTTGTATAACTCCCTTGATACCTAAAGTAGGTAAATACTTTAACGCAACAGCAAGTTTATCCGCTAAAGCGCCGCCGTGATTTCTGGATATATCCGACACGGTGTAGTTTATTTTAGGCGTTGCGTTAAATATTGATTTTGTTCCTACAAAAAATCTATCATTCTCTGGATTGATACCACAGAATATAGCAGGTGCACCGTCCCATTTAACTGAAACGTTTGAACCTCCTTTGCCTCCCTGAAGCATTTTTTTGATAGACTTTAAAAACTCAATCGAAGTTTTTGCACCACTTGTTCCATTATTAATAATCTCATCTTCTAAATGTTCAAGGTGTGTATTTCTGTCTTCTTGTAAAACTTGTTTAAACCCTTGCACTATGCACTTTCTCCATTTAATATTATACTACTATATTTATATTATATCACACTTTGATATGAAAATCAAGTGATATTACTTGGCAATTACAAACCTACATGATAAAGGACTTCTTGATGTTGCAATTTGATACAATAATCTAAGAAATTTATTAGAATTACTTTTTTCACCACCCTTTGAATTATCATTAAACCATTTTTTTATAATTGGCATTACTTCATTAACAATATTTGTAGCACTTGCGATTGCGATATAATGGTCGTATTTAGTACGGTCGCCTTTTGATTTGTTTTTTATATTTCTATATTGTGCTTTACTTTTAAGAAGTTCGGTTTTTAATTTAATAAATTCTTTATTACCTTTATTATATGCGTCAAGAAATTTGTTAGCTGCAATGTTATCAATGGTTTTCCATAACTTAAAAAGTGACATTTCAGAAGCTATTGAACCTCCTTTTGCGTCATCACCTTTCATTATTAATTCAATTACAAATCTTCCAGTGTTACCTTCTCCAGAAGGATCATGTCTTATTTTAATATCGCCTCTCTTATTGTCTTCAGCAGATAACGCAATTCTAATATCTCTTGTTGCAGTTTTTCCTCCTATACCTGCACTTAGATTGTCAAAAGAATCTTCTCTTGTTTTACCTAACATTTTGTAAGGTTGCCAATTAGTTGTTTCAAGAAAATTTACACCTTTTAAAACTTTGCCTTTATCCTCCTCTGAAAAATTTACTTTAACTAATTGAACAGTTGATGATGTTTTTTTTAATGATAATGGTAATAAAGCACCTTTGTCCATTAGATTTTTTATTTTTTCATTTAGATAATCAAAACTATAAGATGTTTTATTTTTGTTTGCTTCAACTAATTCATCTGCAATTCCTTTTATGCCTTCTTTATTGGCAAGATATATGTCTGCAGGATTCCATTTATTAATATCTTTAAAACCAATAAACTGTGGTATTTCTTTTTCAGCAAGTTTTGTTGGATCAGATTTTTTTGCAATATCAAATAAACTTTGAATATCTTTCATTACTCCAACTTTACCTCGAAGATAGAAATAGTCAAAACCCTTAGCATTAATATTATAATCTTTATCAATTTTTTTTAAATCTTGAACCAGTTTGTTTGCAATTAAAACTGAAGATTTATACCAACCATTTTTTGTATCTTCTAAAAATTTATAAACATCTTTTATGTCAGCGTCAATATTTACTCTTTTCTTTTTATCATATGCTGTTATTAAATCTTGTTTATTCTGTGAATCTGATAAAAATTCTTGAAATGTTTTATATTTGTTTACATCTAATCTCTTAGCAGACTCATTAGCACCTAGATAATCTGCTAGTGAACAAAATAATGCTTGAGCGCTTTCCGCTAATGTTGTTTTATCTGCCATAGTACTATTTATAGTGGCGGGAGTGATGGGACTCGAACCCACGGCCTCCTGCGTGACAGGCAGGCGCTCTAACCAACTGAGCTACACCCCCAATTAACTTAAAATTTATTCAATGGTAGTAACATCATTGTCAATAGTGTTAACATCTTTTTTCTTAACACCGCCAAAGTCCATTGTTATCGGTTTTCTTATTTCACCTATAGTGCCTTTGAATACTAATGATACTCTAAACTTATCTGTTTCAACTGACCTTGCAACGTGAGGTATCCTAGAGTCAAATACTATTACACGACCTGCTTCTGGCGAATATGCTCTTAAAATATCTTTACCTGCTTCGCCATTTAAATCCCATGGTGTGCCTAAAGCAGTTGCTCTCATTTCGTCTGTAAGATTAGGTGTCCAAAATTCTATTGATCCGCCATCTTCTGGTTTCATATCAGGTGTTAGATATACGATTATAGTATATTGTCCGTTTGTCGAACCATTGACATGAATGCCCTCTGATTGATTTTTACCATGACCATTAAGATAGTGTCTTAATAATACACAACCAGGATTAACTTTATCCCAAATCTCTTTTACCCAAGGTTGTTCTATCTCATAAACAAGTTTTTGAGTATCACTACCACCAAGAGGTATATGTCCATCTTTCCAATCCATTGCCATAGCAATATCATAATATCTTTTTATATCTTCTGATGGTATTGTACCACAAGATGATTGAATTTGTGATGTAAAATTATCTGATCTTACATCTTTTAATGCTTTAAACGGCATATTATTTCTCCTTATTGTTATAATTTATTTTGTATATTGATCGTAAGTTCTATTAATTATATTGTTAGTTGTTACGAAACTTGCACACTTAGGCATATCTTTCAATCTTCTTGCACCAATGTAAGTACAAGCACTTCTTACGCCACCTAGTATGTCTTCTAATGTATTTACTACAGGTCCTCTATAAGGCAAGGATATTAATTTACCCTCATTCGCTCTGTATCCATCTTTTCTTTTGCCGTGTATTTCTCGTGCTCTATCGGAACTCATTCCATAAAACTCTATTTTATTATTTACTACTTGTTGTTCTGATTCGTCATGACCAGCTAACATACCACCAATCATCACCATGTGAGCACCACCACCTAATGCTTTTGCTATATCTCCTGGATATACACAACCACCATCTGCCATTATGTGTCCACCAACACCGTTGGCTGCATCTGAACATTCTACTATTGCTGAAAATTGTGGAACACCTACACCAGCCATTATTCTTGTTGTACAAACACTACCTGGTCCTATTCCTATTTTAACTACATCAGCACCATTAATAATTAATTCTTCTGTCATTTCAGGTGTTACTACATTACCTGCTACAATAACTTTGTCTGGATATTCTTCTCTAACCTTATTAATAAAGCCAACCATGTTTTGATGATATGCATTGGCAACATCAACAGTAATCATTTTAATATCAGGAAAACTTTTTAATACTTCTTGCATATTTTTATAATCTTGAGCATCAGCATCAAACATTCTATTTGTACCTGTACATACAGAAACACTTTGTAGTCTTACACCATTACCTACTGCTGTTTTCCATTGATCCAGTGTAGTAGATTTTGTAATTACGGTCATCATTTTATGTTCTTGTAATACTTTTGCCATACTAAATGTACCAACACCGTCCATGTTACTTGCAAAAATTGGTGTAAAATTCATTATCTTACCTGAATTTCTAAATGTAAACTTACGAGTCATATCAACATCACGTCTTGAACTTAGTGTGGAACGTTTTGGTTGTAATAAGACATCTTCAAAATTTAATTTTGGTTCTGTATTAATTCTCATTTTTCATTTTCTTTATTGGGTATCATATTTTTTTCAAATGTTTTTATATGTTCATTAAACATTTCTTCTTCATACAATACAATAGTTATTAAACTATATATTGCCATGTCCATTAGTGTGTCTTTAATACTTTCTTCTTTAAATTTAAAGTCACCTTTCTTTATAAAATTACTAATACGAGCATACTTATCGCCCATACGAATGACAGAACCTTTCCATGGAGATATACCTGCTAAATTAGATAGTCTAAAATTAGCAAATATATCATCCGTGTCTGCATAGTCGTGGCGTTTATCATCATGTAATTTTTTTATCGTAGTAAGTATTTCAGTAAAGCGTTTACTTTGTTCTTCGCTTGTCATCATATTTTTCCTAACGTTAAAAATCCAGGTACGCCGCCTTGCGGTACCCATTGTTTATATTTGTTTTGAAAGTCAGCTAGTTTTTTTGCATCTTCTTCAAAGTGAGAAGCACGAAGAATACTTCCAGTTGGTCTTTCAATAACCAACCATCGCATTTTGCCTTTGTATTTACTCAACTTCTTTTCATAAAACATTTTATCTTTAGATATATTTTCACCTGGTCTACTATCGCCAGGATGAAATCTAGTTTTATTTTTAGATGCACGTTTTCTTTTAGTAACTTTCTTATTCATATTAAACTTTAGGTGTTTCTACAGGCTCACCGGCTGTTTCGATTACCGCACTTGCTGGTAAATTATCTTTTAGATACTTACTGTGATGATCAATGATAATTTTTACATTATCAAATTCATTCTGCAACTGTTTTAATCTAACTTGACCTTGTTGAACCTGAACAACAGCATTTTTTGCTTTGTCGTCTAGTTTTGTTTCGTCATAGTTTTTGCCGTCTATTGTTACTGTCATATTATTTCTCCTTATGCTAATTGAATTTCAGCTGCAGCTTCTTTACCACGCTGTTCTGTTATTTCATAAGTAACTGCTTGTCCATCATTTATAGATGATATACCTGCAGCTTCTAAAGCTGACACATGAAGAAATGCGTCTTTACCACCATCGTCTGGTGTAATAAATCCGAATCCTTTTTTTGCGTCAAACCATTTTACTTTTCCTTGAGCCATATTATTTCCTTTTTAGTTTAGGTCGTTATATTTTAAAGTCCGAGAATTGACCTAGTTTCTTCCCGAATTTATTATCAGTTGATTGTGGTACTTGACCACTCTCAACTAAATTTGTTTGTGCTGATTGTTCTACATCATAAAATCTCATCTTTGATCTATCAACACCAAGAATAAATTTTCTATTAATCGTTGGATCATTATATCTATTCTTTAATTGTTTAACCATTATCTGGCCTTTTTCTTCTAATTCTTCACTTGATATTAAAGCAAACATAAAATCTGCTGTTGCAGGTAAACCAAAACTTTCAGATGTATCTTCTAATCCAACATCACTACTTACAAAACCACCTCTTGTAGTTTGTGTAGCAGAGAATATAGGTATATCATTCTCAACTGCAAGACCTCTTAATTCTTCAGCAATTGATTTGATGTAAGTATAACTATTCACATTTGCACCAGCCTTAAATCTTGCACTAGAACATATGTTTAAATAATCAATAAATACGATATCTGGTTTAAATGATTTTTTCATTGCCAACTCACTCAATAGACTTTTGAAATGTCCTGTATGAGCAGAAGCAGTAGGATATTCTTTGATGATTAACTTACCTGTTGTCTTGCTTTGTAATTTGTTTATCTTTGTTTCATACATTGAGTATGGTAATTCTTCAAGATCACTCATGCCAACGTTTAATAAGTTAGCATCTATTCTCTCAGCAATTCTTTCTTCAGCCATCTCCATAGTAATGTACAATACATTTTTACCTTGTAATAATATAGATGAAGCAAGGTGGGTCATAAACATTGTTTTACCAACACCAGTACCTGCAAGACAAATATTTAAAGTCTTACTTGGTATACCACCTCTTGTAATTTTGTTGAAGAAATTTAAATCTAATTCAAGTCTTTCTTCTTTCTTTCTATAAAAGTCAAATCTTTCTTGTGACTCTAGTAAATAATCATGCCCAACCTTTTGATCAAATGAAACTGATAATGCATTTGATAACATTTCTGGAAGATACTCTGGAGTATGTTCTTTATCTTTACCATCTAATATCTGAATACCACCAAGTATAGCATTATGTATAGCACGTTCTTTACAAAACTTTTCTGTTGTTTCAACTAACCATTCTTGATTAACAGGTTCTTTAGTCAGTGTAGATAGAATATCTGTTACCTTTTTATATTCATCTTCATTAATATTTCTACTACCATTAATTTCAATTGATAGAGCTTCCTTAGTTGGTAAATTATTATATTTAACAACAAACTTTTCAATTTCTGTAAATAGTAATTTTTCTAATCTATCAATAAAGTATTCCTGTTTGATAAAAGGTAAAACTTTTCTACAGTAATCTTCGTTATGGATTAAATTACTTAACGCTGTTCGTTCAATTCTTTCCATTAGCTTTATCTTCTTTCAGTTTTTCATCAATCAACACAACTAGTATGTCGCCGATATGGTTAATAAATTCTTGACTATCACAATCTGCTTCTATATTATTCTCTATTATAACATAATCAAACTGCATAGGCAAGCTACCATCAGGTCTTTTTTCAGACTCTGGTCTGAACCCAACGGCTCCGTACTTATAAACTATTGATGAAAATGGACCACTAATTAACTTTAGTGCCGTAAAGTCCTCAGCAGGTTTCTCTACGAACACATAGTCTTCCCTATGTTTAGGATTAGTCGTCTTGTGAATTGTTGGTATCTTCTGCTTCAACTCCATCTCCATATTTAAATTCTTTACTACATACTCCATCTAATTGTTCTAGTATCTCTTTAGTGAAATATTTTTTAGGGTCATTATTAATCGTCTTACCAAAAGTTTTTGAACCATCAGGTAATTCAATCCTAGTAGAAACTTGTTTAAATATGTTATATTTTAAAGCCAAGTCTAGTAGACCATAGTATCTATCCAAACCTTTGCTGTAGGTTAATCTTACATCTACAACTTTGTTTTCTTTGGTTAATCTTGATTTATAATTTTTACAATGTATTATGTTACCAATAATTTCTGTACCATCTTTTTCTTTTCTTTTAGATAGATATACAATTGATGACGCTGCATATTTTAGTCCTGATCCACCACCCATTTCTTTTTGTGGAAACATAGAACCAATAACATCATATGTATGATTGGTAATAATTAGAGGTACTTTTGCTTTACCTAATTTTAAAGTTAATACTCTAAAGGCAGCCTTAACAATTTGTGCCCTTGTCATATCTTTAGTTTCTTTTCCTTCTGCTGTATCTGTAATTTCTTTTGTAGTAGATAACATACCTAAACTATCTAATACTAATAGTAATGGTTTTCTATCTGAAGCATTTTGTTGTGTGTACTTCTCTAATACAGTTAATGCTTGATGTCTAAATTCTTGTACAGTAGTCACTGGCATTACAACCATTCTGCTACTATCTATTCCTCTTTCTTCTATAATCTCTTTAGTAATCGCTGATTCTGATTCAAAGAATATAACACCACCGTCAGGATTCTTATCTAAGAAATGTTTACACATACCTAATACAAAGAAAGTTTTACCCGTTGCACTTTCGCCTGCGATTGCTGTTATCTTATTTGAAGGGAGTCCTCTATGAATAGAGCCGCCTAATAAGGCGTTGAATATATATGAACCTGTATCTATAAACGAATCTACATCACCTGAAGCACCGTCTGATACTAGACTGGCATATTCATTACCAGTTTCTTTTATTATATCTTTTAAAAAATTACTCATTAGTTATCCTCATTAGTTTCATTATTGTTTCATTATCTATTATACTACATCTATTTATAATAGTCAAGCAAAGAAATCATCTAAATTATTTTTTACTTTAAACTTATCAATATTACTTTTATTATATTCCACTTCTTTAGTCAAGTCGAATGGCATTTTATTTGTTTGTGTATATGAAGTTTCACCTGGTTTTTTTATTTTCCATTCTAAAGCTGTGTCTTTTGGGTAATTAATACCCCATTTTTCAGTACTATTTTTTAAATACTTTCTCATCTTTTTATTCATAGGTAAAATGTATCTAAATTGTTTACCTTTTACTCTACTTAATTTTAATTCTTTTAGTTGTTTAGGGTTAGGTCGACTACCGTATTTAAAGTTGTGTGGGTTTGGTAATTTACCTTGTATTGTTCTAGGGTGTACTTTCTCTCCTTTTTCAGTAACATAAGTATCTGTCCATATATATCCACCATACAAAAAATTAAATGCCTGATATACATAACCTGGTTTGCCAACTAAACCGTCTGCCCAAGTAAATAGATATTTTAAATTTGGTTCTTTTTTTTTCAACCATGCCATTGCGGCTGACATCATTTGTGTTTCTGAATTTTTTAACATAGAATCATCCATACACATCTTACCTATTTCATAATAATCTTTTGTATCTAATTTTGGAAACAATTTTTGTATAGTATGTTTAGGTCTAGTACCCCATCCGAAAGTCATAACTCCTTGTAGTACATCATCAACATAGTAACCACAATAATATTTTGTTAGTCTAGGCATAACTGGTGAATAATGCCTTGACATTATAAAATCAGCAGCTTTAATTTTATGTATTTCTTTTATCATCCAAAAAATTCATCTAAATTTGCTTTTCTGGAATTACCAAATAAGTCTAGTGTTTTATCTCCGAAACACCAAACATTCTCTATAAACAACTTGTTCATAAAGTCTGCTTTTGCTTTAGCATCTACAAATAACTTAT
>Ga0209192_10002489_pt1 | contig 13124 bp, 11 predicted proteins | sample ArcticOcean_MG_C_11_FD_187433 | JGI IMG/M metagenome (GOLD analysis project Ga0209192, IMG submission 187433) | Marine microbial communities from western Arctic Ocean - ArcticOcean_MG_CB2_154 (SPAdes) (version 2) | ecosystem: Environmental > Aquatic > Marine > Oceanic | place: Arctic Ocean... | reverse complement strand
GCCGGAGCCTGAACCAGAACCTGAGCCTGAGCCTGAGCCGGAACCTGAGCCGGAGCCTGAGCCGGAACCTGAGCCGGAACCTGAGCCGGAGCCTGAGCCGGAGCCTGAGCCTGAACCTGAGCCGGAGCCTGAGCCGGAGCCTGAGCCTGAGCCTGAGCCTGAACCTGAACCTGAGCCAGAGCCTGAGCCTGAGCCTGAGCCGGAACCTGAGCCGGAGCCTGAGCCGGAGCCTGAGCCTGAACCTGAGCCGGAGCCTGAACCTGAGCCGGAGCCTGAGCCTGAGCCTGAGCCTGAACCTGAGCCTGAACCTGAACCTGAACCTGAACCAGAGCCTGAACCTGAGCCAGAGCCTGAGCCTGAACCTGAGCCGGAACCTGAGCTGGAGCCTGAACCTGAACCTGAGCAGGAGCCTGAGCCTGCTACAATTGTTACTAGTGGTACTAATAATTCTACTGTAACATTATCCGGTTCGGGAATATTAACAAATGATTATTTATCATCAACTAATGATAATACTCAAAATATACTAGCAGGCGCGTCAACTGTAATAATTAACGGTTATACTATAATCGGTTCCAAATCGATGTCTTATTTTGGTGGAGCTACAGATATAACAATTGGTTATACAGTTACTGACATATGCGCCAATACATTTAATGCATATATTGGTAATGCGTGGCAATTAACTAACATAACATTTGCTTCAGGATCTAGACTAAAGAATATTTGGGATAATGCCTTTTATTATTCAGGTATAACATCTATTGTAATACCTGCTTCCGTTACAAATATTGCTAATGAAGCTTTTGCCAATGCATCACTAGCACTAGAGTCTATTACATTTGATGGTATATCCAATCTAATTACTATTGGTTCAGATGCGTTTAATAGCACACATATAACTAGTTTTACTATTCCATCCACTGTACAGACCATTGGTTCAAAAGCGTTTAATGGGACACAGTTATCATCAATAACAATCCCATCATCTGTCACAAGTATAGGCGCATCGTGTTTTGCTAATATTGATATTTTTGGTCCATTAACTGTAACATATGATAATACAAATCCACAAATAAAATCAATTGAGAGTTATATGTTTCAGTATCAGCCATATATATTGAATATTTATATACCAAGTTCTGTAACATCTATTTCTGATAATATACTGTCAGGTACTAATACTGTTACACTATATATTCCATCAGAAGTTTTGACTCGTCTTAAACTAGATGTAACCCCACAAAGTGTCATAGATAATCAAAGTGGTGTTTCGTTGTATGGCGGAGAGCTTGTTGTTATTGTGGAACGAGAACCTGAGCTGGAGCCTGAACCGGAGCCTGAACCTGAACCAGAGCCTGAACCAGAACCTGAGCCTGAGCCTGAGCCTGAACCGGAGCCTGAGCCTGAGCCGGAGCCTGAGAGAGTTACATATAGCACAAATAGCGGTATAATAACAGCCACGTTTTCAGGAGGTAGTGGTGAAACATTATCTGGAGCAACAGCTGATTTAAGCGGAGCAACTATAGCTATCATTAAAGGTTATAGTAGCATTGGAGCAAATGCGTTCTATGGTGCGACAAGTTTGACCTCTATTACCATTCCAGCAAGTGTTACCAGCATTGGAGATTATGCGTTCTATGGTGCGTCAGCTTTGACCACGGTAACATTTGAAGCAGGTTCATCTCTTGACAGCATTGGAACCTGGGCGTTCCAAGGTGCGTCAGCTTTGACCTCTATTACCATTCCAGAAGGTGTAATCAGCATTGGAATTTATGCGTTCCAAAGTGCGACAAGTTTGACCTCTATTACCATTCCAGCAAGTGTTACCACCATTGGAGATTATGCGTTAGCAGGCACGAACGATTTAACCTACATTACTGTAAATCAATCCAATACGCATTATAAGGATATTTCAGGGGTATTATTTGATTATAGTGGAGCAACCTTAATTCAATATCCTCTAGGTAATACCACTAGAACAATCTATGAAATGCCAGAAGATGTTACTACAATTGAACGACCTGGGTTCAAAAATGCGACAAGTTTAACCTCTATTACCTTTCCAGCAATTGTTACCAGCATTGGAAATTATGTGTTATACGGAATGAGCAGTTTGACCAACATAACAGTAAATCAATCCAATACGCATTATAAGGATATTTCAGGGGTGCTATATGATTCTAGTGGAGCAACCTTAATTCAATATCCTATTAATTATCCAAGAACAAGCTATGAAATTCCAGCAAGTGTTAGCACCATTGACAATTATGCGTTCTATCAGACGAAATTGACCACGGTAACATTTGCTCCAAATTCTCAACTTACCAGCATTGGAACTACTGCGTTTTTTGAGTCATCTTTAGAAACGGTATATATATCAGAACTCAATACATTCAATACAAATAATAAAACAAATTTTCAGTATAATACACCAGTTGGGTTTTATTATGCGAGTTCAAATGTAACGATAACAAATCCTGATCCTGAGCCTGAGCCTGAGCCTGAACCTGAGCCTGAGCCTGAACCTGAGCCTGAACCTGAACCTGATCCTGAGCCTGAGCCTGAGCCTGAGCCTGAGCCTGAGCCTGAACCTGAACCTGAACCTGAACCTGAACCGGAGCCTGAGCCTGAGTCTGAGCCTGAGTTTGTCAATAATGGGAATGTTTTGACATTCAATGGTTCAGGTGAATTAACACAAGATATTGTAAATGCTGCTATATTATATCATACTTCTAATATAGTTATTGGTAATAATTATACTACTATAGAAGAGAAAGCATTCTATGATAAACCATCTGTAACTTCAATAGTTATAGGTAATAGTGTAACAACTATTGAAGCTTGGGTATTTAGATTCACTAGTATAACAGAATTAAATATTCCAGATAATGTATTATCTATTGGTAACTCTATTGGAGCTAATTGCCAATTTTTACAAAAAGTTATACTTGGACAAAATATTACAATTATTCCATATACTTGCTTTCAAGACTGTCAAAGTCTGATTGATTTAACAATTAAGGGTAATCTTACTACAATAAAAAATTATGCTTTCGATGGATGTTTTAGTATAAAAACAATTACTCTACCAATTTCAGTTACAGATATTGGTCATTATGCCTTTCAAAGTTGTAGTTCTCTAGAAAGCATTAATACAATGCCAACATCTATAACGAATATAGGTTTGTATGCCTTTAAAGATACAGCTATCACTTCACTTTTATTTATAGGTGATTATCCCAACTTGACCTCTACCAGTTTCAATGCTAATGCGTTTTCAGAATCGAACATTACTAGTTTTACTATGGAAGAAGGATTAGCAAATATATTGGGTGTATCATTTACTTATAATAATGATGGAGAACATGGCGCTTTTGGCATTTCGTTCTATGGAAAATCCAATGTCAATATATATGGTTTGGTATAACCTGTATAGTTCAACCAGTAGTCATAGATACATGTATCAGTTGTAATAAAAAATATAATAGATAAAAATAAACATTATAATCATTATTATTGTTAATAATAATTATATATAAAATAACACATCAAATCAATCTTAGTACTGATACAAAGATGTAGCGGACATGGTAAAGGACCAATTGTTGCCGTTTAAATTGACAGTATATCCTTGGTCATCGACTAGGCGAACGCGAAAACGTTCCAAATCGACTGGTCCAAAATAGACACGCTCCGCCTCGTGAAGATTGAAATCGTCAATCAATACTTTTCCAGGGATCAGTCCATTGATGCCCTTTAATGGAATATGCGCCAATACATTCGTATTAGTAGGCGATGTTAAACGATTGTGTTGTGTTTGAGACCTGGATTGCGTCGTCGAATTGAGTGTGAATAATTGGGCCTGTGTCAATCGTCTAGGCGCATTCTGAACATAGGTAGGTGTTTTTTTAGAATTAGTAGATGGTTCGCACCCACTAGCAGAAATAGCCAAATCAGCATTCCAGTAAGATGGTATCTCAACTGCTTTTTGTGTAGGTGTTATCCCAACGAGTCCTTTATTCAAATGATTTTGTTGAAAATCGTCTAGGATTAGCAAGAAATATTTGGGTCCAATAACGTCCATGAATGCTTCTGATTCGACGGAGCCACCTGACGCATCTAGAGTATATATCATCTGTCCATATAATGAATCATCCTTCGATATATTTGTATTCGTATTGCCTCTGAAGCCGAGTATCCAACCCAAATTATTGTTGAATTTCGGCGTCGTTTTGCAGTTTGGATTACATACCAAGTGTCCTGATGGATCGTAAAACGTGATTGTAATTGGAGCACTATTGTTGTTTGTAATGGTGGTTTTTCCACTAATGGAACTATACGAAATATCCACGTTTGAAATGTCCGTTGGTAAAGAAGTAGTCATACTTTCCTGAATCGCTTGGACCAATTCCACTTGTGAATAATTGCCAGACCCAATAGAGACAGCACTCCCATCAACAAAAAAACAGCTATTACTGCGCCAATCAGCATCAATAAGATACCAGGAATAAGGAATTTGGTATGACGTGACGTTGATATTAATCGCATTATGAATAGGATCACTCAAGTCGAGTGTAAAATTGGTTGGCGACGATGGACTATCAGGATCAGAATTGAATGGGAAAATATTCTCTCTATATTGACTATCAATATTCATGAGACGTGTAGTGGTGTTTTTTAGATTCGGATTAAGCTGTCCTTGGGCGACAGGTAGTTGATAGTTATTATTAACACCCAACTGATTGCGATTCATAATAAAATGACCATCCTGATTGAAAATCTGTACTTGCTGTTTTCGGTCAGTCGTTTTATCGGCTTGATTCGGGTCGGTATTTTGTTGCGATACATTTTGATTTTCCCATAAATTTCCGATTTGGGAAGTTGATGTGTGTTGAAGATTCTCAGGGTCTTCATAATCTATGTCTTCCAATAATTGATTTTGCGCTTGTTGAAAAAAATTAGCCAAGTCGTAATTATTGTCACTTGTATAACGATGTATTAATGGGCTGGTCGCGTCTATAATATCATCGTAGGTAATCTCAGTCTCTTGATCGTCGGATAAACTCAATAGAGACAATAAATCTTCTTGGCTATAATTTTCAATGTTTAAATCCATGTCTGATGCGGACATTCTTATACTTATATATAATGAATAATTAGTTTTTATTAGGTATGTTTTATTATGTATGTTTTATTAGGTATGTTTTATTAGGCATATTTCTTAAATATTTCATTCAAGCATGGGACAAAATCAAAACCGAATTTGTTATGAGTGATCCAATCAGGTAATGCTGTAATCCCTTGCGCTCGTTTACAGTGTCGCGCGCCTTTGAATAGTAATTGTTCTAGCACTGAAATCACTCGCTTGTTGTATTCATCCGTTATTTTGCCAGTGTTCAAATGTTTGGAACCTTTGTAAATATATCGATTGTAATCCATATCGGAATAGATTCGATAATTCTTATCAAGTACATTTCGATTTATGAATAGACCAATGCCTTCTATTTTGTTTATGGAATTGTTCATTTCAATTACATAGACATGACTTTCTAGGGGAATTTTCTCCTTGATTTTTATCGGTGTTCCGTATAAACATCCTGTATGTCCGATTCTTGTTTTATACATGCTGTTTTGTTCGTATGTCTCATCGTTGAAACGTGTTGTCGCGACGAATTTATTGGACATGTATTTGAAGTTTGACTAAATAGTATGGTTAATATTCTTGTATTCTGACCAATTTTTATCGTTTTTTGTTTTCAATTTTTTATGAAATCTCTCATCTTCATTCGTATATATAATATCATAAATGAAATGCTAAAATAAGCTGTTACTAGATATAAAGTACCATCATATCGTGTTTTGCTGTCTACAGTATAGCCAAACATTACTAAATATGGATCGACAATATTTACAAAATCGCTACTGTCCAGTCTGTATTCTAGGTTTGATAAAAAACAACCATTCAGATAATAAAACAAAACCCATATCATGATTGATATAGATAATGCAATACTGCTTATCCACAAAGGCGAAAAGATAAATACTATATAAGACATATATGGAAGCATGAAATGAAATGCTTTAATCGCAAAGGCACATATATTTTTCGGATATTTTGTATCTATGATTTTATTATATAGATAATTAACCAACTGTTTCCGACATTTTTTCCTGTATTCCATGTCAAAATATGTATCCATGATATTGTATTATAATTATCATTAGATTTACTTTGTAGTATTTTTACTTGATTCTAGGTAGTGCCTTTTTCTTAGTTCTCTTTTCTATGCGATAAAAAGGATTGCCTTACTGATTGAACATCGTCTTTGTAGGTTACACCATTCCATTGACCGGATGTTTTGAATAACTCCATAGTGAGAATATCTTGTTTCATGAGAGAATTTAAAAAATTAGGTAATAATGCTTCGACTGAATCGTCTCTTTTGTTTTGGTATTTGAATTCATTTAATTCGTGGTCCATGGATGAGAGAATGGATGGTTGAAGTAATAGTAAATTTACACTGACATATTGATTTTCTAGCTGTTGTTTGTTATAATAATCCCTTTCGATATTTAGTTTCTCTTGTAATTCAATGACCTTTTCTTCTTCATTGGTAGATATAAAGGCTCGGTTCGCTTTTTGATTGCCTGACAAGGTTGAACCGAGCGTGAAACCAATGATATAATTCTTGGATAGATCGCACACTTGGCCAATGAGTTGAAATGTTTTGCTGTCATACAAATCGTCGCTATTCAAGAGCAGGAAGGGAGTATGAACATGTCCTTTGGCTGAGGATACAGCATCGGCAGTACCCCATGGTTTTGTACGAAACTCTGGGACATCTTGAATATTGTAGGTGATGTTTTTACAAATTTCGTGTTTTTGATTCACTCTTTTTACTTCCTCCATGATTTTCTCCTTGTTTTCCTTATTGACAACAACGTGAATTTGGACAATATGAATATGATTCATCATTTGACCTATAGACATTTCAAATAGCGTTTCCTCATTGGGGCCGATTTTACTCAACATCTTCGGTTCTCCACCAAACCTAGATGATTTCCCTCCAGCAATTAATAATAATGTCAAATCTTTCATTATAATTAACTATATCAAATTCTGTTTATTTTATTTTAACGTCAATACGTTACTTTTACACATTTGAACATTTAAAACACTATATTTATAATTATTTTAAAATAAACATAAATATAAATATACAATAATACTATAATGTCATTTTATGCTGTTGCTAATGGAAGAACAATTGGAATATTTTTAAATTGGAATGATTGTAATAATTCAGTAAAAGGACATAAAAATGCTTTATATAAAAAATTTGATACAAAAAAAGAAGCAGAGAGTTTTATTTCATTAAATGAAACAAATATAGATGATACTAGTAATACTAACACTCAAAAACAAAATGATATATCATCTTTTTTTAATACAATTAAACCTGACCAACAAGTTATTGTTACTGATTTTAATCCAGACTATTATGTTTATACAGATGGTGCTTGTTCTAATAATGGAAAAGATAATGCCTTTGCTGGTATAGGTATATTTTTTGGTATAAATGATAATCGTAATATATCAAAAAATATAGAAGGAAAACAAACTAACAATACAGCAGAGTTGAGTGCTATTATTGAAACTTATAATATTATAGAAAATGATATTATAAATGGAAAAAAAATAGCAATTGTAAGTGATTCTGAATATGCAATAAAATGTGCTTCTTCTTATGGTGAAAAATGCTATAAAAAAGATTGGAATGTAGATATACCAAATAAAGAGTTGGTTAAAACAGCATATGAATTGTATAAAAATAAACTAAATATCCAATTCATTCATATAAAAGCTCATACAAATAATACAGACAATCATTCAATTGGTAATGATAATGCTGATAAATTAGCCAATATTGCTATTGGGTTAGAAAGTTGTCCTTATGAAAAATCTATAAAAATATATTTAAAGGTTCCTTTTATTAAAAAAGATGAAATTAAAAAGTTAGGAGGAAGTTGGGATAAAGATAAGAAAAAATGGTTTGTATATAATAATAAAAATATAGAAAAAATATTAACACTTTTTTCCAAAGAATAATCGGCGTTTGAAATGTAAATAAAATAAATCAACTTTTAATATTCCTATATTTACTCGAAAAACTTGTATTTAATTTTGTAATATCTCTCTACGTATTCTTTCTCTTCTTCCGTGAGTCCAAATAATTTATATACATCGATGTTTCCACTATTGAACATTTCGATAGCTTCTGGAATTTTTGAAAAATCAGGAATATACTTAAATACATACTTTTCCAAGTAACGCATTCGATATCTCGTTGTCTCAAATAAGAATAAAATCAAGGTAGTAGAGAGAAATTCTTTTATTAATTTGAGATTTTTCAACGATTTTTTCATAATTATATAATTATCTCTCGAAGAAATACCATAGACACCTTCTTTGTCTATATAAGGGAAGCCATACATCTTATGAGCCATGATTAGTTTAGGTTCTCCGTAAAATGGCTGCTCATCATCACTATATTTGAACTGTAATTCCGGTTGTTTTGTTATCTTGTTGATAGTTGTAGTATGAACGTTTTGAAATGGATGAGTGAGAGAGAATATATCCTTTAATACAGTCCCTTTTTTCGGCATATTGGTCTTAATTACTGATAATTTACCGTATTTCTCTCTTAACACTAAAAATTTATTTACTATAGATACAAAACACAAAGGTATAGGTATGTATTCTTTCAATGTAAAGTCGATATAGTCCTTCTTTTGTTTGTCGTATAACTCTATTTTTCCTTCATTTTCACTCTTTGTTAGTAAAAAATAACACAATGGTGTCTGAACTTGATAATTAAATACTTTCATTACAGTACTGGAATCCAATGCATGTAATTTATCTATTTTATATTTCAATAGCAGTTCATATATACGAGCCTTGTCTGGTTTCATCCATATAGAAGGAATAATGACACTCATCATCCCTCCATCTTTTAAAAGAGAGAGATTCTTTTTAATAAATTGCGGCCAAATTGTCTTACCATCTTCCTTTTTATCTATAGCTGAATTTGTAGGTACTTTCTTGACCCCACCGCTATTATATGGTGGATTTCCTATAATAAAATCAAATTGTAAATCAGTATTCCATTCAAGATAATCTTCATTATATATGTTTGCTTTTTCACCGAATTTCTCTCTAAGATGAAGTATATTGTTTTCATTTATCTCTACTATATAAATCATATTCTTAACGATGTGTTCCTTTCTTTCAATAGGGTCTAGAATAATATCGTAGAGAGATTTGAATAAAATAAAAAACAAACAACAGCTAAAGTTGCCTCTACCAGCACCAGCATCCAACCATTTATAGTCTTTATTTTTTAGTTTCTCTTCAGGTATCATGGACAACATTTCATTAATAACCTGATAAGGTGTATTTACCTCGCCATATTTATCCTTTAATTCAGGGTCATAATTAACATATTCAGGGTATTTTTCTACTAAATTTGTATCATTAATAGTAGTATCTAAAATAGACATTACTATTAGTTTAAATTATTTATTTGGGTTTTTATCGCGTCTTTTTATTTTTACGTGTTTTTATTTTTCGGTATCTCTTCTCTTTATGTGTCCTTGTTTTGACATTGCCTTTATTCTTCTTTTTTTCTTTTCGGAAAACCTTTTCGGTAATATCCTTTTCCTTTTTTAATATTAAATCCACTATATTCTGATAAAAACTGCGGAAATTCTTCTTATCCTTCTTCAGTTCATCAAAAGAAAACCAGCGAATCTTTGCCTTTTCCAAGAGTCCATTGTCCTTTTTGTGTTTTACATGAGGCAAATAACGTGAAAAAAAGTCATAATTATTTTTATAGTAAAACGGTAATTTAGCATCATAATCCATCATGTAAATATATGTGGTATATGTTTTGAATTGTAGTGTAGATATTTTATCCTTTTTGACTTGCTTTCTTAATTGTTCCGCTGAACCTAAAATACCATTTATTTCTTCGGATCCTTCTCTGAGAGCAGTATCAAATGATGATTCGCCATCTTCTGCACCGCCACCGAAATCTGCCCACCCTGGAGTATCATCCAATTCATTTTCTTTGCCAAACAAAAAATGGACTTGGCCATTTTTTATTGCGACTGGTAATATTCCACCACCGCCCATGATAGTATTACTATATCGCTATATTTTTTATTTTTTGATTAGGTTTAAGTTTTTTGTTTAGATGTAAGTTTTTTTGTTTAGATGTAAGTTTTTTTATGTAGGTTACATTTAATTATTTCCGCAATAGTTTGCAGTCATCCAGGTCTTGTGTTTGTAAAGTGCTAATTCACTATTATCAATAACTGTTTTATTTGGATAAACTGGTTTCGTACCAAAAGAGAGGAGCTCTTCTTCAAATGTATCTTGTTGAGAATACGTAAATAGCGAATCGTCTTCAGGATAAACCTTGGCATAATTAGGTGACTTGTGTAATGCATCACCATCAGATTGATATGTTGTATTATCATCCGCATCAATATAGGTAGGTAATACCTCCTCACTAGAGCAATCCAGCTCATCAATAGTCATTGGTGACATATTGCCCATGTATGCTTCATCAATACTACCTGTTTCGATATCTTGGTTCCATTCACATTCACTTCTGTATTTGACTGGAATATACTCTCGTTGATATAGTTCTTCATACACGCAATTCAGTTCGTCTTCTAAATTGGTAATTCGTTCATTGATCATTTCACTGACATCATTAAGACTTGTTGGTATAGAATATGTCGTTCCACTTTTATAACTATTGATAATAGTTGTTGAATTGTTCGGCAAAACCAACCAATACCATGGATCGTCATACACTAACTTGGCATCCACTCTAGGATCTTCTACTTGGTCTCTAAAATTTCTTGCTGCTGAAGAACACATATTCCATTCACTGAAATGGATAAACGCCATCTTAAATGAGCTGCCATCCCTACCAGTCTTCCAGACGATATCCATATTTTTTACCTTGCCCATATTCAAAGTTTCAAATGTACTCACAATTTTTTTATTAGGAATGTTATGAAAGATGCGTGGAATACATACGGAAAAGGCTGACATATTTGAAATATTTGAGTAACTATATAAGTTTGTTAGACTTGTATGAAAAAGTATTTGAACTTCAATTTTTTTAATAAATTTAAAATTGAAGTTTATGGTAGGGAAACAGGTTATTTTACTCAATAACTTTACAATGGATGTTCAATTCAGAAAACGCAAAACAGGCAAGGACAATGAGCGTCGCAGTCGCGAATTGTATGGAAACCATAGTGCAAAACATGTACGCATTCAAGAACAATGTCAAGAAAATCATGTAAAAAACGTACAAGAATCGCGCTTAAGTGACTCGGTAAAAGGAAATCAACAAGACAAAGGTAAATCGTCTAAAAATAAAAAGGGCAGAAAATAGAAAACAATAAAATTAACAAAAATGAGAAACAAAACTGGAATAACTATTTGTAATGTTACTTCTTTTTTGTGTCAGTCTGACAATTTCACTACTTACTTCATCAACCATTTCAGAATTGTTTCCAAAAGCATCATCTCTACTTGTTTCTCTGATTTCTAGGCGAATTACTCTATCTACTTTTTGCTGTTCAATCTTCTTTCTTTGACATCTCTGTTCAAATCGAATTTCTCTATCAGTTTGTAATCTAAGTCCGTGTGCCATTATATACAGTAATAAGGTGTATCTATTTAAATCCATTTGTAAAATATATTACCATGTATATGAATCTATTACACGTTACATGTTACTTGACAACAAAAAGAATTGCAAAGCAGCAAGTGCTATAACAATACCAATTCCAAGACCCCCTAATGTGGCAATTAATAGAAAAACCAGAATACTGGCAAACAGCCATTTCATAAACGAATAAGCAGAAGATGCCTCCATATATAATATCTATGTATATTAGTTATATGTGGAATAAGAGGATTATGTGGAATAATATGATTTCAATACTTTTTATTTTCTAAATAATTGAAGTTAAAATATCGTTATCTGTATTATTATACAAAGGATAATTATTAGTTATTATGACAGAATACTTGAATACTATTACCTATAAGGATACTATACCCTATATTCCAAACATAACACATGGTAAAGTTATCAAAGTATATGATGGTGACACTATTACAATCGCGTGTAAAATGCCGCACGATAATTCACCTATATACCGATTTTCAGTAAGAATTGCTGGTATTGATTGTCCTGAAATGAAGACGAATAATAAAACAGAAAAAGAATGCGCGATTATTGCCAAAACAACCGTAAGTGAGTTAGTTTTACATGAAATAGTACATCTACAAAATGTAAAACTGGAAAAATATGGCCGTATATTAGCCGATGTATTTACAAATGATATATCAATAGGGGATATGTTGTGTGAATGTAACATGGCAGTGAAATATGACGGAGGAACAAAAGTTTCACCAGATGATTGGATGCAATATTATAATTCATCTACGACTACTCTTGATAAGTACTTACACAACTATGTATATTTGAATACGAAAGAAGAAAAGAAAAATAATTCATTCATTCATAAATTTGCAAATTATATAACAAAAATAGTATCTACGTGTTTGTTTCGTAAAACCAATTCGTCAAATGCCTAAGAATACATACACTCAAACATTAAAGAACACGACCAGTCCATATTGTTTAAATTAATTATTCTACCATACTCATCATAAAGTGTAATTCGCATTTTTTCTATATTGACTGGACCAAAATAATTTCTACTTCGATTAATCTGTGACGAAAATCCATCGGTTTCGCTCGTTTGATAGACGCCACCAGCATTACCATTATTTGATAAACTGATTTTAGCCAATATATTTCGATTGTTTATGGAATCACTATACGCAGACACGTAATAATTATTTACATTGTTATTATAATCATCAATCGCTACAAATATATACTGCGGTCCTTTGATGTAAAAAACACCCTCTGAAACAATGGCAGATGGCAATATAATATTACTCCCTAATGTTGTACCTGGACCACTATTGTACATATTCATTCTGTATCCTAGCTCCCAAC